>Ga0335081_10004298_pt1 | contig 22459 bp, 20 predicted proteins | sample Lox_Sample_35_FD_206713 | JGI IMG/M metagenome (GOLD analysis project Ga0335081, IMG submission 206713) | Soil microbial communities from Loxahatchee National Wildlife Refuge, Florida, United States - Lox_Sample_3.5 | ecosystem: Environmental > Terrestrial > Soil > Wetlands | place: USA... | reverse complement strand
AGGTCACGATCCATCTCTGCCAGGAGGTGCCGTTCTAGGTCCTGCCGGATGAACTTGCGAGTGAGCTCCCACATCAGTGGATAGCCCGTGATCCCTTTGGCCTCGGTTTCCGCGAACTGCCGCCGGCAGATCTCATCGAGCACCGTGCGGTACATGTTGAAGTGCTCCTGGGCCAGCGGAAGTTTCTTCTCAGCCTTCATCCGCTCGTAGAAGTCACGGAGGATCTGGTGCACGAGAGTCCCTAGCTCTTTCGGCTCGAGACTCTCGATCACCTCTGGCTCTTCTAGAACTTCCAACCCCAGCACGTCAGCCAGGAAGAAGTGATATGGGCAAGAGGCGTAGCGCTCCAGGGCAGTCGGTGAGAAGACTCGGGTCGCCCCAAAGATCTCGGCCAGTTTTTCCTGGCAGCTCGGCGAACTCAATAGTCCGTCGTAAGGGCCCAAGGTCGGGCTGCCCCACTGGGCCTGTTCCGCCTGGACGGAACGGCCGAAAGCCGGGGCTAGATATTCCAAATAACGTGCCGTCTCCGGATGTGCTGAGGCGAGACATCTCTGGACGGTGCCCAGGTCGAATTCTCGTTGATCCATGCAATCCTGAGGTTCCACCGAGAGAATTCTCGCGTCGCTGATGTGCCTAACTCGAGGATCGAAAGCGTTTGGCCGACTTAGATCTTCAATCGTAATCGAATGGCCAGTGAGGCACTCGAGTGCCTTCAGGGCGTAGTAAGAGGGGATACAGTGGGTACCGGAAACTGCGTCGGATCGTGGAAAGCTAAGGATCAGCCTCTCACTCGCAGCTTCCAGTGCAATCAGGAACAACAGACGTTCCTCAATCGGTCTTCCGTGCTTGAGGGGTAGATGGGTCCAAGTTGACAGGGACGAAACCTGTTCACGTTCGAAATCGAGCAGGATGGGGTCCTGGCGACCTTGCAGTGGAAAGCTTCGAGTGGTCAAACCCGGCAAGAAGACGACCCGATACCGTGTGTGTCGTGCAGCGGTCAAGGAAAGAAGATGAATACCCGTCTTATTCAGTTCGCCTCTCTTTTGGCTGGCGGTGAGCAGCACTTTCTCCAGGAGATTTAGAAATACCGGGAACTCGGCCGGCTGCCCCAGCGTGTCGAGCGACCTCAAAGAATCGATTGCGTCCTGAACTTCGTCTCGTTGTGCGGAGAGCGAGTGGTAGTCACACAGGAGGTCGACCGCTTGCTCGGTGATGTCGCGCCACGTGACTTGCCTTGACAGCTGGCCAAGTTTCACAAAAACAGCCTCGACGAACGAGCGGAGCTCCTCGGCCTGCTTGCGCAGATAATCGAGTCCTGCACGTTCTTCTTCTGGCTGCAATTCCGCCCTTCGCCCGTAAGCCTCTCCGAGAGCCCGGAGACGAGCGCCCCACTGCTGCAAGCCTTCTACGACGCCCGCGTCGATACTCATCCGGTCCCACAGAGAAAGCGGGGCGGGAGAACCGTCAGAACTCAGCGTGCTGGGACTGATTGCTCCTTGCGTCAGCCAGTCCATGACGTCAAAGCGGCGGTAGTTGCACTCGGACAAGTGGAGTAAGGCCAGCACACTTCGCCCGGGCGGCGTCTGCGCGAGTGGCAGCGATTCGCGGACATAGTAAGGAACCCCCAGTTTCTCGAAGGTATCGCTGATGAGCGGGATGTAGCGATCAGCGTCGCGCACAATCACGGCCATATCGGGGAACTCAAAACCATCTTCGCGCTTCAGGCGGACCGCTTCTCGGGCGACTTCGCGGGCCTCGATGACCTCGTTGGGGCATGAGAGCAAGCAGAGAGAACCATCGGCCGGCCTGAGCTGCCGCTCTGCCGTAAACACACACCGCCGAATGGTGCCGAGGTCCGAGTCAATTTCTTCGTGCTTGAACGATTCCTCTCTCGCACCTAGAGCACGGAACCAGCCGCGGAGTGGATGGGAGAAGCGGAAGCGGTCTTCGTCGTCCGTGAGCAGATAGAGCGTGAGCTTGATGTGCTGGGCGAGTGCCGACAGCATCTGCCTCTGGGCACCGGTAAAGTCGTAAAAACCGTATATCTGGAGCTCGTCTGTGCCGAACAGTGAGGCGAATGAGCCGGCCTGCTGCCCGCCTTCAAGGAGGAGATCGGCCTCAGAATAGAAACTTCCCTTTAAACTGGCACGATAAGAGGTGAACAGAGCTGCGAACTCCGTAACCTTCTTCCTCGAGGATTCAGCCTGCCATTGGATCGATTGGAGGGCTTGTAAATCCAACAAGCTGTCTTCTAGATCTGTCAAAGTAGCTTCGACAATCACGGGAAAATGAGGATGTTCTTTAACTGTAGCGAAGTAACTGTCTCTCCCTAGCCCTCGCGCTAGATTGCGCGCCAGGACCGTCTTGCCATGCGCAGGGAGGGCAATCATGCCTCTTTCTGCGAACGATCGCCGCGAGAGAGCCCTAGCCAAGTCTGGGAAGGATAAGAAGTAGGTCCCGAGATGGGGGGTGCCACGGCGAACAAGTTGACGGGCCAAAAACCGCCCCAACAAGTTCGAAGCAGTCAGAACCACTACCGACTGAAACGGGTCTAGCTTTTTTCGGCCTTGGATTTCGGCGAAGAGCCGATCTTCGAGGATCGAAAGCGATGGGCTTGCGATTTGGCGCTGCCCAATGACAGTAGACATTTCTTGACCGTGACGATCACTGACGTAGAGAGGGCGTACTAGCCTCGCGCTTAAACCGCCGAACCATTCTCGCGTGGACCACCGGTCTTCGCGGCATTATTAGCGCTTCAAGATAATTAGTCAAATAATTGGCGGTCTGGAGTTCATCTACTTGGCGTCACTTTGTGACCATTCGAAGCTCGGTTGGCAGTAGTGTACCTTTTTACTATCGTAGGCGCAGAAGGCGATCACCAGGGGTTCCTCGTAATTGTTTAGCTCGGCTTCTAGTATAAAATGTAGCATCCAAGGCTTAAGCCCAGCAGTTTAACGATAGGTTGAATGCAAATTTGAGTTTAAATTTTTACAAAAAGGTCGACCGCTCCATGATGGATTGGGGAATTACTTTTCCCAATGAAATCGCTGCCTATTTCAGGAAGAATCGAAAAGATATTAAATTAGGGAAAGGCGGAGACGTTCAAGTGGTTTGGGATGGAAAGCCTTACACGCTCCGGCTGGGAAATAATAATCGTAGACATGGTAATGTCTGGCAATTGCGATGGGATATCAGCAAAACGTTTCTGAAAAAAGTTAGAAGAACTTTTATCCAATCGTATGTCGTACTGAAGAGCCAGAGAGAATCATTCGACCTTAGGAAAACACAACGGAAGCAATTTAGAACAAAGCTGCTTGGTGGTCAGCAAGAAGTTTTATTATTCCGTGTTGTGAATCCAAAGACCATAAAATGTGAAGTGTTTATCCAGATCAAGAATGACTGGAACACTTTATTTGAACGCCTCGCAGATGAAAATGTGTTTGAATGGCTATCCGATAAAAAACGACACTATCTTATCGCGGAAAGTAAAAGTTGGATGAGTGTGAGGGACTTCACGAAACATGCTGCCGCTGGAAATGTTGTCTATTATTTGGCGAACACCAAGAAAAAACTTTTGTATATTGGCAAGGCGGATCATCTAGGAAAGCGAGTGAAGCCAGGCTCAAGACATCAAGGGATGCCAGTCGGTTGGGATAGGTTTCGCTATGACATTTTACGACCTGAATACGCTGCTATTCTCGATAAAGTTGAGGATCATACCATTAGGGCCTTTGCACATGTTTTGAAAAGCAAGAATGGAAATTCAAGCCTTGGTGTTGGGAGTTACAGGCTCGTAAACCGGACGTGGAGACAGTTTTAGGCCGAACTGAAAGAGAACGCCAGACTGACTAAGCTCGTCGGCATCGACCACGGTTTTTCATTTCCGCTGCAATGCATTCAGCAGCGTGTACTACCGCTCGACTGGTCGTCATTCCTTGACGATTTCTAGCGGCATCGAACACGGTCAGGATCGATCTCCAGTGCCGAGCTACAGAGAATGTCTTATCCAGAAGTTCTGGGACTACCGAAAGGCAATGTTCGGCGTCGCTGACGATTGTTTTGACCGCCCTTTCGCTCCCACAACCAGACCTCCCGTTTTCAAGCCGGTACACGCATCAAAAAATGTTCTGCTGAGGGATGGGATTCCAGAGGCGGAAAGGGCGGCGGTTCTCAGCACCATATCAGTGGGGAGTCGGCACAAATGGTTTCGGAGTTTGGCCAGCTCTCAGGCTCTCACCCAGAGTGTATTCGGGAACCTCATTGTTTACGATAGATCGAGTTGCCTCCGCCCGTTGGTCAGGGATGATGGCAAGCCGCTGTTTTTCCGCGACACGCCCAACGGCTGCAAATGCCAGCTCGAATTCGAGGTGGACTACCTAGGAGAAAAAATCCCTGGACAGACCAGCATCGACGTGTTGTTCAACGGCGATTACCGAGTCGCGGTAGAGTGTAAGCTCAGTGAAACGGAAGTTGGGAGTTGCTCGCGATCTAGGCTGAGGTTGACCGAGCCACACTACTGTGATGGTCGGTATGTGGTTCAACGTGGCCGGATTTCGAGATGCTCTCTAACTGAAATTGGGGTCAGCTATTGGAAGTACATTCCAGAATTGTTTAACTGGTCTGCAGAAATAGACCATGCCTCCTGCTCATTGAATCCCACGTACCAGTTAGTTCGAAATCTCTTGGCTGTGTGCGTTGACCGGACCGGGAGTGTGAGTCAGGATTCTGGCCATGCCGTTCTGCTCTACGATGACAGGAATCCAGCCTTCCAGGCCGGTGGCATCGGAATGACCGCTTGGACCAAAGTTCGTGCTGCCTTGAAGAGGCCGTCGCTCATGCAAAAATGCACTTGGCAGAAAGTCGTAAGTTGCTTCCGTCAGGACGACGAATTGAGTTGGCTTGGTATGAAGGTACACGAAAAGTATGGGTTCTGACGAATGCGACGGACCTTCCAGACGCTGTCCGGCTCACCGGTCACCGCCATCGGTTTGCTGGTTCCAATCGTCACTCTCGCTTATGGTCCGTACCGACTCAGAGCTTTCTTTTGCCCGAAAGACGCTCCCCGCAGACCTCGATCGATCGGGAAGCCGCGAGGCCCGATTCTTGACTCCGCTCCTAATCGGGAATTCCCTGCCTCTGGAGCCAGTCCTTCAGGTCTGCCTCAACTTCGCAAATGGCCCAGCACTTCATCGTGCCGAGACCTAAGTGATCGTTGTGAGGCGGCAATGCCTGCAGACGCAGCCATGGGCGGTCTATTTGTCGTCCATCGGAAAGTTCGAAGTCCGGATGCATTTCCACGTAGACCTTTATGCGCAGGTCCCGCCTCTGATTCTCGATGACCTGCGTTCTGAACTCGAGCTTCTCCTCGTCGCTCGACCGCCAGAATTGCCGAAGCAGAGGGACACAAGCAACGAGCATTTGTGCCTTACGCACTCCGAATCGGAAGTGGCTGTCCGACATGGTTACCTGTCCTCCGTTTTTTAGCACTTCAACAACGGGGCATCCGTAAAAATTGTCCTCTTTTAGCGAGAACCGAGGATTTTCAGCAGTGCCGCGCTCCGTTCCCTGACAATGCACGCAATAGGCTTTCAGCATGCTAGGGTACTTCGGACATCGCTCCTCTCCCACCGTATAAATACCCTCCGTTGCAACTGTGGCGTTCAGGATCAACGCTCGGCTGGTCTGTGCGAGCCCTTGTTCCGATGATGTGAATAGTACGCTCAGCAGAAGTATGCTACGCACGATCCTGAAGGCTATTTCGATCCGACGTCCGTGGGCCTGGGCGATCCTGCACGCCGGCAAGGACATCGAAAACTGGACCTGGAAAACAAACATTCGTGGCACGGTTGCGATCCACGCCTCTCAAACTATGAGTCGGCCCTCCTACGAACGGGCTCTTCGAGAAATCAAGAAGACCAAGCGTCGTACGAAGGTGCCGCCATACGACGCCATCGTGCGGGGTGCGGTCGTTGGACTGGTCGATGTTGTTGGCTGCGAAAAGCACACGAAATCGAAGTGGCACGTGCGCAACCATTACGGATTCGTGCTTGCCAACTCGCGCACACTTCGCAAGCCCATCCCTTGCAACGGTCGGTTGAACTTCTGGGAAGTACCGAATGCTATCGCTCGACGTATTTCGCGCCAGTTGAAATAGGTCGCTTGCCTCGATTATCCGTCGAATGCTATTTGGGGCCGATCCCTTGATGAGAGAATATTGCAAGACCCTACGGTGAATCACGCTGAGAAAATCAAGAACATTGCCGAGGATGTTTAACGCCCCCTTGGCTCAGGATACTCCGAGGAAGTATATGACCGGGCGACGCTAGTCGGGCTGGGACTCGCGAAGATTAAGTACAAAGGCCAGAAAGTGGTGGAATTGCAATTCAAGGATCATTACGTCGGCGACCAATGTAGCTGAATCAGCTCATCCCGCGGCCTGACTTCTGTGCAGATTTTCAGCGAACGATCTAATCAGTTCAACCTGTGTCAGTTTCTTACGCCAGTTCTCGGGGATCTCGTCGTCTCCATAGAGGGCACCTGCCAATTGACCATATACGGCTCCTGTTGTGTCCGCATCGTCACCCAGATTTACAGCGAGGAGACACCCTTCACGAAATGAATCGCTACCATAAAAAGCCCGGAGCGCGGCCTCGAGGGTCTTCACGACGTAGCCATCGCCTTTGATCTCCGGTGGTCTCGATCTCTTGAAAGAACCGGCAGAAATTTCATCAATCTCGAGTGCAAGGCGATTCTCCCGCCAATAAGCTTTCACAGGTGAATAGCGATCCGATAACAATTCCTTCTTCGAAACGCCCAGAACTGCTCCGACTATCAATCCTCCAAAGTACCTGCATGCGTCAATAGCGGTCTGGGCTCCGTGGGTTGTCCGGGAACTCTCGCCAGAACGCTCGATCCCTTCCACAGGTCTCTGGCAGAAGAAGAGAGGAACGGGAGCCAATCGCATCAATGAGCCATTACCTGCTGACCGCGGGTCCGATGATCCGCAGTAAGGTTCGCGTGTCTTAGCGAATTTCCCGAGTGCAGCACGCACCGTGTTCCCGATGTCAAACACGTGACCGTTGCTGCTCAGGTGACCATGTTTGGCCCAACGCGTATATCGCTCCAACTGGTCTATCGGATCGAATCCGCGTTTTTCAATTAGACTCTCTGCTAGGCAAAGAGCCATTGAAGTATCGTCCGTCCACTCTCCAGCTGCGAGGTGGAACGGACCTCCACCCTCCATGTCATTAATCTCCGCAAATGTTCCCGGTGGTTTAAACTCGAGCGTGGTTCCGACGGCGTCCCCTACTGCCAGGCCGAGCATGGCGCCTCTGAATTTCGATTCTGAATTCATCCGTGGTCTGCCGCCTGATTATTTCGCAGAACTATTACTTCTGAGTTGCTAGACGCTCAAGTTCCGTCACGACTTTGTCCAGTTCGTCCACCATAGCCCGCGGGGCTGTGGTCGTGCGGAACGCCGCTACGAGCGCACGGTAGTAATGAAGCTGGTCCTGCTTGCTCGCTTCTTTGTTGAAGCGCTTCCACAATTCGTCGCCCAACTGTTGATAGTCGACGAGCACCCCGCGGAGATTGTGCAGTTTGTCTGCTATTGAGACAAGCTGCGCGTCGGAGGAGGCAGTGGTCAAGTGCGCGAGGTAAGCCTTTTTGCGCTGGTGCCACGGCAGTTTCTTTGCCGGGTCCTCTGATTCGCTATCCGAGCATTCCCGGACCGTTTCCGCCACACGGTCTCCAAAGAGCCGCCGGATTGTCTTCAATGTGGGACTTCCACCCTGATCTTCCATCGCGTCATGCAGTAGCGCGGCGATGGCCTGGTCCTCATCGCCACCCGCTTCAAGGACGAGTGCTGCGACACTCATAAGATGGGATATGTACGGGATCTCCGTTCCCTTGCGGCGTTGCGCATGATGCAGGCCTGAAGCGAATTGGAACGCCAGGTCAAAGCGTCCAGTTAGGAATGGTTTGAACGTCTCCATTGCTCCCCTTTTGAGGACAGAGGTTCGAGAAAGTGCGGCATCGTAACCTCAATTATTAGTCTGCCCCAGCCTGCCTGTCTTTTCATAGTACCGGATGAGGTGCGCGAAGAATTCTTGAAGCACCGCGCAGTCTGGCGGAGGGCCCTTCAATAACAGACTCCAACCAGAATGCGAGTCGGGTCCAGGGCAGTGGCTTCGAGCGTTCCTCCCGGCGAACCCGTCAATGTCATGATCGCGTGCGGGCAGTGCAACAAACTTCGCAAGACGCTCAGGAACACCCGACGACCGCCATCGCCGCGGCCGATTCCGGGGAGTTCTTGGCGGTCCGTTCTGCTCATGTCGAAGACGGAAGCAGCGCGAAACCCGACAGCCGTAGTCGCGCTGGGAATGATTCTTGCGTGACAAGTGTGTCCCTAAGCTAGTTGGGGCCGATGTCTTAATGAGAGAATATTGCAAAACCCCAACAATGATCAAATGCCGCGGCCTATGGCTAGGGCGATGGTGGCGCAGGCCGAAACAGCGAAGTGCGGCAAGTGGAAGGACCACGGTTCAGCGTGGCAGGAAAGGATCCCAAAGAGCAGTACCATGTACGGTTCAATTTCGAGAATTTTCTGCAGGAAGGATAAGCGTTTGTTGACTGGGGGCATCGTTAGTTTCTCTCGATCTTCAATCAATGAAAGGTCCTGAGAAGGCCAAAGGGTTTCGCGGCATCTCCTGCAATTAATATCTAAGACCGATCGTTACCCTGATTCGGATGTGATCCTTGTAATTGTTTTATGCAACATTCCGCTTTACATGTGGAACACGCATAGGAACGTATCCACCTTCCCTTCTCGCCACTGTTCCCGGTGCTTACATGGTTGATGTGATTATTGGGACACATGATGTTTCCTTCGCCATCTTTGAGTGCTTGAGCATGGCATTTCTCGCAAGTATGGTTGCACGTTATTTGATCAACGAAGTTGTCATAACCGTTGAGACAACGTACCTTCCAAGTTCCGATCAAACAAGCCCTCGCCGCACTTGGAGAAGCCACGATGATGCCGAACGCTGCGATTTTAGCGGCGAGCGTCGCAATGAGTTCCCTTCTCGTCATTGTCATGTTGTTTTTTCCCCTGCCGGCTAGATAGTGCTTTGCACAGTTCATTTCGATCTTCGCCAGATTTGTTTAAAGCGACAGAAACAATGTTAGCAGTTACTTTGGCTGCGGTGAGTTTCCCTGGCAGTCAAACGCCGGAAAACTATCCAGGCGAAGACCGTCTCGCTAGCTCAGTTGCCGCGAAATGGCCGAGGATCAAATCGAGGGTGACCTGGAGCCGGCCAAAGATCCGAAAGCCCCTGGTCCGGATGAGTACCGATGAACGCGCTTGTTTTGACGGTCGTTACACCTCCAAATGGTCGGCGAGGCGCCTCATTTACCTAGAGCATAACAAGATCAACGATGTAGCAAATACCAAACGCCAAAACAAAGAGTACTGGCTAGAGATAGGAGTGTAAAAACTAGCACTGGGCGGATCAGAATCATGATTAGAGCAGGAATGAAGGCTGCTCTCGCAACTTGAAATCTGCTTAGTGGCAGCGCCACTCCTGACGTATTCGGAAGCGGTATTTTCCAGGTGTCCTCCTCAGGCCATTTGGTGACCCCGAGAATCCGCTTTACGTCGCTACGCTGCAGGTATGTACGCGTTTTCACGCGGCCTACCCAGTAATCATGCTGCCGAAAGCTTTTTTTAAAGAATCCGACGAAGGCTGCGAGTCCGGAACCGGCAAGTTCTTTTTGAGCGTCAGCGATGACAGCTACAATCTTCATCTTGTCACGATTCTCAAGTTGCGCCGCTGCTTCGAGCGTCGCAATGGCGCTAATGAACGCTTCCGCGGCTTGCGAGTCAACAACCTCGAGGACTTTGTTGTATTCCGCACTGTATTGCTCGCGAAGCCGAGTCAGGCGCCCAGCCTCCTGGTTGGGCATGAGCATGGCATTGAGATCGCTCGACGCCTTAGCGAGCGGGGCAATATCCAGCAATCCCCGCGCGATCACTTCAGCTAGCTCTGATGCGCGTGTGTCCAGCAGTCTGATCTTCTGGTTGACGCCTTCGGCGGTAATCCAGTCGTGAAAGGTCGCCTGTCTCATGTACACGTTGGTTAGGTACTTCAGTTCGTCCCAGATGGTGATGTTCTCCGGCTGCAAATCCTGTGCCGTGGACTTGACCGAGTGCGGAGTAACGAAGACATACAATCGGTCGCTGCCATCGCAGTGGGCCGCCGGGCCAAGGCGCGCTTCACGGTCTGCCACTGCAGCGTCGACCAGATTTTTGGCGATCCCGAGAGGCTGGTTCTGGAGCACACCACCGTCGGAATGAGCGAACTCCGCCGGAGATTGCCCAATCCAGTCGACGTAGGTTTTGCCCTGGATCCAGAGATACTGCTCGGCGGGAAGGCGTTCTCCGAATTCCTCTACGCTATGCTCGACCGCCTTTGGACGAAAGGCCGCGGGAAAGGCTCCGGAGCCCACAGCGGCGGCGCACACTTCCCTCCATTGGGTGCCGTTCGATTGTCCATTGGCTGCAATTTCAAAGATCTTTTGATTGACCGAACTCGTATAGTTGAAACCACCTTCGTCGCTTCCAAGGATGGGAATCATGTAGTCGATTCCGTTGAGATTCGTAAGCGCCAGGCCTATTCGCAGCGTTTCAGGCACACCGTTTACCTGTTCAACGGCTGCATGTGGGCCGCTACCCTTCCGCTGCATGGAGGTGACGAGCAAGTCCTCGCCGATGGAGTTGATAAGGTCGGAGGAAAACAGTGAGTGCCACTTCGGTTCGCTCCATCGCATCCTGACCAGTCCCATCAGGCTAATGCGTTCCACCCACGCCTCATAGAGCGAGTTAGTGAACTCGCCTTCGAGTGATGAGGCATCATACATGAGGCGCTGCGAAACCATCGCTGCAGTCATGCCGCCGGCCGATGCGCCGGTAATGACGTCAACGTAGATTTTTGTGTCCTCGCTGCGGGAGGCTTCGTTGTTCGTACGAATGGCCCGCATCAGTTCGTACAACACACCCGCTTCGTAGCTGCCCAGAGAGACCGCTCCTGCAATTGTGATCGCGAGCCTTTTGGCCATGGATCTAGTTCGCCGTTCATTCAGGAACGCAATTCAGCACACGACACTCACAAATGGATGGTATCCGACATCAGTGTCATTTCGAACTCAGGCGTTCGTCACGCAACAACGATCGTAAACTCCAGTGACTTGGTCTTAGAGGCAGCATCACTCACCTGCAACGTAAACTTCGCCGTACCCGCTGAAGTCGCAGCGCCGCTGATCTGTCCGCTCGGATCGAGTTTCAGCCCAGTGGGCAGGTTACCGGTCGTGAGAGTCCACTTGTACGGGCCAGCGCCCCCCGAGACGGTCAGCGATTGGCTGTAATTCTGATTTACTTTGGCATCCGGCAGTGAGGCGGGCGTTGTAATTTTCAACTCCGAGGCAGGAGCCTGGGATGCTTGAACCTGAGCCTGAGTCTTCTCTTCAAGCTGCTTCAGAATCCCGTCGAACGCGCGCTCCGAAAAGCCCAATAGGAAGGCACTGCCCAGGGCAAAAGGAGTATACGGGTTGCACCAATCGCTCATCCCGAGCTTGAACAGCGGGCCGAGCACGTTGAGTTGCACACCCAAGATAATCAACAGTACCCCAGACCAGCCAGCTAGGGCTCCGACTACGGGACTCAAGAACAGGCTCGTCCATGAAGCGCCATAGTCCGTGGGGACATCCGCGCGGTAGAGTGACCGCGCCAGGCGACTGAGCAGACCGCCGGTGGCGCCGACCAAGAACAAGACTCCGTGCTGCAGGGCGGCGGCGAGCGACACGATAAACAATAGGCCACAGCCCACGAGCCAAACGGTCTTGTTGTGCCAACTGATTAGTGTAGCGAAATTCGTATCGGTCCGGTCGTAGAGTAAGCCAAGCGCTTCTGCGAGCAGTGCTCTCCAGCGGTCGACGGCGGCGAGAGTCTCCCTAATCCTAGTGGCTAGTTCGGCGCTTTGCGGGATCAGATACTCGCGGACCTGGATGAGTAGCGGCTTCCATTGATCGATCGTCAGTGGTGGGGCGGCATTGCCCGCCTCACGCAGCGTCTCGGCGAGCGCCATGGCTCGGGGCTTAAGCAACTCGGCGGCCTGTTGGAGCAATGTCCTCAATTGAGCCGGAGTTGGGACCTGAGCCGAGCCCAGGACGTCTTCGATTTGGTATGCGAGCGACGCAGCCTGGGGAGTGAGAACGGTCACTACCTTCCCAGCTAGCTGCTGGCATTGTGCGGGCGTGAGATTCGCTGCTGGGCCAAGTGCTCGATCAACTTCTGCAGCCAAAGTGCTAGATTCCGGAGCAAGAAAGTTTAAAACGTCTTGCAGTACCGGACGGCAACCGTCCGCGGGTGTCGGTGGCACGATCCCGAGAGCCTCATGAATCCGGTCCGCTGATGCCAAGGCCGGTGGGGTGGCCGCTTGGCGCAGGTCTGTCTCGGCCCGTTCCAGCGCGGCACGAACGGTTTCCACCGGGAGGAACAAAGCCAGCTGTTCCTCGGCCTCATGGACGTAGCCCCAGGCGGCTAGCTCCTGGCCGCGAGTCCAGAAGAGGTAGTCGGCTGCCCTGTTCAAGGCACCTCGTCCCTGCGTGAGCTGCTCGGCTTGGGTTAGCATCGCTTTAATTTGGGCGATGCCGGATGGAGCCTCGCCCACAGCTGGTGTGAGGGCTTCGACGCGTCTTCTTACGGCTTCAACCTGGGCTTGCAGCAGCTGGCGCGTCGGAAGCGCGACCATATTCCAGCGAACCAGAACGAGCCCCAGCAGATACAGAAAAACAACAATCAGGACCGGACCAAGCGAGGCAAGCCCGCCGAGGCTGAAGATGCTTTGCGCTATGTTGCAGCGCGCCACGCCGTTACCTGTTAGAGCGACCGACTTTGGGGCGGAAGTGGCGTCATTTGTGATGGTGATCGAGCCAGTTGTGGCCCCCAATTGCTTAGGCACAAACGTGACGCTGACCGTGCAGGCTGCGGCGCGTTCAAGCTGCTGGCAGCCATTTGGCACGACGGCAAAGTCACCGCTCGAGCTCACGTTTGAAACCTTGACGACGGCATCCGGGCCGGCAGTGAGCGTCAGGGTGCGGACCACGCTGGTCGAGTCCACAAGCTGCGAGCCGAAGTTCAGTACGGAAGGAAGGACGCGAAGCCGTGGGGCGAAGCCAGTCCCGGTCAAAGGTAATGTCGCGCACGAAGCCGTGGCCTTGCTCTCCGGGATCTGGCATTTCAAGGACAGCAATCCGTCACGCTCCTGGGTTTCGGTGGGCGAGAACTTGACGCTGACCACGCACTGCTTATCGGGCCCCAGCGACCCGGAACAAGAGTCACTTTCAGTGAAGTCGCCGGTGGTCGTAATGCTGATGATGACGAGAGGTGCATTCCCCTCGTTCTTCACCTCGATAGACTGGGCGTCGCTCGTCGTGCCGATGTCATGTATACCGAACTCGAGTTTTGCCACCGAGAGCTTAATTGGTGATGCGTTTTGGAAGTGCACCATCTCCTGGGCGGGAGCTGACGACTGGCTCCCCGAAGCTGACTGCGCCTCGGCACTAAAGCTTGCGGTGGCGATGAGTGTCGCCAGGAGAAGGCGCTTCATGTCTTCGACCTCCGCGAGCCTGCAGTGACACCCGGCTTTTCCGACTTCAGTTTGGACTGGCATCCGTTGAGAGAGTCAGGGTGAAGCAGGTCGCCCTGTTGTGACAACCTGCGTGACATTTTCAATGCTGGAGACGGAATCCCAGAGTACTGCCTGAAACGCACTATGACCCTCATTTTTTTGCAAAACGCGCGAACACGCTTTCATGTGCGGCACGAACTCGCTGGGCTTCTGGCAACAGGGCATCAACGAGTTCGTTGCGGGAGATCCATTGGCCAGCAGCCAAAAGTCCTCCTAATGGCGTGACAGGTATAAAGTACTCCATCCGACTATTTCCCCTGAGCCATAAAGTAAAGAAGTGCAGAGACTCGGCCCTGATCGACGAGAGACGGAATTTGTGCCGGCGGGCCCGCTTGTCACTCCGGGTCTTCACGATCAGCCGAAAAGCTTTCTTTACGAATAGTCCTTCGCTTAAGCGGACATTCTTGTGGATTCCCGCCATGATGCTCACTTCGGCGCATGCGAGACGGTTCTGACGGTCACGAAGAAAGTAGATCCACGCGACACGTTTGAGCGTTGAACTAAGTGTCTTCCCAGCAATGAGATCGATTAACCGGATGCTGTACAGCGGATGTGGATACAGTATGCGCTGGCGAACAACGGTGGATGGCCGTATGTTCATCCACCGATTGTGTTTCTCCTTCAGAGCACTGAAGTGACTGAGAGCATCGTGGAGCTTTGCCGATGATCGAATCGGGGCTGCGTCATGGAATATCGGCATTTAAGTTGCCTTCAGCAGGTGAAGTAGGACTGATCCCAACTAGCACCTGGCATGTAATCGTTCAGCAGGGCAGAATACTCAATCGTATTTGTGTTACCGGTTGACCCCCCCGGATCCGCAACTTTAACCCATTGCCTTCCGTCGCCTGCCTCGTCACAGCCGATGACGACAACAAAGTGAGCGGTCATGAGGTCCGCGAGCATGATACGGGCAGCGAATGGTCTCTTTTGCACAAGAACTTGTTGCTTCACTTCGTCAAACGTAACGATGCCGCGGACAGGTTGTAGCAGATGTCCCGCAGTGTTCAGAACAATGTCTAGTGCCCACGGCATGTTGCAAGTACTGGAGGCACCGTCTGTGCAACAATCAGTGTCACCTCGGATAGGCCCAAAAATCTCGTTGACGACATCGCACTGCTGCTGCCATCTCTGATCTTTGAAGAAGCGGCAGATGCTGAGTGCCACCGCTGCCCAACACCATTGATCCTGCATCTGATGATCGATCACGAATGGCATGTCGCTCACGAGGACAGCTCCCCCGACTATGGCTTAGTGAACGTTATCGCAAATCCAAAACCTGGCTTGTAGGAACTAGAAACCGGCGGAGAGGTGATGTCTGTAGGCACCGAATCGCCGACGGCGAATCCACCGGCCAACTGAGATTGTTTGCCGACGTCGAGACCTCCGGTTATGAAAATCGTTCGAAGGAATGAAAAGCTCAAGCCAGTGAGAAATTCCGGATTCGATCCACCTGAATCCTGGCCCTTGACATTCGCACCTATGCCGAAACTGAAATGGAGGGCGTAGCGATTCTCATCCCAATTGCGGAGCCGAGCGTGGGCTATCGCGATTGGGTAAGGATTGATTCTAGAATCTGAGGTTGTGCCAAACTTGTTTACGGAAGTCGTGCCTCCCGACGCGGGAGCGCTCTTGATGATAGCAAACTGTCTGTTTTCAATTGTGCTGAACGCAGCCCCGCCCGAAATCGAGAAAGGCGAAGAACATGTGACTGTGAGCAATCCATCCTTAGTTTGAGGCTGGGGCGTTTGGCCATCAAACACGACAGTCCGATCCGTAACGATGAGTTTTAGAACAGTCTGCTCGTTTCTGTTGAACAGAACACCACATCGAACCTCCGCTTGCCTGGTGAAAGAGACTTCTGACAGACTGGCGATCACATTTTTCCAATATTGGACGATCCCCATTTTCTTTGCAAATTGAGCGGCCTTATCGCTATCTGAGGTCCATTGGTTCGCTTCCGTGAGCAGGGTCGTGAGAGTTGACTGCGCGAGTTTGAATTGGACGTCTCGGCATTTAGTGCTCCAATCATTCCAGCCGAGTTGACTGATGTTCGTGCTGCTGCAGGGATCTCCCGTAATTGTGCCTGTGTTATTCGGAAAGCGGAGGGGTAACGAGTTCAGCTCTGCCTGGAGTTTCTGGATCTTGGCTACGATCTCGTCGGTCGTCTTCCAATTTATGGCACTGTTCAAGATGGCGTCCATCTGGGAGGTGGCGGCTTGGCTATTTACGAGCGCGAGTACGCCCGGGGGGCCGCTCGCTCCAAGCACATCATCTGTTTGGTTGATCAGGGATCTCAAAGAGACCAGGTATCTGTCGAGATTTGAGCTGGCCGTCCGATTACCGCTTTCGAGAAGGACAAGCTGATTAGGCAACTGTTGGATTTCCCGATTGTCAGCATTAAATTGATCCTCTAAGTTCGGTGGAGCGGTGGTCGACAGAAGGGCGCCACCGGCTGAAAACGAAGACGGAAAGATGCTCGGGATGTTTGGACCGGTGGACGATGTGACCGTTTTTCCAAAGTCCGCAGCGTAGCGAAGGGCGTTGACAGTAATTTGTGCACAGGCCGGTCCTTCAACAGTCTGTCCGGAGTTGTTAATCGATAGTGGGATGATATGCGTCTGATCTTTGCACCGGAATAAGGGTGTATTTGATTGTGCATCGACGACGAAGGGCGACAGTAATAGGGTAAAGACTAGAATAAGCTCTTTCATTTTTTATTCTCTCCTCTCGGTCGGCTAGTCTAATCGGCCTTCTGGCACAGGGTGCATGGTAGCCTTGCGGATGACCACTCGCTTCAGTCGGTGCTTGCAGCTTATTCGGTGAATAAGAACACGGATATATGCCGAAAGTTACAGTAAATAACTTTTAGAGTTCCCGTTGAATTTACTTCATGGTTTCTCACGACACTTGAGACTGCATTCTAATGCGACGTGCTCGTAACATAAGAAGACTTGAAAACGATTAGGTGCGCTTCCGACGCTTGATTACCTGAGCAAATAATGTCGTTCTAGGACTAAATATCCTACGTAACCATTTTAAGATCAGATAATTACGGGTTGACTCGTCCGATCACAAAAGCCTGAAGAAGATGCGCAAGGCGCCCATAGCGTGCTCACAATACCAAGCATGTTGCCCTTATCAGAATCGCGAGTGCGACTGCGAGATCCAGAAACCGCTTTGCTATCTTTAGAGGATCGGAACTAACGTGTGTGCGTCTTTCGCTCATCAAGCGGGGGGCGTGGCATCCCCATGAAATCGCGGCTAGCCGCGATTTCATGGGCGAACTCGTGGAGCGTCCTCTCCCCGAGAGCCCTGTGAGGCCGACTCTCGTTGTACTCGCTGCACCAAGTCTCTACGATCTGCTGGGCTTCCGTCAACGACGTGAACCAATGGGCATCCAGGCGTTTTGCGCAGAAAGTCTCGTTGAACGACTCCACGAAGGCATTGTCCGTGGGCTTCCCTGGACGAGAAAAGGCGATGCGCACTCCGCTTTGGTAGGCCCACATGGTCGCCCGCAATCATTGCAATGATTACTAATTCGCCGTGAACGCTTGCCGCCTGATCTTGAGGTCCGCGCCGACGCTTACCGCTGTTCACGTCAACAGCCGGAGTTTGTTCGTGTTAGCCCAACGCTTGGACGACTTGCCTCTGCGCCGACCAGCGAGCCGCGGCCAGTCTATTGACAGGAACGTGACTACTCGCTAATCTCTCGCCTGACATCAAGCCCGGCCGGAAGGCTGGGCGAACCTTCAACGAAAAGTATTTTCGCCGGAGCCTTTTCTATGGACGCGCCCCAGCCGCCGGTCGATCCCATTGCACAGCTAGGTGAATCGTTGCGGTGTCTTGAAAGCCGCATCGGGCGTCTCGAAAAGCCAGCACCTCCTCCGGAACCGAAGAAAAAAGACATCTGGGAAAAGGCTCAAGTTCTCGGATCCGTCCTGACGCCAATTGTTGCCGGCATCCTGGGCTACTTCCTGATCACCACCGTAAATCTCTCTCTCCAAAAGGAGCAACTTCAACTCAGCGGGGCCAAGGAGATGCAAGGTCTCTTGGCAGATCTGGGGAATCCCGACGCCAGCCTTGAAAAGGCCGAGGCCAGCGCTATCGCCTTGGCGGCCTACGGACGGTTCGCCGTCGTTCCGCTCATCAATGAACTCGAAGCGAAAACCTTGAATAGCCAGATCGCGGCCCAAATGGGACTTCACGCCATCGGTGTGCAGGATCACGACGAAACTTGCAAGCAGTTGACCAAGACCATCGACAACCGCACAAAGCTCTACAATTGGATAACCCACAGATACAGTCTGCGTTTGCTGGGTGAACTGGGATGCCAGCAAGCAATTCCGTCGCTTGAAGCTTATAAAACCCTCCTGGGTTCTGTAACGGAAGACTCCGTAAAAGGCTATGCCAAGTTTGTATCTGATGGGAATCCGCCCACTCTTGAAAGTGTCAATAACTTAAGAACGGAAATCGACCGCAGCTTGGAGATTTTGCGAGCCCAACCCCTGGATCAACCTGCATCGAATTGAGAGCGGTTCGTGCGAAGGAGGCCGATCTTGTTCGTACCCACACGGAAAAGCTTCAATCCCAAGGGGCGCGGAAATTGGTTTGTACCACTGGTGATTCTCGGCTGTCTCTGGGCCCTGACTGCTCAACGAGCGTTCGGCATCAACGACTGCCGGGGCATCAGCACCGTTTCTGACTACAAGATTGCAGTCGATGACGTTACGCCCCCGCCCCTTACGGGCACCGCCCCACCTTCGACGGACATTCAGCGCTTGACCGCAGAACTGCAAACACAAATGGAAGGAATCGCCGTCGAAGAGGGTGGCGCGATCATTGCGGTTCCTTGTGTTGGGCGCCGCCCGGCGAGCGAACTCGATTTCAGCCGACTTGTTGTCGAAGCGCTGAACGACAACAACGTCGTGCTGGAGATTTGGGGAAACTTTGAACCCTCGGCAGACCCCACGACTTCCGGGCTCAATGCACGACTGCAATTTGTCCTCGTGCCCGTGCGCTACTACGAGCACTTTCTCAACAATTCTCAAGCCATGGGCGGAGTCTACCTGATTCTCTACACTCCCGTCGGTACCGGAACCGCCCTTGCTTTGTTTGAAAAATCGAGCGAACTCCGTGCGTCCGTGGCTCTCAGCATGGCTTTGAAGAAGATCAAAGAGGGTTACACCGCGCTGGCGCTGAAATATTTGTGCAAAGCCGAAACATCTCTCAAACAACCGAACAGCAGAATCCCGAAACCTAAGCGGGACGCACTGCTTCAATACACCCGCAACCTAGAGGTCGTCGCTTTGACGAACAATAACAGAACGGCTTCCTTACTCACCCAAGAAGCCAAAGCAAACATTTGCTCTGCTCCGCTAAGGTAAATGCAATGAGACATCTTTCTCGGCAGACCCTCGCATATTGCGCCGCTTTGCTTCTAGGAGCACTTGTCTTCGCTGCGCCACCTGTTTGGGCCGGCGCGAATGGGGATTGCGCCCATCCATTCGTCTTTTCGGATGCAGCGGTTAACTTTGTCGTTTTGCCATTTACAAACAGCGTTTCACTCGAGAGGCCCCTCAGCGGAACCGCGTCAAAACTTACGCTCATGGTTCAGACCGATACGATATTTTCCATTCTGAAGTATGGAAGCGTCGGAGCAGTGCGGTTGAACGTTCGTCCTGGGCAACAGGCAGAATGCCGGCCCGAAATCGTTGCGGCCAAGCTCCTCGGTGAAAAGCAAGGCGCGGAACAAACGATTCGACCCGGCCACGGACTTATTTTGTTTTGGGGCCGTCTGTACGAGGAAGATCGGGAAATTTACGTGCAAAGCTTTGCGCGCTTCCTTCGCAAAGGCGTCTCCGAAACCGTCTCGCTACCGCTCGAGAACGCCCGCTACGAAGCGAGGTTGCTCGACGAAGCGGTGGCTTTCGCGCCGCAGCGCTTGACACCGCAGGACCTCGCCGAGATCGAATCTCAATTCAACCAATATGCCGTTGTGCATCAAGCTCCCGTGGATAGTTCGCCCGGAACCCGCATGCCGTTGGAGGTGAGTCTCGTCGCGACGCCGTCCTATGTCTATAGAGTCTCTGAAACGCGCAACGAGTGGATGAAGATAGATGCTTACGGGACTGGTCCGAGCGGGTGGATTCACGCGGGCGGAGACATAGGACCATTTCGAGCGGAACGCATGCCCGAACTCGCCTTCGTAGACGGCGTCGCAGGATACCTGAGGCTTCGGGGAGCTGACGACGGCGACACCGAAGTTGCAAGCCTCCGAACTGTGTCGTGGGCGGAAACGGCCCTCAAGCAGTACGAGGAGGCTACCGACCCAGCGCAGGCACCGTTAGCACTTGCAGTTGCCAAAACCGTGCATGGCCTTCTCGAGATGCTCGGCCCACTGCAGGCTAATTCCAGACTGCAGACTGCATTGCAGCTCTTTCAGGAAGCTTCCGACCTTGTACCCTACAGCGGGGAAGCCAGAAATCTAGAATTGACCACGCGATGGTATTTGGCTTACCACAACGGCTTCCCGGGAATCCGGCCCGTCGTCATCGCGGACGGATGGTTGCAAGCAGCCGTGCTTGCGCCTGAAAATCCAACCATCCTCAAGAATCTCGAAAACTGTTACGAATTGCTGTTGAAGAAAGGGCCGCCTCCAGGAGCCGCATCCTCGGGCGGACTCGACGGAGCGGAATTAGAAAAAAGGCTCGCGGAACTCCGATCAGTCCAAAATCCGGTTCGTTGATTTGCCGAGCCGTCACGTAGTCGTCTCCACCGATGATAGTGGTCGGCTTTTGCCGGGTTCGGATCCACTGCTTCCATGAACCGGAACCGGTCGAGATTCCGTTCGTAAATCTCGACGCCATGCTTCGGCCGATTCCAGATCCACTTGGACGATAGAGTCAAGCCCCGCAAGTAAGAACTGCGGCCCCCCGGAAGTCCGGTCCGGGGAGATGTCATGATTGTGGCAGTCGCGAGTGGCCCGATTTCCGCGAGCCCCGTTTGGAGTAGCGCGCCAGTGAATTCGAAATGATTTCGCGCCCGCAAGGAAAATGCTCGCCAGATTCCTGTGGGTGTGAGGCCGCCATTGGCAGACCGTTATCGGTAGGCCCTCCCCGCAATCACTCTGCCATACAGAAAGTCCCGTTGTCGGAGCCTGGAGTCTCCAATTGGAGTCTTCGACCAATTGCGGGCGGATCACTGAGTTTCCGGAAGTTATTCGTCCGGTGGGCGCGCGCGCTCGGTAAGTGGCTGCAGTTCCGTTAAGGGGTCCAGAAGTATGGTTGGACGAAGCGAGGTTTCGTGGGAGACGAACACCTGTAGTCATGGCAAGTCATCAGGAGTGACGTGGAGAAGACATACTGATGAGGAGGGCGAGAGACGTTCATAGTATTTGTACGCAATTCGGAATCGGGTGCGAGTGCTGCCTAGCGGAAAAAGCCATTGCTTCTTCCAATGCTTTGCTCGGGTTACGGTGTGGTGTCGTCCAGGTCGAGCCAAGACTGGTCTCTGAAAAACTCGATCTTCAAAACTGGGCGAATCTCCCATGTCGTGCTGATGTAACGCCCAACGTACGAGCGGTGTGTTTGATCGAAGAACACCCATCCGGACAGTCTCACAGGAAATCCTGTTCCCTGCAGCTTCTGAAGTCGCCCAAGTGTCCAATTTGGGTGCGCAACCCTGATCCTCGGGCCTGCGACTGCGACAAGCGCATCCTTGGGGAGTGTGTCGGACGAGGGCCCAATATATAAATGCCAGTCCACATAATTTCGCGATTGGCAGTTTGCGCTTGACTCGTTTTCCCTTTTGGATTGTATGAGGTATCCCTGGACTCGAATGGCCTGGCCTTCGCCAAGACTCTTGACCTTAGAGGTCTCTTCAGGAGTCCACCTGTCTCGACGAACGTTCACAGCAGGCAATTCGATTTGCACTAGGTCTCCTATCATCGCATCGCGGAACGCGGGAGGGTAATCTGTCCGATTTTTGAGGATATTCGAGGCGTCGTCTCCTCCGCTCCCTTCCGGACCGCAATCACCCTCTTCCGTTTTGAGCAAAGTCCTATTTGGTCCGCCGTTGGGTTTTTCCAATTCCACTAGCGCAGCTTGCGCCAGCTTGCGGTCACTGTCGTTGGTCGATTGTGTTGCAATCTGTCGGACGGCTCTGATAGTGCCGGGGCTACTATTGAGCGCTGCCAGCTCGATCGCCAATGAAGCGTTGGATAGAGCTTTTATTGCAGTAATCGCAACCTGTTTCGAATTCTCATTCTTGCTTGTAAGGTACGGCATGAGTTGCGCAATCGTCTGTAATTCAAGAACCCGCGCTTGGTGCTCCTTCGTGACGGTGTCTTCTGCGACTTGACGATGCTTTTCCGCAATTTCCTGTTGTTTGAGCAAATCATTTCGAACGCTCTCATTAAATGTAAACATTCCGCCCACAACCGCGACGATTAGGCCTGTAACAAAAGGTGAGAGCGCGTTGAACTTATCCCAGGTGTCCTTGGGTTTATCGGGCCGTCTCGATTTGACGGCCTCGGTCAACTCGCTAAGAGACCTTAGCACGCTTTCGAGTCGTGGCTGCGTGTCCACGGTGTGCGCAACGGGCTCTTCAGACATGTGCCCCCCAATCGAGTACCGCCATTGGATCGCGAAGCCTATTATGGGATCGTTGAGCCCGAGTCACGCGATCTTGCCATTCCGATTTACATACGAATCCCA
>Ga0335081_10004297_pt1 | contig 22463 bp, 17 predicted proteins | sample Lox_Sample_35_FD_206713 | JGI IMG/M metagenome (GOLD analysis project Ga0335081, IMG submission 206713) | Soil microbial communities from Loxahatchee National Wildlife Refuge, Florida, United States - Lox_Sample_3.5 | ecosystem: Environmental > Terrestrial > Soil > Wetlands | place: USA... | reverse complement strand
GCCGTTCGTCTACGACGATTTTCGCGCCGACATGCTGATCATGACCGGCGCCGCCAAGGGGCTCGACGTGCGCGGCCTGATCCGCCAGCACGGCCTGACCCACTTCGAGGACGATCCGCGCACCTACATCGAGTCGCTGCATCGCGTGCTGATCGGGAAGCCCTAGACCTTAGTTCTTGAACAGGTTCCGCTCGACGATCTCGCAGATCGCGTGCGCGGCGGTCATGTGAATCTGCTGGATCACGGGCGTGTCATCGCTCGGCGCCGCGAGCAAGAGATCGCACAGCGGCCGCATCGCGTCTGCTCCCGGCGCGCTCCCCGTGAATCCGACCGCGACGATCCCGATCTCGCGCGAGGCTTTGAGTGCGGCGAGCACGTTGGGCGACTGGCCGGAGGTGGAGAGCGCCACGAGTACGTCGCCTGGGCGCCCGAGACCGCGCAGCTGGCGCTCGAACACGCGCTCGTAGCCGTAGTCATTGCCGATCGCCGTGAGCACCGAGGAATCGGTGGTGAGCGCGACCGCCGGCAGCGGATGGCGGTCGAAGCGCAGCCGCGACAGGAACTCGCCGGCGATGTGCTGCGCATCCCCGGCGCTGCCGCCGTTGCCCGCGAGCATGACCTTGCCGCCGGCGCGCAGGCTCGCCTCGATCGCCTGCGCGATGGCGAGTACCGCGGCGCCGAAGCCGGCGTCGTTCGCGGCGCGCGTCAGCGCGTCGAGCGAGCGGCGGAAGTGCGCGGCGGCGATCTCGTGATCCGACACGGCTGGGTCCTCGGTGATGCGCCCGCTTGGTAGCCGTGCCGTCCGATGCGAGCAAGTCAGGCGGTCGCCGCCGCGAGCGCGGTGAGCGTCGCGGCAACCACGCGGTCGGCCGGTATCTCGCGCATGCAGCGGTGGTGTCCGTAGCGGCAGGTCGGCTTGTGGCACGGCCGGCAGGTCACCTCGGTGGCGGTCTCGATCACCGCGGCGAGCTTGTTGAGCGGCGCCCAGTGCCACGGGCTGGTCGGACCGAAAATGCCGATCGACGGCGTGCCCAGCGCGGCCGCCACATGCAGCAGTCCGGAATCGTTCGAGACCGCCACGTCGGCGGCTGCGAGCGCCAGGATGGCGTTGCGCAGATCCGCGCCGGTCAGGTCGCGCACCTTGTGCGACCCGACCGCGATCTCGGCCGCAAGCGCGGCTTCGCCCGGGCCGCCCAGCACCCAGATCGAGAAACCCCGCGCCGCGAGCTGACTTGCGGCCTCGGCATAGTATGCGACCGGCCAGCGCTTGGATGGGCCGACGGCGCCGGGCGCGAACGCTGCGATCGGCGCCGTTTCGCTGAGCCCGAGGCGCTCGCGCCAGGCAGCCACCTCCGGCTTGGGCACGACCAGTTGCGGCAGCGGATAATCGGCCGGCAAGGAGGCGCCCTTGGGCAGCGCCAGCGCGACGCAACGGTCGATCATACGCGGCAGGGCACGTTCGCCCCAGCGCAAGTCGTTCAAGAGGCCGAACCGCGCCTCACCCGCAAAGCCGGTGCGCTCCGGAATGGCCGCAAGGAATGGCGCCAGCGCCGATTTCCAGGTCCGCGGCATGACAAGCGCGCGCCCATAGCCTTCGGCGCACAGGCGGGCGGCGAGCGCCTGGTGCTCCGCTACGGCCAGACGCTTGCGCGGCAGATCCCAGACGATGCCCTTGCGAACGCCCGGCATGTAGTCGAGGAGGGGCGCTACCATTGCGGTGGTCAGGACATCGATCGGGCTGTCCGGAAAGCGCGCTCGCAGCAGCCGGACAACGGTGTGGCACCGCACGAAGTCGCCGATCCACATGTACGGTACGATCAGAATGGGGTGATCGTCTGCCCCGACTGCTGACTCCGGTGATTGCGAATGATCGTTCATTCTTTATAGTGATGAACTATAGTTCACTATTTTGTCGTGCGATGGCCGCGCTCAAGTCGATGCCGTAACGGTCACGGTCGAGGCTGTCCAGCTTCCTCGCGGCAAATCGGCTGGCTCACCGCGCTCCGCGCGCCATGTTGCGCCACCTCCGGGACTGAGGCAAAGGGAAGGCCGGCCCCCGTGCGGGCCAGGGACAGCGTCGATGCTATTGGTGACCGGCGGGGCGGGTTTCATCGGGTCGAACGTGGTCGCGAGCCTCAACGAGGCCGGCCGCGCCGATGTCGTTGTCAACGACGTGCTCGGCAGCGACGGCAAGTGGCGCAACCTGCAAAAGCGCCGGCTCGCCGATGTGGTGCCGCCGGGCGAGCTGTTTCGCTGGCTGGAAGGGCGCAAGCTCGATGGCGTGATCCACATGGGTGCGATCTCCGACACCACCGTGCGCGATGGCGACGCCGTCATGGAGAACAACTTCCGCCTGTCGCTGCGCTTGCTCGACTGGTGCACCGAGACGCGCACGCCGCTGATCTACGCCTCCTCGGCCGCCACCTATGGAAGCGGCGGGCTGGGCTTCGGTGATGATAATTCGCCCGACGCGCTCGCCCGCCTCAGGCCGATGAATCTGTACGGCTGGAGCAAGCAACTGTTCGACCTCGCCGTGATCGAGCGCGCCGCCAAGGGCGCCAAGCTGCCGCCGCAATGGGTCGGCTTGAAATTCTTCAACGTGTTCGGCCCGAACGAGTACCACAAGGGCGAGATGATGAGCCTGATCGCCAAGCGCTTCGATGACGCCAGGGCCGGCCGGCCCGTGGTGCTGTTCAAGTCGCACCGTCCCGGCATCGGCGACGGCGAACAGCGGCGCGATTTCATCTGGGTCGACGACGCAGTCGGCGTGGTGCGCTGGCTGCTCGACACGCCGAAGGTCTGCGGCATCTACAACGTCGGCACCGGCCAGGCGGAAAGCTTCCGTGACCTGATCGGCGGGATGTTCGCGGCGCTCGGCCGGCCCGAGCACATCGTCTACGTGGACATGCCGGCCGCGATCCGCGACAGCTACCAGTATTTCACCCAGGCTTCGGTCGAAAACCTGCGTCGCGCGGGCTATAACGCCGGCTTCACGCCATTGGCTGACGCGGTCAAGCGCTACGTTGCGTCCTATCTCGACACCACGGACCGTTACCGCTGAGGCGGCTCACACGCATGCACGACGTCGAAACAGCAATCGAGCGCATTTCCGAGCAGGCAGTGCTCTGTCTGGGCGACCTGATGCTCGACGAGTTCGTCTACGGCGAGGTCTCGCGGGTATCGCCGGAGGCGCCGGTGCCGGTGATCGCGGCGACGCGCGACGAGAAGGTGATCGGCGGCGCCGGCAACGTCGCCCGCAACCTCGCGAGCCTCGGCGCGCGCTGCCTGTTCGTCGGCGTGATCGGCGCCGACGAGACCGGCCATGCCATCAAGTCCGCGTTCGCCGAGTTCCGCAAGACGATCGAGCCGCATCTCGTGGTCGACCGTTCGCGGCCGACGACGCGCAAGGTCAGGTTCGTGTCGGAGCACTATTCGGCCCATCTGCTGCGCGCCGACTGGGAGACCGCGCGGCCGGTCGCCGCCGAGGTCGAGGCGGAGGTCATCGACCTCGTCGCCGCGATGCTGCCGCGGGTCGGCGCGGTGGTGATCTCGGACTACGCCAAGGGAATGCTCACGCCGCGGGTGATCCGCGCCGCGATCGACGGCGCGCGCAAGCTCGGCAAGCCAGTGGTGGTCGATCCGAAGGCGCTCGACTATGCGGTCTACCGCGGCGCGACAGTGATTACGCCGAACCGCAAGGAGCTCGGCGAGGCGACCCGCCGCCCGGTCGCGACCCATGGCGAGATTGCCGCGGCTGCGGTCGAGCTCGGGCGTACGGTCGCGAGCCGCGCCGTCCTGGTGACGCTGAGCGAGGACGGAATGCTGCTCGCCGCCGAGGGCGCGGCGCCCGTTCACGTGCCGGCCTATGCGGTGCGCATCCGCGACGTCTCGGGCGCGGGCGACACCGTCGTGGCGGTGCTCGCGGCGCTGCTTGCCGTCGGCACCGACTTCGAATCGGCGATGCGCGCCGCCAACGCGGCGGCCTCGGTGGTGGTGGGCAAGCGGGGCACCGCGACCGTGTCGGCCATGGAGCTGCGCGCACGCATCCTTCCGTCTGCCGCACTCGCCGCCGAGGAGAAGATCGCCTTCGACTGGGCGGTCGCCGACGAGCGGGTGCGCGCCTGGCGCGCACAGGGCCTGCGCGTCGGGTTCACCAATGGCTGCTTCGACATCCTGCACCCGGGGCACGTGACGGTGCTCACCAAGGCGCGCGGCGAATGCGATCGTCTCGTGGTCGGGCTCAATGGCGATGCCTCGGTGCGCCGGCTCAAGGGTGAGGGACGGCCGATCCAGGATGCGCACGCGCGCGCCAATGTGCTCGCCGCGCTGGAAGCGGTCGATCTCGTCGTGGTGTTCGACGACGACACCCCGCTTGAGCTGATCCGCCGCCTGCAGCCGTCCGTGCTGGTCAAGGGCGGCGACTATCGTAAGGAGGACGTGGTCGGCTGCGACGTGGTCGAGGCTGCAGGCGGGGAGGTGATCCTCGTCGATCTCGTTCCCGGCCATTCCACCACCGGCATCGTCCGCCGTTCGGCGAAGCCGACCGCGCGCGCGAGAGGGTCGAAGGCCGGTCGCAAGGTCAAAGCCTGAATCTTTGCCGGCGGGAGAGTGTCGCTGACGCGCCTGAGCGCCATCATCATCACCAAGAACGAGGAGGCGAACATCGCCGCCTGCCTCGACGGTCTCGCGTTCTGCGACGAGAGGATCGTGGTCGACGCCGGCAGCACCGACCGCACCGCGGAGATTGCCGCGCAAAAGGGCGCGCGCGTGGTGGCGCATGACTGGCAGGGTTTTGGTGCGCAGAAGAACTTCGCCCTTTCGCTCGCGCAGGGCGACTGGGTGCTCTCGATCGACGCTGACGAGCGCGTCTCGCCGGCGCTGGCGCGCGAGATCGCGCACGCGATCGCGGCGGGGCGGGCGGACGGCTACGAGATTCCCCGCCTGTCGAGCTTCGCCGGCCGCGAGATGCGTCATTCGGGCTGGCTCCCCGACTACGTGCTGCGCCTCTTCCGGCGCGGCAAGGCGCGCTTCTCCGACGACCTCGTGCACGAACGCGTGATCTGCGGCGGCCCGGTCGCGCGGCTCAGCGAGCAACTTGCGCATTGCTCGGTGACGCGGCTCGAGGAGGCGATCTCGCGCATCGACCGCTACTCGACCGCCGGCGCCGCGATGCTGGTCGCCTCCGGCCGGCGCGTGCCGTTCTGGCGCGGCATCACCCATGGGCTGTGGACGTTCTTCCGCGTCTATGTGCTCCGGCTCGGGTTTCTCGATGGCCGCGAAGGCTTCCTGCTCGCGGTCGCCAATGCGGAAGGCACCTACTATCGCTACATGAAGGCTTGGCTGGCGGGGCGGCGCCATGGCTGACCTGATTTCAGTGATCGTCGCGACCTACAACCGCGAGGACGCGCTGGCCGCGGTGCTGCGTTCGCTCTCGCGCCAGACCGATCGCGATTTCGAGCTTCTGGTTGCCGACGACGGTTCGGGCACCGCGACCGCGCGCGTCATCACCGAATGGGCGACGCGCCTGCCCGTGCCGCTCAAGCATGTGTGGCATGCCGACCGCGGCTTCCGGCTCGCCGAGATCCGCAACCGTGCGATCCGCGCGAGCGAGGGCAAGTACTGCGTCTTTCTCGACGGCGACTGCATCGCGCGGCGCGATTTCGTCGCCGCCCATCGTCGCCTCGCCGAGCCCGGGTGGTTCGTCACCGGCAACCGCATCCTGCTGTCGCGCGAGTTGACCGAGCGGATCCTGCGCGACGGACTCGAGCCCGAGCAGTGGGGTTTTGCCAACTGGGTCACCGCGCGCGCGCAACGCAACGTCAATCGCTTCGCGCCGCTCCTCGACCTTCATCTCGGCGCTCTGCGCAAGCTGCACCGTCGGCAGTGGCGGGGCGCGCGCGGCAGCAACATGGGGTTCTGGCGCGCCGATCTCGACAAGGTCGATGGCTTCGATGCCGCCTTCAGCGGCTGGGGCCGTGAGGACTCCGACATCTTCATCCGGCTGATCCGCGCCGGCGTGCTGCGCAAGGACGGCCGCTTCGCGACCGGCGTGCTGCACTTGTGGCATCGGGAGGCCGACCGTGCCCGGCTCGCCGACAACGAGCGCCGGCTCGCCGAGGTGGTCGACGGCATTCGCGTGCGGGCCAAGCAGGGCCTGTCGCGGGTGATCGAGGAGACGGTCGCCTCGACCGCGGAACAATGACCGCGCCGTCGCCCATGCTTCCCGCCCGGCCGCGCATTCTAGTCGTGGCGCTGCGCCGCCTCGGCGACGTCCTGTTGGCGACGCCGCTCATCCGCAGCATCCGCCGCGCCTGGCCGGAGGCTGCGCTCGACGCGCTGGTGTTCGCCGACACGGCCGGAATCCTCGAGGGCAATCCGGACGTCGACCGGGTGATCGCGATGCCGGCGCGGCCGGCCTTTGCGCAAAGCGTCGCCGTCGCGGCGCGTCTGTTCAAGCGCTACCATCTCGCGGTCTCGACCCAGAGCGGCGATCGCCCGACGTTCTTTACCCTGCTCGCCGGCCGCACGCACGCGGGACCGGTATGGCCCGGCGAGCGGATCAAGCGGGGGCTCCTCGGCCGCCCGGTCGCGGCCGAGACAGGCGTGCACCGGGTCGAGGAGATGCTGCGCATCGCCGATGCGCTCGGCATTCCGCGCATTGACGAGGTGGTCTGCCCCAGCGGCTGCCCGGCGCCCGAGCCGGCCGCGGCCGGCCCCTATGCGGTGATTCATGCGGCGCCCAAGTTCCGCTACAAGCAGTGGACCCGTGCAGGCTGGCGCGCGCTTGCCGATGCGTTGCGCGCACGCGGCCTCGCCGTTTTCGCGAGCGGAGGACCCGCCGATCGGGAGTTTCTCGACGCGCTCTGGCGCGACGCGCCAGAAGTGCGCCGGCTCGATGGGCGTCTGCGCTGGCCGGAGCTTGCTGCGCTCCTCGCCCACGCGCGCGTCTATGTCGGGCCCGATACCTCCGTCACACATCTCGCCGCTGCGAGCGGATGTCAGACCGTCGCCTTGTTCGGGCCGACCGACCCGCGGCTGTGGGGGCCGTGGCCGGCGCACGGCCTGCCAAGGCCGTGGGACGCGGCCGGCACCATCCAGCGTCGCCACAATGTCTGGCTGGTGCAGAACCCGTTGCCTTGCCTGCCCTGCCAGCAAGAGGGCTGCGAGCGCCGCCTCGACAGCCGGGCGCAGTGTCTCGACGAGCTCACGCCCGCGCAGGTGCTGACTGCGATCGATGAGGCGCTGTCCGTCCCGGCGCTCGGGGAGGTGGCGCCGTGAGCCAAAGGCCGGTAAGGATGACCGCGCGGCGGAGCCGCCGCACCCGAGCACGAGGATGATCCGGTTCACCACCTTCACGCCGCGGATGGGGCTGATCCTGGCGCACGATCTGATCGCCACGGCGGTCGCGATCGTGGCGAGCTTCTACATCCGCTTCGAAGGCGCCGGGCTCGCCGCACGCTGGCCGGTGCTGATGATCATGCTGCCGGCCTTCGTGGCCTATGCGGGCCTCGTCTTCGCGGTCTTCGGCCTGTTCAAGGCGAAATGGCGCTTCACCTCGCTGCCCGACTTCATGAACATCGTGCGCGCCGCGACCGTCCTCGCGGTCACGCTCCTGGTGATCGACTATGTGGTGGTCGCGCCCAACGTCTTGGGCGGCTTCTTCTTCGGCAAGATCACGATTGCGCTCTACTGGTTCCTGCAGACCGCCTTCCTGGTCGGCCCTCGCGTGGCCTACCGCTATTTCCGCTACACGCGGACGCTTCATCGTGCCAAGTCCGCCGATACGCTGCCGACCCTGGTGCTCGGCCGTGCCGCCGACGCCGAGGTGCTGTTGCGCGGCATCGAGAGCGGCGCGGTGAGCCGCATCCAGCCGGTCGGAGTGCTGTCGCCCTCGCGCGCCGACCGCGGGCAGGCGATCCGCGGCGTTCCGGTCCTGGGAGATCTCGAGGATCTCGAGCAGACGGTCACCGACCTCGCCAATCGCGGCAGCAAGATCCTGCGCCTGGTGATGACGCCGAGCGCACTCGCGCCCGACGCGAAGCCCGAGTCCATTCTGATGCGCGCCCGCCGGCTCGGGATCGCCACCAGCCGGCTGCCCACGCTCGACGAGGGCGGCGAGGCGCTGCGCCTCGCGCCGGTCAATGTCGAGGACCTGCTGCTGCGGCCGAGCGCGAAGATCGACTACGGGCGGCTCGAATCCCTGATCAAGGGTGCCGCCGTGGCGGTCACGGGTGGCGGCGGTTCGATCGGCGCGGAAATCTGCGACCGCCTGGTGACCTTCGGTGTTGCGCGGCTGCTGGTGATCGAGAATTCCGAGCCGGCATTGCATGCGGTGCTCGAAGCGCTCGGCGCCAAGAAGAGCGGGGCGGCGATCGACGGCCGTGTGGCCGACATTCGCGACCGCGCCCGCATCATGCGGCTGGTCAAGGATTTCAGGCCGGACATCCTGTTTCATGCCGCTGCGCTCAAGCATGTGCCGATCCTCGAGCGTGATTGGGACGAGGGCGTGAAGACCAACGTGTTCGGCTCGGTCAACGTCGCCGACGCCGCGGTCGCGGCCGGCGCGCGCGCCATGGTGATGATCTCGACCGACAAGGCGATCGAGCCGATCTCGGTGCTCGGCGCCACCAAGCGTTTTGCCGAGATGTACTGCCAGGCGCTCGACGCCGATCTGATGCGGCGGCCCGAGAGCGGGCTTGGCGCGCATGGTGGAAAGCCGCCGATGCGGTTGATCGCCGTCCGCTTCGGCAATGTGCTCGCCTCGAACGGCTCGGTGGTGCCGAAGTTCAAGGCGCAGATCGAGGCCGGCGGGCCCGTCACGATCACGCATCCCGACATGGTGCGCTACTTCATGACCATCCGCGAGGCGTGCGATCTCGTGGTCACGGCGGCGAGTCACGCGCTCGGACCCGACCGCTCCGACGTCGCGGTCTACGTCCTCAACATGGGCCAGCCGGTCAAGATCGTCGACCTCGCCGAGCGGATCATCCGCCTCTCCGGACTCGAGCCCGGACGCGACATCGAGATCGTCTTCACCGGCGTCCGGCCGGGCGAGCGGCTGCACGAGATCCTGTTCGCGCGCGAGGAGCCGGTGTCCGAGATCGGCGTGTCCGGCGTGGTCGCGGCACGGCCCGTCTCTCCGTCCCTGGAGACGATGCGGGCTTGGCTGGGCGAGCTCGAGCAGGCGCTGCGGCGCGACGAGCGGGGCTCGATCTACCGTGTCCTGCGCGAGGCGGTGCCGGATTTCAGGAAAGAGGCGGTGTGAGCGCGCGCCGGCCTTATCGCGCCGCGTCGAGGCATGTCGTATCCGGCCCAAGCTCCTGGAGCAGGGGGTGGAGCAGGGTCCCATACATGCGCGCGCGCCCGACCGAGTCGCCATAGAGGGGCTGGCGGACCTGAATCGCGCTCGCTGTGTGAATCGGCCGCCGCGTTCGGTGGAACGCGAGACAACCCGCGTGCCAACCAAGCCCGCAGTGCGCGAGGATGCGCCGGGTCTGTCCCTCCAGATCCGCGACGACGTCCTCGTATCTGACTTCGAGGATGCGATCTTCGGGCAGCGCCGACTGCCAGTGGCGCATCACCGCGTCGTAGGCGCGGTAATAGCGGCCCAGCTCGACGAGATCGTAGGTGTAAGGCTGATCGTCGGAAAACAGCAGGGAAAAGCAGGACAGGCAGGTATCGACCGCATCGCGGCGGGCGTGAATGATCCGCGCATTCGGCAGGGCAAGGTGAATGAGCCCGATGAAGGCGAAGTTGGCCGGCATCTTGTCGACGATACGCGCGGCACGCGGGGCAAGCTTGGTGATGCGCTCGACATAGGCCGATCCGAGCTTGGTGAGTGCCGCTGCGGACACGATTCCCAAAATCTCCGGATACGGGGTTGCAACGTCCGGCCTCCCGCTCAATTCGCTCACCACCTGTGACAGGTCGCCGATCTCGCCTGCTCCATGCACCTGCGGATGGCTCGCCAGGATTTGCTCGATCAACGTCGTCCCCGAGCGCGGCATCCCGACGATGAAGATGGGCGCCGGCGAGTCGTTGCCGGCCCCGGCCTTTGCGCGCAGCAGGTCGGGCGTCGCGGTCTTGCAGACGCGATAGAAGAGCTCGAAGGTCCCTCGTTCGTCGTACTCGATCTGTCGCCGTTTCAGCTGATTGGCGACCAGCAGGTGCTCGAACGAGCGCGCGGGCTGCGCGATATCGCCGAACGCCTTCCCGAGCGCGAAGTGCAGCGCAATGCGATCGTCGTCGCCGAGTGAGGCGTCGCGCGCCGCGAGCGCCTCGAGCTGGGTCAGCCGCGGATCGCCGATCCTGAACGGGCGGGCCCTCGCGAAATTCAGCGCGATGTTCATGTTCTCCGGGGCGAGCGCAGTCGCCTTCTCATAAACTTTTGCGGCGTCCTCCAGTCGCCCAGCCACCAGGCAGGCAGCCGCGAGATCGTTGAGGATGCCGACGTTCGTCGGGGCGATCGCGAGTGCAGCCTGGTATTGTGCGATCGCCTCGTCGCTGCGACCAGCCGTTTGGAGCGCTATGCCCAGGTTATGATGCGCCGCGATGTATTTGGGCTTGAGCGCGACTGCCTGCTTGTAATGCTCGATTGCTTCATCGACGCGCTGAAGCTTGTGCAAGGCATTGCCGAGGTTGTTGTGGGCTTCGGCGAAATTCGGCGCGATCTCGACCGCGCGGGCATAGTGCGCAACGGCCGCGGCGAGCTGCCCGCGAGCCTGGAGAAGGCCGGCCAGATTGTAGTGAGCCTGCGCGAAGTTCGGGGCGATCACCAGCGCCGACTGGTAGCTCGCGATTGCCGCATCCTCGTCGCCGATTTCGTGAAGGACGGCGCCGAGATTGCTGTGGACCTCGGGCGATCGCGGCGCGATGGCCAGGGCCCGACGATAGTGGTTGATCGCGGCGTCAGGCTCGCCCATGGCGCGATGGGCGTTGCCCAGGCTCGCATGGGCCTGGGCCAATTCGGGCATGATGGCCAATGCCTGCCTGAAATGCGCAATGGCCTCGCTGAACTTTCCCATCCGGTGGAGGGCGAGTCCGAGGTTGTGATGCGCCGCTGCATTGTTTGGATCGAGGGCGATCGTCTCTCGGTAGGCGAGAATGGCCGCGTCGATCTGGCCCAGCCGGTGCAGGGCGTTCGCAAGGTGGTGTTGTGCCCCGCTATGAGCGGGATCAAGGGCGACGGCCCGCCCGTATTGCTCGACCGACAGCTCGCTGCGCCCGATCCTCGCGAAAAGGTCGCCTACGAGCAGATGAGATTCAGCCTCGTCGCCGGCGACGACGCTCGCGCGCCGAAGCATCGCCACGGCGTCTTCCTGGGAGCCCTGCTGCGCCCGAAGGAGGCTCAAGCTGCAGAGCGCTTTGAAATGTCCAGGATGAACCGCGATGATCTGCCGGTAAGCTTGCTCGGCCTGTTGCAGCTCGCCGCGCTGGTGCAGCGCGGTGGCCACTCGCAGCGTCTCCTGCACGGTGTCGATGGTCTTGGTCGCGGTCACGCCATGTCCTGCGATGATATGGGACTGCCGCGCGGCCCGCTCCGCGCCAGCGTACCGGTTTGCGCTCAGCGCTGCTCGATAGTCCAGAGAAGAGCCGCAACCCAGGCCGTCGCTCTCGACTAGGCTGTTGACCTGGCCGCTGTCCCCGGCGGCGGATTATTCGGGTCTTTGGGGCCAAAACTTGCGCCCACTGCCGCAGAACGATGATCATGTTGAGGCGTGGTTGACCTCGCGCCCCATCCGGTGACCGCTCGGTTCGCGCCAAAGGTAACGCGCAGCTTGCGAGCCAATATTTGACCGGTTCAGAGCGAGAGAGCTTCGACGGTATTCGCACCAGTCGATGCGCGTCCGGTGCCGACGGAGAGATTGCGATGGTCACATCGCGTTGCGATGCGCGTGGCGCCCGAGCACTTGGGATTCGCGACAGTCGATCGCGCACGCTGCGCCAGCTGCTGTCCTACAGGCGCCAATAGGCGTCGCCGCGCCGACGAGCGCGGTCGTTCCTCCGTGCGTCGCGCGAAGGCGGCGCCGGGTTTCAGCAAACCAGCCGTGTGAGGACGCCGCTCGGCGCGGCTATGTCATGCCATCCGCGATACGCGCGGTTTGCGTTTGGCGATCGCTCCGCGCAGGGCGCCCGGAATGCGCTGGCGCCGTGCTGCCGACTGCTCCGGCATCGTGAGCCGAAGGAACTTGCGATCGCTCAAGAGGACCGCCAGCGCATCCGCGACGTCTCCTACCTGAAGATTGCGCGCGACTGGAATGCAGCGGTCGAACTCCTCGAGCTCTTCGTGCAGGCATTGCAGCACAAACCGCGCTGTCGTGAGATTCTGGACGGACATTAGTAATTCCCCCTGGTACGCATGGACCACCAACGAACGATCCGTCACAATTGTTGCAATCTTCTGAAGCTAATAAAGATTGTATAATTCCGGGGATATCCCGCGCCACGTCATTCTTTCTACAAAATCAGAGTGCTGCCGCTAACCACAGCCTGCTTTTGCGGTATCATTACCTGGGTTTCCGGTAACATTCGGCCGCTGCCTGATAATTCAAGACGATCGGGCAGGCCCATTCGCCACGAAATACTTTGCGGGCCCAAAGCCTCGGCGCTCACCGGGCCTGCCAATTGTGGCGGTGCGCAGAGCTCATCCCTTGAACCGCTTCGCCAGCCCGTCGGCGCCGCGCGCCAGCAGGCCGAGATCGGCACCAACCGCGATGAAGGTGTAGCCCCACGTAATAAAGCGCCTCGCCTCCTCCTCGTTCGGCGTGAGGATGCCGGCCGGCTTGCCGACCTTCTTGAGCCGTCGCACCGCGTCGTGCAGCGCGTCCTGCACGTCCGCGTGGGCCCAGTTGCCGACATGGCCGAAGGAGGCCGCCAGGTCGTTCGGGCCGATGAATACGCCGTCGATGCCGTCGACCACGGCGATGTCCTCGATCTGGTCCAGTGCGCTCCTGGTTTCGACCTGCACCAGCAGACAGATCTCCTGGCTCGCGTTCTTCAAGTAGTCCTTGACCCGGCCGTACCGGCTCGCGCGGCCGCTGCCCGTGATGCCGCGGATGCCGCCCGGCGGATAGCGCGTCGCCTCGACGGCGCGGCGCGCCTCGTCCGGCGTCTGCACGAACGGGATGAGCAGCGTCTGCGCGCCGATGTCGAGGAAGCGCTTGATCAGCACGATGTCGTTCCACGCCGGCCGCACGATCGCCGCCGCGGTGCCGGCCTGAACCGCCTGCAACTGGGCAAGCACGTCGGGCACTTCGTTCGGCGAATGCTCGGTGTCGAGCAGCAGCCAATCGAATCCCGAATGGGATACGATCTCGGCGGTGATCGGGCTGCACAGGCTGCACCACAGGCCGATCTGCAGGTCACCCTTGGCGATCGCATGCTTGAACGCATTGCGCGGCATGTCCATGGCATCAAGCTCTCAGTAGATGCGACTAGCGAATGGCGAATAACGATTAGGTTTTTTCCACCCGCCATTCGTTGCTCGCCATTCGCCATCAAACGAATTGCACCGCGATCCCGCCGAGCGACCCGAAATCTGCGTGCAGCGTGTCGCCCTTGTCGGCGAACACCACGCGCGTGAACGAGCCGGCGAGCACGAGATGGCCTGGCTCGAGCGTCACGCCATGGCTGCCGAGCTTGTTGGCAAGCCAGGCGACGCCGAGCGCCGGGTGTCCGAGCACGCCGGCCGCGACGCCGGTCTCCTCGATCTCGGAGTTCTTGTACATGATGCCGCCGACCCAGCGCAGGTCGACGTCGAGCGGCCCGACCGGCCGCCCGCCGATGACGATGCCCGCGGCGGCGCCATTGTCGGCAACGGTGTCGAAGATCTTTCGCGGGTCCTTGATGCGCGCATCGACGATCTCGATCGCCGGCACGACATAGTCGGTCGCCCGCAGCACGTCGGGCAGGCCCACGCCTGGTCCCTTGAGCGGCTTGCCGAGGATGAAGGCGAGCTCGATCTCGACCCGGGGCCGGCAGAAATTGGCATGGGGGATTTTCGCGCCATCCGCGATCATCATGTCGTCGAGCAGATGGCCGTAGTCGGGCTCGTCGATCTGCGAGGAGCGTTGCATGGCCTTCGAGGTGAGCCCGACCTTGTGGCCGATGAGCTTGGCGCCGGCCGCGATCTTCCGGTTCGCCACCTCGGTCGAGATCGCATACGAGTCCTCGATCACGATAGTGGGCCAGGTGACCGAGAGCTGCGTCGCCTGCTGGCGGGTCTTCTCGGCGTTCATCAGGATGTCGGCGGCCTTCTTGCGGTCGGCATCGGAGAGCATTTTGGGGTCCTTCCCGGCTGGTCGAAGCGGGAACCATAGCCGGGATCGTGCGCGGCGACGAGATCGTTGCACGGGGGCGGAAAATGACGCACATAGCGCTCGTGTGGGGACCCGTCGGGATGTCGGAACAGCCGCAATCCGCGAGCGTGATCGTCGGCAAGAAGGTCGCCGTGCTGGCGCTCGCCATCGTCGCGATCGGGCTGCCGATCAACGATCTGTTCGACTACGCGGTTCTGGCCGGCGCCGCCGTCATCGTCTTCGTCGGCAGAGTCGAGGCGCTGCCCTCGCGCTGGCTCGCCGCTGTCCTGCTTGCGGGCGCGGTCGCGGCGGGACATATGCTGCTGCCGGCGCCGCAGATCGAAGAAGGGCACAACGTTTTCCTGCCCGGTCCGGACGCGGCCAAGACCTCGGGCCTGCCGGCTCCGGTGCTCCAATATCTCGATCGGCAGTTCGCCGAGCAATATCCGCCGGACAAGCGTTGCGGCGATCCGAGCCGCGGGTGCTGGCGCCCCGACCGCAGCGCCGCGCAGGACGGATTTGCCTTGTCGAGCGATGGGCTGTTTCAGGGAGGCGCCTACTCGCGCCGCGTCACCGGCATCGACTTCTCCGATCCGGTGCATGCGCGGCTCGGCGTCGTCAACGACCTGATCTACAACTGGTCACCCAACGCGAGCGACATCCAGCGTTTCGATCGCGACCGCCGTTCGCTCAACCTGTTCGACCGCTTTCACATGATGTTTCCGCTCTACATCATGTACCGCTTTCCGGCCGCCTTCGCCGGCAGCGTGCTGTGCTGGCGCGGCGACGTGCTGTGGGAAGGCGCGGACGAGCGCTTCGACGTACTCAGCCATCCCGCGGTGGCGTGCCGGGAAATCGCGGCGGCCGACGCAGGCCGTCGCATCGTCGCGGTCGCGATCAAGCTCGATCGTCCGCTCGCGATCACGCTCAAGCCCAACTGGACGGTCTGGCTGCGCGATCTGTTCGCGCGCGGGCTCACCCTTGCGGGCGTGATCGGCATACTCGGACTGCTGGCGCGGATCGCGCCGCGCAAGCTGGTGTGGCCGGCGCTCCTGATCGGCCTGAGCCTGCTCGTGATCGTCATCGACGACATCAACTTCATCGGCGGCCTGCGGCCGCTCGATGCCGGCGACGACGGAATGACCTATGAGGGTTATGCCCGCAACATGATCCGCGGGCTGATCGCCGGCGACATCGCGGGCGTGCTGCGCGGCAACGAGCCGGTCTATTACTTCACGCCCGGATTCCGCTACGTCAGCGTGGTCGAGCATCTGATCTTCGGCGAGACTTATCTCGGCTATCTGTCGCTCGTGCTGGCGCTGCCGTTCCTGGTGTTCGCGCTGTTTCGCCGTTTCGTGCCGGAGATCTGGGCGCGCGTGGTCGTGCTCGGCTTTGTCGCGACCCCGCTCGGCGCACTGTTCGGCTCCGCCTTTCTCTACTACGTCAAATGGGCGGCGCGGGGCTTTGCCGATTCCTGCGGCTATATCCTGCTGCTCGCCGGCATGGTCGTGCTGATCCCGCGGGCTGCGGAGGCCGACGATCCGCCGGCCGCCCCGGCATTCGCCGGAGCGCTGCTCCTGTCGCTCGCGACGTTCGTGCGGCCCAACGTGGCGCTCGCCAGCGGCGTCATGATTGCGGGCGCGGTGCTGCTGGCGCTGTGGCGGCGCAAGGTCGCGCGCGCGGGCGCGATCGTGGCGGGTTTCGCGACGCTGATTGTCTCGCCGCTGCACAACTGGGTCTTCGGCCATTCGACCGTGCTGTTCAGCGACAATGTCAGCCAGCCGCAGACCCTGGTAATGCCGCCATCCGCGTATTTCGAGGCGGCGCGCGATTTGCTGCACCTCGATTTCGCGAGCGATCACGTGATCGCCGCGATCAAGAAGCTCGCTTGGTGGCTGTCCGGCCCGGGCAACATCTATCCGATGATTCCGCTCAATCTTGCCGCCGTCGCGATCCTGGTGCGCGTCGGCTTTTTCGGCGCCCGCTTCGACCCATGGCTGCGGCTCGTCGCGCTTGCCACGCTGCTCGAGCATGGCACCGGCATCTGCTACGCGGACTGGGACCGCTATCACCTGGTGACTTGGCTGCTGACGGCGCTCGTCGCGACCGCGTGGCTGTGGGGCGAGGGCCTGCCGCTTCTCGACAAGGCGTTTCCCGGCCTGCGCGCACGCCTCGGCACGCATGCGGCGATCAGGCGCCCGGCGGCCGCGATCGCGCGGCTGTCATGATTTGCCGGCCGGCTTTCCCCGCGCGAAGCGCGCCAGCAGGAGGCCGACCGCGCCGACGCCGAGCGCGAGCGCGGCGACCTGCGTCCAGCATGACGGCGCGACGACCGCAGCGGCCGCCAGGACGACGAGCTCGAGATTGAGCACGAAAATGCCCGCCACGATACCCTTGACCGAGAAGCCGAGGTCGGTGGCGCGCTGATAGAAATGCGTGCGGTGCGCCTGCAGCACGTTCTCGCGCCGCGCCAGCCGCCGCAGCAGGGTTACGGTGGCGTCGCCGACATAGTAGAGCGGCAGCAGCAGCGCCGCGACGAGGTGCCCGCCGGCCGCAAGCCGCAGCAGCAGCCAGAACATCAGCAGGCCGATCGGCAGGCTGCCGACGTCGCCGAGAAACAGCCGCGCAACCGGCCGATTGAACGGCGCAAAGCCGATGATGGCGCCGAGCAGGGCGACTGCGACCACGGCGTCCTGCGGTGACAGGGCGCCAAGCAGCGCCAGCAGGGATAGTCCTGCCGTCAGCGGCACGACTTCGGCGACCGTCAGCCAGTCGAGGCCGTCCATGAAATTCACGATGTTGACCGCATAGACGCCGGCGATCAGTAGCGCGGCCCGCTCGACCCACCAGGGCAGCCACGGAACGATGCGCGTCTCGTGCGGCAAGGTCGCGAGCACGATGCCGACCGCGACGAACTGGGCAGCGAAGCGCGGCGTGACCGAGAGATGGATGATGTCGTCGCAGGCGCCGACCGCAGCGAGCAGCAGGACCGCGATGGCGAGCGGCCACAGGCCGAGCACCGCGTCGGGCCCGATCGCGGCCGCCGCCAGCAACGTAACGATGATCGCCGCGACCACCGCGATGCCGCCGCCTTGCGGAGTCGGGGTGGAATGAGAGGAGCGGGCATTCGGCCGCGCCATGGCGTAGCGGGCGAGCAGCGGCCACAGCGCGACGATCAGCCCGGCGCTCGCGGCTCCGGCGACCAGGAGAATCAGGATGAAGCTGAGGGGTGAGGCCACCCACGCCACCAGTCGACTGTGAAGGGATCAGACTTTTTAGGCTAACCGGGCGTCTGCACAAGCCGCAAGTAAAGCTCCATGACGGCGCGGCCGATCGCATCGGCGGCGAAGCGCTCCTCGGCGAGCCGGCGCGCCGCCCTGCCGAACCGGGCGCGCAAGTCGGGCGCGTCGGCGAGCGTCGCAATGGCGGCGGCGAGCGCCTCCGGGTCGTCGGTTGGAACCAGCATGCCGGTCTCGTTCGCGATCGCGACTTCGCGGCATCCCGGCACGTCGGTCGCGACCATCGGCCGGCCGCAGGCGGCGGCCTCGAGCAAGCTCTTCGGCAGCCCCTCGCGGCGCGACGGCAGCACCGCGATGTGCGCGCGCGTCCACACGGTCGCGATGTCGTCGACATGGCCGAGCCACGTGATGCCAGGCTCGCGGCCCCACGCCTCGGCCTCGGCCTGCGTGACCGAGGCCGGATTGGCGGGATCGGGCGTGCCGGCGATGAGCAGTGCGATGTCCGCGCCGTGCGCGCGCAGCAATCGATGGGCCGCCACCAGCGTGCGGATGCCCTTGTCATCGAGCAGCCGTCCGACGAAGCCGAGCGTCACCGGACCGTCCGGCTCCGGGCCGGGGCGCAGCCGCTCGACATCGACCCCCGACCCCGGAATGAGGACGATGCGGTCTTGCGCGATGCCCAGTCCCGCGAGCAGCGCGCGATCGTCGGGATTCTGCACCAGGGCGACGCTGCGCGGGCGGTCGACGAGGAAGCGCAGAAGCCGGCCGATCACGCCGCGCACCACGCGGGCCTTGCGCGACTCCGAGATGAAGGCGTAGCCGAGCCCGGTGATCGCGTTGACCCGCGCAACCGGCCGGCCGAGCGCCGCAAGCCCGCCGAGAATGGCCGCCTGCAGCGCGACGTGATGGACGAGGTCGGGATGGACGGCGCGATGCACCTGCCGCAGGGCCGTGATGGTCGCGAGCGTCGCGAACGGCGACAGGCGCCCGCGCGCGAAGCGGACCGGATGGAGAATGAACCCTTCGCGCGCGATCGCGGCCGCGCCGTCGGCCACGTTGGTCGCCACGTGGACCTCGAAGCCGGCAGCCTGCGCGGCGCGCGCCATCGGCAGGCGGTGCGAAAGAAAGAACCAGTCCTCGGTGACGACGTAGAGCAGGCGGCGCGGCGCCATCGCTCCATCCTCACTGCGCAAAGGCGATGCGCGCGCCGCCCCAATCGAGCCGGAAATCGAGCGACTGCAGGTCGGCGAGCGCCGCGCGCACGGCGGCCTGCGCGGCGCGCGGGCAGTAGAGCAGCAGGAACCCGCCGCCGCCCGCGCCCGCGATCTTGCCGCCGAGCGCGCCGGCTTCGCGCGCGCGCGCATAAAGCCGGTCGATCATCGCGTTGGAGATCATCGCCGACACGCCGCGCTTCATCTGCCAGCCGCGATCGAGCGCTGCGCCGAACGCCTCGAGGTCGCCCGCGATCAGGAGATCGCGCATCTCGTAGGCGAGGTCGACCATCCGCCCGATCCGCTCGAACGTCGCCTCGTCCTCTTCCACCGCCTTGTTCTGGTGCGCCAGCACGCTTTTGGCCTCGCGCTGGCTGCCGGTGAAGAAGAGCATGAGATTGCTTTCGAGCTCCGCCGCCAGCTCGGTCGGCAGCACCAGCGGCTGCACGGTGACGACGCCGTTCGGCTCGAATTCGATGAAATTGATGCCGCCGAACGCGGCCGCATACTGGTCCTGCTTGCCGATCGGCTCGCCCAGGCGCTCGATCTCCAGCATGCAGGCCTCGCGCGCGAGCTGCTCCTTCGGCGCGAAGATACGCTGATGGGCGTAGAGCGCATTGAGCAGCGCGACCGAGAAGGAGCTCGACGAGCCGAGCCCGGTGCCCGAGGGAATGTCGGCGATCGATGCCACCTCGATGCCGGGCGCGATCTTCATCATGCGCAGGGCCTCGCGCAGCAGCGGATGCTCGACCTGGTCGATCGTGTCGGTGAGCTCGGTGCGGGAATATTTGAGGTGATATTTGGCGGCGTTGAAAAAGGGATGCACCACCACGAAGGCATATTTGGCGATCGCGCAGGAAAGAACCGCGCCGCGCCGGCGCCGGTAGAACTGGGCGACGTCCGAGCCGCCGCCCGCGAAGCTCACCCGGAAGGGCGCGCAGGAGACGATCATGGCTCGTTCGCGTCCGGCTTGATGGTCACGTTGCAGTGCTCCCGCTGGGCATCCACGGCCGCCCATTCGTCGGCCATCCGGACGCGCCACAGCTCTTCCATAGCGGCATCGTCAAAACCCTTCCAGCGGTAGTGCGCCGCGAAGCGCTTGCGTTGAACGGCGTCCGAGGCGTCGACGAAGGCGGCACAGTCGACCAGCGGGCGGATCGATCGGTGTCCGGCAAACACGCCATCGAGCACGATGTACGAACGGTCGGCCGCATCGTAGGTGACCGGCGGTCCTTGCGTCCGGGTGGCCGGGTCGTAGCCGGGCGCCGTCACGGCTTTCCCCTCGCGCAGCGCCGCCAAAATCCCGGGCAATCGATGCACCCGGTTGCGAATCTCCGCGGTGTCGTCCGGCTTGCGCTCGGCGGCCGGCATGATCCAGTCGTCGAGCCGGACCAGCAGAGGCGTTTCGCCCGCCTCGGTGAGCGCCCGCGTCAGCGCGTGCGCGGCCACGCTCTTGCCCGCGCGCGAGCGGCCGCAAATGCCGATGACCGGCGGGCGGCGCGGCGAGCGCTCGCGCGCGGCCCGCATCAGCGGCGCCGCCAGCGCCTGATAGCCGAGCGCGAAGCGGACGGCGTCGCCCACGTCGTCGAACATCAGGTCCGGCGTCGGCGCCGCGGCGGCGCCGCCCGGATAGCGGCCGGTGTCGCGGCAGCCGTAGCCGGTGCGCACGCCATAGGCCCACACCCCGGCGGCGCGCGCGGCGCCGATGTCGCGCAGGCTGTCGCCGATCGCGATCGAGCGCGCCCGCTCGATCGGCAGCTCCTGCATGGCGCGGCGAAACAGCAGCGCGCCCGGTTTGCGGCACTCGCAGCGGATTTTCAGTGCCGCGACCTCGCCCGCAAAGCCGCCGTCCGGGTGGTGCGGGCACACGTAGATGCGATCGAGAATGCCGCCGTCCTCGGCGAGCAGCGCTTCGAGCCGGCCGAGGATCGCGTCGAGTTCGTCGAAGGTGATGTCGCCGCGCGCCACCTGCGGTCGGTTGGTGATCGCGACGGTGAGGAAGCCGCCGCCGCGCGCGGCCGCGACGGCGGTGCCGGCGCCGGCGACGAGCCGCACGTCGTCCGCCCTGAGCGCGCCCTGCGTCCCGGGCTCCTCGTTGAGCACGCCGTCGACGTCGAAGAAGATGGCGGGCCGCGTGTTGCGCAGGTTGCGCGCCGCGACGATTCCGACCGCGAGGTCGCGCTCCGCGGCCGCATGGCGTCCGGCGCTGCCGACGTCGCGGATGTATTCCGGCGTGTTGTAGGCGGCGACCCGCTCGCCCGCGGCGACGAGGCGCGGCAGCAGCTCGTGCACCATGTCGCGTTTCTCGCCGGCCGGAATGCGCGCGAAGAAACCGGCCGACGCGAGATAGATGCCGGCCGGCACCAAATTGCGCTCGTCCCGCTCGCGCGCGGCGTCGCGCGGCAGGACCGCCGTCACCAGCCCGTCGCGCGTGCGGACCAGATCGGAGGTGCGCGGGTGATCGTTGGGATGCGCCACCACGGTGATCAGCGCATCCTGCTGGCGGTGAAACGCGACGAGCGGCGCGAGCGCGATGTCGAACAGCATGTCGCCGGAGACGAGAAGCGCGTCCTCGGCCGCGGGGGCGAGCGCCGCCAGGCAGCCGGCGGTGCCGAGCGGCTCTGTCTCGATAAGGACATCGAGCGCGAGCCCGAGCGCGCGTGCCTCCTCGCCGAGCGGGCCGCCGAGCTGGTCGCCGAGATGGCCCGCCAGTACGGTCAGGCGCTCGACGCCTTCCCGCCGCAGCACCCGCATCTGACGGAAGACGATCGGCACGCCGGCGACCGGCAGCAGCGCCTTGGGAATGCGGTCGCCCGTCATGGCGTGGGCGCGGGTGCCAAGGCCGCCGGCGATGATGACCGCGTGCATCGGGGTTCAGAATCCGTTCGCCTTGATCCGCTCGACCGCAAAGCGCACCGCATCGGTCGAATGCCGCTGCGGACGCCATCCGAGCGCCTGCAGGCGCGCGGTGTCGTAGCGGAACTTCGGCACGTCGCCCGGCCAGCCGCGGTCGCCGCCGGCGTAGCGGATGGTCGCGCCGGCGCGGCCGGTGGCGGCGAGCACGATCTCGGCGATCTCGCGCACCGAGGTCTCGCCGATGCCCGCCGCATGATAGACCGCGAGCGGACCGGAAGACTTGTCCCACGCCACCACAATCGCATCGATCAGGTCGCCGACGTAGAGATAAGGCTTGGTCTGGGCGCCGTCGCCGAGCACGGCGAGCTCGCTCGGGTCCCTCTCCAGCTTGCGCAGGAAGTCGTAGATCACGCCGTGCGTGGCGCGCTCGCCCACCACGTTGGGAAAGCGCAGCACCACCGCGCGCAGTCCATAGAGATGCGCATAGGCCGAGATATAGGCTTCGGCGGCGAGCTTGCTCGCGCCGTAGAGCGAGATCGGGACGAGCGGGCCGAAGTCCTCGTGGAGCACGGCGCGCGCCTCGCCGAAGATCGCCGAGGTGCCGGCGAAAAAGAGGCGGCCGACGCCGTGGCGGCGCATCGCCTCGAGCACCGCCGTGGTGGTGAGCTCGTTGAGCCTGAGATCGAGCCCCGGATCGGCGCTGCCGGCGGCGATGTCCGAGTTCGCCGCCAGATGAAACACCGCGTCGAGCTTCGCATCGGCAAAGAGGGCGGCGAGGCGCACGCGGTCGAGCACGTCCATCTCGATGAAATGGAAGGCGTTGGACTTTTCCAGATGCGCGATGTTGCGCCGCCGCCCGA
>Ga0335081_10004296_pt1 | contig 22464 bp, 21 predicted proteins | sample Lox_Sample_35_FD_206713 | JGI IMG/M metagenome (GOLD analysis project Ga0335081, IMG submission 206713) | Soil microbial communities from Loxahatchee National Wildlife Refuge, Florida, United States - Lox_Sample_3.5 | ecosystem: Environmental > Terrestrial > Soil > Wetlands | place: USA... | reverse complement strand
ACGAATGGCCTGGAGGCCCGCTCGCCGGAATTGTGAATAACCCGCGCCACCATCTCCTTGCCCGTTCCACTCTCGCCCTGGATGAGGACGGTGCTGCGCAGGCTGGAGACTTCGTGGCACAGCGCCAGGATGTCGCGCATCCGCGGATTCTTGCTGATGACGTCCTGGACCTTGTACTGGCGGGTAAGTTTTTTCCGCAGAATGGTGTTTTCGCGCTGCAGGTTCTTGACCTTGATGATGCGATTCACCAGCAGCGAAATCTCCTCGGGGTTGCACGGCTTGACGATGTATTCCTGCGCCCCTTCCTTCATGGCGGTGATGGCCGTGTCGACCGTGGCGTACGCGGTGATGATGATGATGGAGGCCTCATGGTGGAGCTTGCGGACCTGCATCATGGTTTCGATGCCATCCATACCGCCGGGCATCTTGAGGTCCACGAAATAGATGGCGTAGTCGCGCTGGCGGGCCTTATCGAGGGCCTCGCGGCCGGAGTTGGCGGTATCCACGGAGTAGCCGTCCTCGCGCAGCCAGGCCGCCAGCGATTCGCACATCACCTCTTCGTCGTCCACCACCAGAATTTGCCAGTGGGTCTTCATGTGGTTACTCCCTTGTTCCGACCTTCACGCGCGCCGCGCATCGCGCACAGAACGCGGCGTCCTTCGAATCGATCTGCCGGACATTGGTGGCCAGCGACATGGCGCAATTCCGGTCCGCGCAGTGCACCAGCCCCAGAGTGTGGCCGGTTTCGTGAAGCGCCTCCTTGTAAGCGCGCTCGAACAACACCTCGCGATTGGGCGCGAGGCCGTAAAACTCCTGCCGCAAGCGCGCCAGAGAGAGGACCGCGAGGCGGCCTCCCAGCTGCGCGTGCCCAAAGACAAACGTCAGCACGGGGATGAACAAATCCCGCTCCGTGACCGCCAACAGCTTCCAGGCATCGCTGGGGCACAGCCGCGCCAGCATTTCCAGCATGGGAATGGACCCGTACTGCCGGCGGCCGGCGTCGTACGCGAAATCCATCGGGGGAAGCTCGATTTCCTTCAGCGTCGCGCCGAATTCGCCGCCGACGCGATCGCGGAGCGTCTCGAACACTTCCTTGTCGACTTCTGCCGTCGCGCCCACGTAGAAATACTTCATTCCTTTCTGGCCAACTCAGGCAGGGGCAGCTCGGCCCGCTGCGGCGCTTGCAGCGGCAGCGACACGATGAACGTGGTCCCTTCGCCCACTTTGCTCTTGACCTCGATATCGCCGCCGTGCGCCTCGACGATGCCGTAGGAAACCGCCAGGCCCAGCCCGACTCCCTTGCCTTCCGATTTGGTGGTGAAGAATGGGTGAAAAATCTTGGCCATGTTCTCCGGAAGAATGCCCTCGCCGTTGTCCGACACGACCAGCCGCACGTAGCCGTCGGCCACCGAGGTGGAAACCACGACGCGCCGCTCGGTCTTGCTCTGGGTGGCCTCCGCGGCGTTGAGGAGCAGGTTCAACGCCACCTGCTGAATCTGAGACTGATCGCACGGAACCGGGGGAAGGTCTTCGGCCAGCCTGGTCTCGACTTCGACGTTGCCCAGCTTCATCTTGTGCTGGATGAGCGAGAGCGTCATCTTGGCGATCTTGTTGACGTCGGCGGGAGCGCGCTGGGGCTTCGAGCGGCGGGAAAACGCCAGGAGATCCGAGACGATGCGGCCCACGCGCGCGGTTTCATTGGTGACCTGCGTGAGATACTTGCGGAATTCCTCGATGCGATTGGGCGGGACGCCGTCTTCCTTCAGCATGCGCTGCAGAAGCATGGAGAGATTCAATACGCCGGCGATGGGATTGTTGATTTCGTGCGCCACGCTGGCGGAGAGTTGGCCCAGGGAGGCCAGGCGGTCGCTTTGCAGGAGCTTCTGGTGGGCCTGCTTGAGCTGCTGGGTGCGGTCCTCGACCTTGGTTTCGAGGTTCTGGGTGAACTGGTTGATCTCGCCGAGGGCGGTGCGCAGGCGGTCGCGCATGACTTCGAAGGAGCGAGCCAATTCGTCCAACTCCTCGCTGCTGTCGACGATGTCGAGGGGCTTGTCCAGCTCCATCTGGCTCACTGCCTTGGTGCCCTCGATGAGCTTGCCGATGGGGCGGGCCAGGAAGCGGCGCGTGAAGTAGATGATGAACAGGCTGATGAGGGTGACATCCACTGCCGTTACGAGGAGCATGCGAAACTGCATGCTGGCGACTTCGTGATCGATCGTCTCGAGGTTCAGCGACAGGTCCAGAACGCCAAGGATCTTCACGCCGGCCGGATGGGCGTGGCACTCGGCCTGGCTGCAGGAGTGCTCGTTGTAGATGGGCGTCCGCATGTCGAGGCGCCGCCAGCCGTCCGAGCCGCGGTAGACCTTCACCCGCTCGGGAGCGTCGAGACGCCGCGGATCGAGGGACTCTTGCGCGGCCTGGTTGGTGGAGAACGTGACGCGGCCGGCGCTATTGAACATGCTGATGCGGTCGATGCCCTGTTTGAGGGCAATGGTCTGCATCACCTGGTAGGCGGCCTCCCGATGGTCGTCGAGCATGGCGTGCCAGGTGGCGCTGGTGATGCCCTTGGAAAGCTGATCGGCCCCCAGGAGCATGGTGTTGAGGAGCTGGTGTTCCTCGGTCTTGACGTTGACCAACCCGGAAACGGCTGCGACGATGATGACGATCGCCGTGATCGAAAGCATCAGCTTCCGGGCGAGACGCCGCGGCATAATCGGTAATTAGAGTCCGAAATTATTGTAACGCGCGGCGGGGCGGGAACAAACCGGGGCGGGGGATCCGGATAGACGGAGGATAACAGGGCAGGCGATGAGATTTCGCCTGCCCTGATGGCGGGCTACAGGGAGCGCAGGAAATTGAGGACGGCCTGCTTGTCGGCGGCGCTGAGGTCGTTGAAGGCCTCGATCACTTCGTTGGCTTCCGACCCGCAGGACGACCTGACCGCAGTGGTTGCGACGCAGGTGCTGGCGTGGGCCTCGATGGCTTTCAGCAGATCCGTAGTCCGGCCATCATGCAGGAAGAAGAGGCGCTGTCCCAGTCCCCAGAGGGGCGCGGTGCGGAATTCATCCGGCCCGGCGGCGCCCTGTGTAATCCCGTCCGCCAGATTCGGCCCCATGTGGTGGACGGCGAGGTCGGAAAAGAGATTGGCCCTGATGTTGCTTAGAGCCGCGGTGGACGACGAACCGGTGGTGAGTGTTGGCGTATGGCACGTGGCACAGCCGGTGGAGACGAATACACTCAAGCCGTGCTGAATGGACTGCGCGGTCACCCCGGTGTAGGCGGTCGCCGGAGCCGGCTGGTCCAGGAACCGCATGAAAGCGCGGAATGCAGTAATATCGGACGCGGCGATGCTGCCGATGTTAAATGTAAAGTCGCTTTCCGGCGTAGGGTTCTTCGCGCAATTCGGGTTCTCCTCGCGCTCGTTCATAAAGTTTTCGTTGGTGACGCCCATTTCGACGTTGTAGGCTTCACCCGCGAAAATCATGAGCGATTTGTTCTGCGCTTTCCAACCGAAACGGGTAACGGTGCCGTCGTTGCCGATGGTGTTGACGTGCCCTTTTATGCCGAGCTTGGCCTTCATCCCGGTGGGGTCGCTGGCCAGATTGTTCCGGATGGTTGTGTCGGTAATCGACTCGATCAGGCCGGCTCCAAAAGTGGGAGTGGGGATGCGGAAAATGATGTTGTTGTGGTTTTGCTGAGCGGCGAAATCCGGCTGTTGGATCGAGCAGCCGGCGGGCTTATCGGGCCGTCCGGCGATGGTGAAGATGTCGTGAACGCCGCCGTCCGGTGTTCCATTCGCATTCCTGATGAACCTCACTTCCCGAACGGGCCCGTGCATGGTGATAAAGGAAGGCACGGTATTTCCCGGCGCCATGGTTGCGGCGGTCGTGAACTGCGGATTGACCGCGGGACTGGATCCTCCTGCGGCCGGTTGGGCATGGCACCCGACGCAGGAATCCAGGTTGAAACGCGGGCCGAGACCCTGAGCCACGTTTTCAACCTCTTTGAATGTAGGCGTTCCCACATTGAGAAAGAAATCCTTTTCGCCGGCGGTCAAACCTTGGATCGGTCCGCCGGCCCCGGCGGGACCGCCCCGTGGCCCTGGGTCGCTCTGCGCGAAACAGGTCAGCGTTACAAACGTGACGCCGATCAGAACCCTCGTGGACAAGCTACTGGTGTAGCGTGCTGCGTGCATAGACAGTTTCTCCCTAAATGCTCCATTCGCGCCCGCGGCGCGATCTGGTTTGCTGATGATTCACAATTGGGGGACTTGTTCCAGCCGGAACACCAGGTAAAATGGTAGTGTTGGCTGTGGATGCCACCTACCTGGTATCCGCCGACCTCGGCCCTCGCCCCCAGCGGGGGCCGACCCGTTCCATCTCGTGCTGCCACACCCCCGCGTCCAGGGGCATGTTTCAATCAGTAATGATAGTAATGGGTGTTACCCAGAGTGATAGGGAGTATTATTAGCCAAGCTCCACGTCTGACGCAAGGTGAGTACCTGACCGTTCAGTGAACGCCAACACGCTTTCTAGTCGCAAAACGTGTTGTAAGTGGCCGATTCTTTACAGATCGTTCCGTGGCGCGGTTGTAGTCCGATAATCCCACATGGCTTGGACCGTCAGATCGCCCGGTTCGCGACTGCGAGCGGCGTCTGCCGCCATGCGACAATGTTCGAAGAGCCGGCATGAAGACCACCATTGGCTCCAGCGAGCGAGCGCCGGCCGGGCGAGACTTGCCCATGCGGATGGGCCGTTTTCTAATTCTCTTTACGGTTTTTCTGGCGATCTTGTTTGGGCTCCTTCTCGCACCGGCGACCCAGCCGGGCGTCAGGGTGTTCACGCGAGGCCTCGTGGTGGTCTCCGCCGCGCTAGTTCGTCTGTTTGGAGGGCGCGCCGTGGCGCTGGGGGACCTGATGGAGAACCCGGCCAACCATTTTGGAGTCCAAATGGCGAACGGCTGCAATGGGGCTAATGTCACCATCCTGCTATGGGCCGCGGTGCTGGCGTTTCCGGCCTCATGGCGGCAGAAGGCGATGGGACTGGCGGCGGGAACCGCGGCCATCCATGTCGTCAATCTGCTGCGCTTCATCAGCCTGTTTTATATCGGGCAGTACAACCGTAACTGGTTCGACTTTGCGCACCTGTACCTGTGGGAGAGCCTGATGATGCTGGGTACGCTGGTGATCTTCTGGATGTGGGCGGTTCTGGTGCGCCGATCCGGGTCAATGGCCGATGCGAGCGCCCCGTAGTCCGCAGCTTCGTTTTCTCCTGCGCAGCTCGATTCTGCTGGTCGCCATGCTGGCGCTCTGGTGGTATGTGCTGCTGAGTCCGCTTTTGGGCGGTTTGCAGATCCTCACGGGGCTTACTTTGCGGCTTTGGCCGGGCGCCGGCTCGATCGCTCGCGTAACCGTCGATTCGTCGGGAGACTGGATCGTGCGCGTGCCTGTGCCGGCTTCCGTATCGAGACAGGGCAACCTGCGACAGATGTTCCCTTCCGCTGGTCCGGGGGGCGAGCCCGTCCAGGTCCGCTCGATCCAGATCGGGTTGCCCCGACGGATGCCGGTGTTCTTTACTCTCAGCTTCCCGCTCTTTTGGGCGACAGCCCTGGCGGCGCCTTGGGTCAAACGCTCGTGGCGGGTGCTGTTGTGCGGGACCGGGTTGACGGCCGTCCTTGCCATGGCGTCATTTCTTTTCTTTGCGGCCTACACGATTGCCACCTACCTGCACATCAACCCTTCCGGCCTTGCCGGCGGCCTGTTGGATGCGGGGGAATATCTCAATACCAACGTGGCGCCGTACGTTGCGCCTTTCCTCATCGCGATATGGCTGCATGCGGAATTGCGGGCACAGATTTTCTTTCGGGAGCCGGTGGAAGCGGCTCCGACGCCGCAGCAAACGGAGAGGCGAAGGGGAAGGTATAGAGGCTAGAACTGCAGCCATCAGCAATCAGCGATCAGCAGTCAGCAAAACCGGTCTTTCGCTGAAAGCTGATCGCTCGGTTTCTTTACCCGGTTGATCACAGGAGTAAAGGGTGTGAAAATCGTGTATCTCTGGAGCCGTATGCAGCAGGTTACTCATGACGTCGTGATCTTCGGAACGGGGCTCGCGGGGCTGCGCGCCGCCGTAGAGATCTGCCTCCGCACGCAGGGCAAGGCCGATATCGCCATCGTTTCCAAAGTGCAGGTGATGCGCGCGCACTCGGTCTGCGCGGAAGGAGGCACCGGCGCGGTCATGCGTCCGGAGGAAGGCGACAGCTTCGAGCTGCACGCCTGGGACACCGTGAAGGGATCGGATTTCCTGGCCGACCAGGATACCGTGGACCGGTTCGTGCATACTTCGCCCGACGAAATCCGCCTTCTGGAACATTGGGGCGTGCCGTGGTCGCGGCGCGAGGACGGGCGCATCATGCAGCGTCCGTTCGGCGGCCATTCCTTTCCGCGCGCCTGCATGGCGGCCGACAAGACCGGCTTCTTCGAGATGCAGGCGCTCTACGATACGCTCGTCAAGTTCAATAACTTCAAGCGCTACGACGAGTGCTTCGTCACGTCCCTGCTCCGCGAGGACGGGCGCTTTGCCGGACTGACGTTGTTCGATGCGCCCACCGGCGAGTTTTTCGTGCTGCGCGGCAAAGCTTTGCTGATCGCGTCCGGCGGGCTCGGCAACCTCTATGGTTTCACTACTTACTCGCAAACCGTCACCGGAGACGGGCAAGCCATCGCCTACCGCGCCGGGCTGGCTTTGGAGGACCCCGAGTTCCTGCAGTTCCACCCCACCGGGTTGGTTCCGTCGGGCATCCTGATGACCGAAGGATGCCGCGGCGAAGGCGGCTACCTGCGCAACAACAAGGGCGAGCGCTTCATGGAGAAGTACGCGCCCAAGATGATGGAGTTGGCGCCGCGCGATATTGTGTCGCGCTCGGAGATGACGGAGATACTGGAGGGACGCGGCTTCCAGGGCCCCGAAGGGCTGGACTATATCGAGCTCGATTTGACCCACCTGGGCGCCGAGCGAATTAACAAGCGCCTGCCGCTGATCCGCGAAGTGTGCATGAAGTTCCTGGGGATCGATCCGATTCTGCAGGCGATTCCCATCCGGCCGGTGGCGCACTACTCCATGGGTGGCGTGGAAGCCGATATCAACGGCCGGACGAAAGCGGAGAACATCTGGGCCGCGGGCGAAGTGGCGTGCCATTCCATGCACGGGGCCAACCGGTTGGGGTGCAACTCCACCGCGGAGTGCCTGGTGTGGGGCGGGATCACGGGCGGCGAAATTGCGAAGTATCTGGAGCAAGGGGCCGCGCTGAGCCCCGTGCCGGAAGCCAAGGCCTGTGATGAGGAGAAACGAATTTTTGGGGGCCTGCTTCAACAGACCGGAGCAGAGAACCCGGCCCTGATTCGTCGCGAATTGCGAACCCTGATGGACCGGCACGCGGGCGTCTACCGCACCGGCCCCTCGATGCAGGAAGGACTGGACAAGATCGCAGATCTGCGGCAGCGTTTCCAGCGAATCTCGATTCAGGACAAGAGCCGCGTCTACAACACCAACCTGATTCAGACTTTGGAAACGGAGAACATGCTGGAGTTGGCCGAGGTGCTGCTGTTTGCGGGGCTGGCGCGGCAGGAATCGCGCGGCGCGCATTCGCGCACGGACTTCCCCACGCGCGACGACCAGAAGTTCTTAGGCCACTCGATGGTGTACTACACGGGCGGCAAGCCAAGGCTGGAATACAAGCCGGTGACGATTACGACGTGGAAACCAGTGGAGCGGAAGTATTGATGACGGTTTCGACAAGGAGGTTGGCATGGCCGAAATCAAGAGGTACGACAATCGGCTGGGACTGTGGGGATGGCTCGGCGGCGGGCGATGGGGGGTGGAGCGTTACGCTTACATCCTGCACCGGCTGACGGGCCTGGGAATTCTTCTCTACTTTCTGATGCACATCGTGGTGACGAGCCTGCGGGCCACGGGCAGGTACCTGTGGGTGGAAGGCGGATACTTTCACCAGCCTGTTTTCAAAATTGGAGAGTTCCTGGTCTTCGCGGCGTTTGCTTACCATGCCTTGAACGGCATCCGCCTGGTGCTGGTGGAGCTGGGATTCGCGGTGGGCAAGCCGATCGAGCCCATCTACCCGTACAGGACTTCGCTGAACGTACAGCGGCCGCTGCTGGTTTCCATGATGGTGCTGGCGGCGGTCCTGCTGGCCGCGGGCGGTTACGAGTTTTTGGGGCTGGCCAGATAGGGGATTGAAATGCGGGAAACGAAATATTGGACCTGGCACATGACCGCGGGAGTGGTGATCTTCTTCCTGCTGGGGCTGCACATGCTGATCATGCATGTCGGAGGCATCACGCACCTGTTTACGCCCAACGGCGGCGAAGCCACCTCCAAGGTGAACAGCCTGTTCCGGGACGGCCAACTGTTCTTTGCCGTCACCTACGTTCTGCTGCTCGGACTGGCGCTCTACCACGGCCTGTACGGCCTCCGCACCATTTTGTTCGAGCTGACCCTCAAACCGGCAATCGAGAAGGCCGTCAGCTTCGTGCTGTTGATCCTCGGTCTGGGTCTGTTCGGACTGGGCACCTGGGCGGCCCTAACCGTGCATGCCATGGCTGCCGCCGGAGGAAGGGGATAACCATGCCGAATATCAGGTTCCACGTCACCCGGTACAATCCCGAGTCCGATCCCGCGCCCTACGTCAAAACCTACGACGTCCCCGTGCGCGAGGGAATGACCGTTCTGGATGGGCTGCACTACATCAAGGAAAACCTGGATCCATCGCTGGTGTGGCGTTATTCTTGCCGCATGGGCGTGTGCGGCTCCTGCGGCATGCTGCTGAACGGCCACCCGACGCTGGCGTGCAACACCCAGATCCTGCACATCGCGCGCACGGATCTCACCGTCGCGCCGCTGCCCAATTTCGACATCATCCGTGACCTGGTGCCCGACCTGATGACCATGTTCGACAAGCACATTGCCGGGATGCCGTACATCGTGCGCGCGGACGAAGCCGAGATCAACGACCCGTCCGGCGAGTTCTACCAGACTCCCGAGGAACTCGACGCCTACCTGCAATTCACTTACTGCATCAAGTGCGGCTGTTGCATGGCCGCTTGCCCCACGCTCGCCAGCGACGCGCGGTACCTGGGGCCGATGCCCTTGGCGCAATCGCACCGCTACAACGAAGACACGCGCGACGGCGGCCGGCGCGAACGCAACCGCGTGACCGGAAGCTCGCACGGTGCGTTTCGTTGCCACTACGCCGGCGAGTGTTCGCGGGCCTGTCCCAAAGGCGTGGACCCGGCCAAGGCGATCCAGCATCTCAAGCGGCGACTGGTGCTGGACTATCTGCACCTGGCGCGGCGCCGAGAGCCCTGCAAGAAGCTGCACGGGCCGGGACAGGGAACGCCGCTGCCGAACATCACGCCGGCGCCGGCGAAGACGGTGTAGCCGCTTGCGCCGTGTGGGCCCGGCGGGCGGACCACACAATGCGATGGTCCGCGGCCCTCTGAGTTGATACTTAAGGACGCCTTGTTGCATCCTTATCAATAGGGTGCTGTCCCCGAACCATACTGGCGAAAATCTTTTCGCCTCAACAGGATCTCTACATGAGCACGATTGCAGTCAACCCCGTTAGCAGGGCTGCGCGCTTCTACGAGGCGCCCATCGGCAAGAAGGCCGTCATGGCCATAACGGGCGTGATACTCGTCGCCTACGTCATCGCCCACATGCTGGGCAATCTCCAGATCTATTCGGCAAATCGCAATCAGATCAACACCTACGCCGCTTTCCTTCACAACCCCTCGAATGCTCTGCTGCTGTGGGGCGCGCGCTCGGTGTTGCTCGCAGCCGTGGTTCTCCACGTCACCGCCGCCGTGCAGCTCTGGCTACAAAATCGCGCCGCTCGGCCCGTTGCTTACTTCAAGAAGGACGATGTGCCCGCCTCGTACGCCGCGCGCACCATGGTCTGGAGCGGCCCGATTATCGCCGCATTCGTCGTCTTCCACGTGCTGCACCTGACCGTGGGAAGCGTGCTTCCGCTCCGCGATATCGCCGAGAACCAGCCCGACGTCCGCTACAACGTGATTTACGGCTTCCAGAATTACTGGGTGTCCGGCTTCTACATCTTCGCCATGATCCTGTTGTGCATGCACCTCTACCACGGCATTTGGAGCATGTTCCAGTCGATGGGTTTCAACCACCCGCGGTACACCGGGAAGCTCAAGAAGGGGTCGGCTATCCTGGCCATCCTGATCGCGATCGGCAATTGCTCGATCCCGATCGCGGTGATGACCGGGATGCTCACTTACTAAGGACGCCAGCTCATGGAACTGAATTCGAAATCGCCGACGGGGCCGATCGAGACGCGATGGGAACGGCACCGCTTCAATCTCAAGCTGGTGAATCCGGCCAATAAGCGCAAGTACACCATCCTCGTGGTGGGAACCGGGCTGGCAGGCGGATCTGCGGCGGCTACCCTGGCCGAGCTGGGGTACAACGTCAAGTGTTTCTGCTTCCAGGATTCACCGCGCCGCGCCCACTCCATTGCCGCGCAGGGCGGCATCAACGCGGCGAAGAACTACCACAACGACGGCGACAGCGTCTACCGTCTGTTCTATGACACGGTCAAGGGCGGCGACTTCCGCTCGCGCGAATCCAACGTCCACCGCCTGGCGCAGATCAGCCTCAACATCATCGATCAGTGCGTGGCGCAGGGCGTACCGTTCGCGCGCGAGTATTCGGGCTACCTCGACAACCGGTCGTTCGGCGGCGCGCAGGTGTCGCGCACCTTTTACGCGCGCGGCCAGACCGGCCAGCAACTGCTTCTGGGCGCTTACCAGGCCCTCGAGCGGCAGATCGGCGCCGGCCAAGTTCAGATGTTCCCGCGGACCGAGATGCTCGACCTGGTCGTCATCGACGGCAAAGCGCGCGGGATCGTCACGCGCAACCTGCTCACCGGCAAGATCGAATCTCACCTCGGCGACGCCGTGGTGCTGGGCACGGGCGGTTACGGGAACGTGTTCTACCTTTCCACCAACGCCAAAGGTTCGAACGCCACCGCCATCTGGCGCGCGCACAGGCGCGGCGCGCTATTCGCCAACCCTTGCTTCACGCAAATCCATCCGACCTGTATTCCGGTTTCCGGCGACTATCAATCCAAGCTCACGCTCATGAGCGAGTCGCTGCGCAACGACGGGCGCGTCTGGGTGCCGCTCCAGACCGGCGACAATCGCCCGCCGAATAAGATTCCGGAAGCCGAGCGCGATTATTTCCTGGAACGCAAGTACCCCAGCTTCGGAAACCTGGTGCCGCGCGACGTGGCCTCCCGCAACGCCAAGCAGGTCTGCGACGACGGGCGCGGCGTGGGCGAAACCGGCCTGGCGGTTTACCTTGATTTCCGCGATGCCATCCAGCGCCTGGGCAAGCATGTCATCAAGGAGCGCTACGGCAACCTGTTCGACATGTACGAGCGGATCACCGGCGAAGACCCCTACAACGCCCCGATGCGCATCTTCCCAGCGATCCACTACACCATGGGCGGGCTGTGGGTGGACTACAACCTGATGTCCAACCTTCCCGGCCTGTACGTGATCGGCGAGGCGAATTTCTCGGATCACGGCGCCAATCGCCTGGGCGCCAGCGCCCTGATGCAGGGTCTAGCTGACGGCTACTTCGTGCTGCCGAACACTATCGGTGACTACCTGGCTTCCAACAAATTCGACAGGGTGGACACGTCGCACGCCGCCGTCCGCGACGCCGAATCGCAGGTGGCGGGAATTACGCGGAAGCTGCTGGCTGCCAAGGGCACGCGTTCCGTGGACTCCTACCATCGCGAGCTTGGAAAAATCATGTGGGAATACTGCGGCATGGCCCGCAATGCCGAAGGGCTGAAGTACGCTCTTTCGAAAATTCCCGACCTTCGCGAGCAGTTCTGGCGCGACGTCAAAGTGCTGGGCACCGACGAAGAGTTGAACCAATCGCTCGAAAAAGCTGGCCGGGTGGCTGATTTCTTGGAACTCGCTGAGCTGACCTGCCTGGACGCGCTCGATCGCAACGAATCCTGCGGCGGCCACTTCCGCGAGGAATACCAGACGCCGGAGGGCGAAGCCGCCCGCGACGACGAGCGCTACTCCTACGCCGCGGCGTGGGAGTTTCGCGGCATCGGCAATGCGCCCGTGCTGCACAAGGAGCCGCTCACCTTCGAATACGTGCACCCCGCGCAACGGAGCTACAAATAATGCGGATCACACTGCATATCTGGCGCCAGCGGAACGCGAGCGAAAAGGGCCGCATGGTCCGTTACGACCTGCCGGACGTTAGCGAGCACATGTCGTTCCTGGAGATGCTGGACGTTCTGAATGAGGATCTCATCGCCAAAGGGGAAGACCCGGTAGCATTCGATCACGATTGCCGCGAGGGCATCTGCGGTATGTGCGGCTGTATGGTCAACGGCGTGGCGCACGGCCCGCTGCCAGAGACAACTCTGTGTCAGCTCCACATGCGCCATTTCAAGGACGGCGATGTGCTGTACCTGGAGCCTTGGCGGGCGAAAGCCTTCCCGGTGGTGAAGGACCTTGTGGTGGACCGCAGCGCCTTCGACCGCATCATCGCCGCCGGAGGTTTTATCTCGGTTTCGACCGGCAGCGCTCCCGATGGCAATGCCGTTCTTGTTCCCAAGGAGAATGCCGAGCGTTCGATGGATGCCGCCGCCTGCATTGGCTGCGGGGCGTGCGTGGCGATGTGTCCGAATGCGTCCGCGTCTCTGTTCATGGCGGCGAAGATCGCGCATTTGGGCCTGTTGCCGCAGGGCCAACCCGAGCGCCATCAACGCGTCACGGCCATGGTTGCCCAGGCGCAGCGCGAGGTTTTTGGAAGCTGCACCAATGCCGGCGAATGCGAGGCTGTGTGTCCCAAAGGCATCAAGCTGGAGAACATCGCGCTGATGAACCGCGACTTCCTGAGCGCCAATTGGGTGGGTCGCGCGACGGTCGAGGCGGGCTAAGCCTGAATGCCGAAATCAGCTCTGGCGCACTTTGAGAACTATCAAATAGCGGCCTTGTAACAGGGCACGGCTTCGAGCCGTGCCGAACTGGAATGATCCAATGGGCTTTAGCCACCGGCATCGGCGGGCGGCTAAAGCCCACTGAGCCTTGCACTTGCGGCCCGGCTGAAGCCGTGCCCTGATACAACGCTAAGGGGGACAGTTTTCATCTTTGCAGATGGGAGAACATCGCTGAAACGCTTCCCAGCAGCCGTGTTGCGTGGGAAGGCGCAAGCGGGCTATCGTCGGGTGTGGAGTCTTGCGGTCCGGATTCTCGACTTTAGGGCCGCAAAGGCACGAAAGGTACTTCCGTGAGCATCAGCCAACTCGCAAGGTCGATTCCCCAATCGCCCACCCTAAAGCTAAACGAAACAGCCGCTCTTCTCCGGGAAAAGGGAGAGCCCGTCATTCACCTCGGCGGCGGCGAACCAAAGAGCCGCGCCCCGCTCGACGCCATCATCAACTGCACGGCGGTGCTCAACACCGGCGAGATTCGCTACGCCGCGCCGGATGGCATCCCCACGCTGAAGAAGGCGATCGTGCGGTACACCGAGGAGAACTACAACAAGATCATCGGCGCTGACAATGCGATCGTGTCGAACGGCGCCAAGCAGGCGCTGATGGTGCTGCTGCACTGCATCCTGGAGCCGAAGGAAGAGGTGATCTACCCGGCGCCGTTCTGGGTCAGCTACCCGGAGATGGTCAAGATTGCCGGTGGCGTTCCAGTCGCGGTCTACCCGGAAGACGGCACGTTCCATCCGCGAGTGAAGGAAATCGCCGAAGCGGTCGGCTCCTACACCAAGGCCATCATCATCAACAGCCCGAACAATCCGTCGGGCGTGATGTACTCCGAGGAGTTCATGTCGGAGATCGTGGAGTTCTGCGAGAAGCGCGGCCTCTGGTTGATCATGGACGACACTTACAACCGCCTGGTGTTCGATGGGCGCGCGCCGACCAACTGCTACCGGTACGCCAAGAACCAGTCGGTGAGCTCGCGCCTGGTGGTCATCAACTGCGTGTCGAAGATGTACGCCATGACGGGGTTTCGCATCGGTTGGGCGGTGTCCGACAATCTCGAGCTGGTCGAAGCAATGTCGAATATTCAGGGCCAGCAGACTTCGGGATCCTCGGTGCCGGCCCAGTGGGCCGCGGTGGGCGCGCTCAACGGCGTGCAATCTTCCATCACCAGCCTGCGCATGACCCTGGAGAACAACCGCAACGTGCTGCTGGAGCGGCTGCGGGCGTTCGACGGAATCAAAGTCACCAAGCCCGACGGCACCTTCTACACCTTCCCCGATTTCTCCGCGTACAATAAGGACTCGCAGAAGCTGGCGAATCTGCTGCTCGAGAAGGTGCGTGTCGTAGTGGTGCCGGGGAAGGAGTTCGGGATGGAAGGCCACCTGCGCATCAGCTTCTGCGGCACGATTAGGGACATCACCGAGGGCATGGAGCGCATCAAATGGGCCCTCGATCCCAACTCGCCCAATGAGCTGTACATTGGCGATCGCAAGCTGGTGAGGGATTGGCAATGAACATCTACATGGACATCCCGTCTCCGGCCGTAAAGCAGGCCGGGCAGACGGCCAGCCTGTACGGCGTCCAGAATCACGGGCTGAACAACCTGCGCAACGTCTACTGGAACCTGCCGACGTGCGCGCTGTACGAGGAAGCCGTGTTTCGCGGCGAAGGCATCATCGGCCACAACGGCCCGTTCGTCGTCAACACCGGCAAGCACACGGCGCGCGCGGCGGCGGATAAGTTCGTGGTGCAGGAGCAGACCACCGAAAAGAAGATCTGGTGGGGCCAGTACAACCGGCCGTTCAACCCCGAGAATTTCGGCGCTCTTTTTGCCCGTTTGCAAGGTTTTCTCCAGGGCCGGGATATCTTCGTGCAGGATTGCTACGCCGGCGCGGACGAAGAGGTCCGCATGCCCATCCGGATCATCGCGGAGAAGGCCTGGCACTCGCTGTTCGCCCGCACCATGTTCACGCGGCTGCGGACGGTGGAGGAGATGCGGCGGCACGTGCCGGAGTTCACGGTAATCGCCGCGCCGTCGTTCAAAGCCTCGCCGATTATCGACTCCACGCGCACCGAAACGTTCATCATCCTCAATTTCGCGGAGCGGCTGGCTATTATTGGCGGGTCGGCGTATGGCGGCGAGATCAAGAAGACGATTTTCACGGTGCTCAACTTCCTGCTTCCGCTGGACAATGTTCTGTCGATGCACTGTTCGGCCAACGTAGGCGATGCGGGCGACGCGGCCATCTTTTTCGGGCTGTCGGGAACCGGCAAGACGACGCTGTCCGCCGATCCTACGCGCCACCTGATCGGTGACGACGAACACGGGTGGAGCGACAACGGCGTTTTCAACTTCGAGGACGGCTGCTACGCCAAGGTAATCCGTCTCTCGCCGGACGCCGAGCCGCAGATCTATGCCTGCACGCGGCGTTTTGGAACGATCCTCGAGAACGTCGTGTTCGACCCGGTCTCGCGGCGTCTCGATCTGGACGACGACCGCATCACGGAGAATACGCGCGCCGCCTATCCGCTGTCCTACATCGCCAACTACCTGCCGGCCAAGCGAGCCGGCCATCCCAGGAACGTGATTTTCCTGACTTGCGACGCCAGCGGGGTGATGCCGCCGATTGCCCGGCTGACGCCGGACCAGGCCATCTACCATTTCGTGTCGGGCTATACCAGCAAGATCGCCGGTACGGAGATCGGCCTCGGGATCGAGCCGGAAATCACGTTCAGCGCGTGTTTCGGCGGGCCCTTCATGGTGCACCATCCCTACGCTTACGCCGAGATGCTCAAGAGCCGTGTGATCAAGCACGGCGCCACGTGCTGGCTGGTGAATACCGGATGGACCGGCGGTCCTTTCGGCGTCGGCAAGCGCATCAGCATCCGCTACACGCGCGCTTTGCTGAACGCCGCGCTGGAAGGCAAGCTGAAGGACGTCGAGTACTACCAGGATCCGATCTTCGGTTTCGCCGTGCCCAAGACCTGCGAGGGCGTTCCCGACCGCGTGCTCAACCCCGCGAACACGTGGGGCAGCCGCGAGGAGTATTTCCGCAAATACGACGCGCTGGCGGCCCGCTTCATCGAGAACTTCAAGCTAATGAAGGACGGCTGCCCGCCGCACGTGGTGGATTTCGGCCCGAAGCGGCTGGTGGGAATTCCGGAGACCGCGTAAGCGGAGTGGCGCAATTCTCAGGGCGCGGGAGCATTGCGGCAGCCCGCGCCCAGGGGCGCGAGTTTGGGGGTCGTAGGAATGGGTCGCGCCTTTGCGTGGGTGTTTGCTTGTTTGACGCCCCAAAAGACAGGAATGTTGACTTTAATTTTGGGTGCGCCGCGAGTTTTGCGCTCGCCGCCGGCTACCTGGTTTCCTGCCGTGGCGCCAGGGTCGCCCGCGCTTTGCCGATGCTCTCCACGGTTGCGGCGGAATCCGCATGGGCGGCGTGTCCCAGCGCACCCCGGACGTGCAGCAGAGCCGCGGCATATTTCTGATGATTGGCATCCCAGGTGGGCGCCGGCCCGTTCCGGGCGGTCTTGTAGTTCGGGTAGACAGGACGGCTGGCTCGGGTAAGTTCCTCAGCCAGGACCTTCCCCAGGTGTTCCACCTGCTTGAAGTCGCCCGCTGCCGCGCGTTCGGCAAGGTCCTCAAGCCGCTTGTCCACGCTTTCCGGAGTAATAGGCATCAATTACTACCATACCAATCCAAGCCCGCGAGGGTGGTAAGTTTTCGGACGTTTGGGCGGTCCCCGCAAGAAACCGGTACTCCCCCCGCATGCGTCGTTCGGATTCTACTTTCCGACGCCAGCGGCCTATGGCACAATGACCATAGCGCGACTCGGAGCGCGACAGACCAGGCCATGCAGCAGAACACGACGACGATATCCGACGGCCCGCGCCTGTTCATTCCGAGCCCGCACCTCTGCGATTCCGTCAACAACCGCATCGTGCAATCGGAGATCGAAGGCGGCGTGCACCTGCGGGACGTCCTGCCCGGCACCGTGCTCGAGATCCAGACTCAGAACCGCTCCTACACCCTTCAGTACAAGGGTTCGGGTCAGGCGCTGATTTCCGGCCATCCGGTTTTCTGTCCGGAGCCCGTGCTGGTGAACATCCATGGATCCACCTGGGGCGGCTCGATGCTTAAGGAACGGTTCATCGGCCGTGGAATGTGCCTGGAATTCGGGCATCCGGAATATCAGCCCATCGTAACCTCCGTCATTGTGGAAGTGCGCGAGAGCCGGCCCAAAGCCGCCTAGCGCCGATCAGCCCCTGAAAGGCGTTACTCTATAGATTCAGTTCTGGAACTCTGAAATCCGGTTCCGGCTGAAACTCTGGAGGTGTCTCGAATGGTGCGATCAAGTTTCTTGCGATCACTGGCCGTGCTGTCCTGCGGCACGGTCTTGCTGTGCGTTCCGGTGCGCTCGGACGAGGGCATGTGGACCTTCGACAATCCGCCCGTCAAGCAGTTGCAGGAGAGATATCACTTCACCCCCACGGCGCAGTGGCTCGAACACGTGCGCCTCGCCTGCGCGCGTCTGAACGACGGTGGATCCGGCTCGTTCGTCAGCGCTCACGGTTTGCTGCTGACCAACCACCACGTGGCGCGAGGCCAGTTGCAAAAGAACTCCACGGCTGAGCACGACTACATCCGGGACGGCTTCTATGCGGCCACGCCCGACCAGGAAATGAAGTCCCCGGACCTCGAAGTAAACGTGCTGGTTTCGCTGACGAACGTCACCGACCGCGTGGTTGCCGCGTTGAAGCAAGCCAAGACGCGCCAGGAGGAGTTCGCCGCCCGGCGCGCGGTGATCGCGGCAATTGAGCGCGAGAGCTTGCAAGCGACGGGCCTTCGTTCCGACGTGGTGACGCTCTACCAGGGCGGCGAGTACTGGCTCTATCAATACAAGAAATACACCGACGTGCGGCTGGTGTTCGCGCCGGAGCAGCAGATCGCTTTCTTCGGCGGCGATCCCGACAACTTCACCTACCCGCGCTACGACCTGGACATGGCGCTGTTCCGCGTCTACGAGAACGGCCGGCCGATCGACAGTAAAGACTACCTGAAATGGAATCCCACGGGCGCGGCCGATCACGAGCTGGTGTTTGTCCCCGGCCATCCGGGTTCGACCGCGCGGCTCGATACCATGGCGCAACTCGAGTTTATCCGCGACCTCGCCTTGCCCAATTCCATCAAGAGCCTGCAGCACCGCATTGAGGTGCTGGAGCGCTACTCCGCGCTGGGGCCCGAGCAGACGCGCCAGGCGGGCAGCTCGATCTTCAGCCTGGCGAACAGTCTGAAGGGGAACGAAGGCCGCTACCAGGGTCTGCTCGACAAGAACGTCATGGCCGCCAAGCAGAAGGACGAAGTGGAGTTCAAGGCGAAGGTGATGGCCAACCCGGAATGGAAGGCAGCCTACGGCGGAGCGTGGGACGCCATCGCCAACGCCCAGAAGACGGCCGCCACTCGCGAAAAAGAGCGCCTGTACCACAGCCTCGATTCGCAACTGGCTTCGTTTGCCGCGACCATCGTGCAGCTCGTCGCCGAAATCAAAAAGCCGGATGCCGACCGGCTAGCCGGTTTCCACGACGCGCAGCTCGATTCGGCCAAGCTCCGCCTGTTCTCGCCCGCGCCGGTTTATCCGGCGATGGATATCGCGCGCCTCACCGGCTCGCTCGAACTGTCGCTGGCCGAGCTTGGGCCCAATGACGCGTTCCTCAAGATCGTCCTCAACGGCCGGACTCCGAACGACGCCGCCACAGCCCTGGTGAACGGCACGAAGCTCGCCGATCCCGGTCTGCGCCGCAAGCTGGTGGATGGCGGAGAAGCGGCCGTGGCCGCTTCAGACGATCCAATGATCGTGCTGGCGCGCCAGCTCGATCCCATGCGCCGCGAGCTGATCAAGTGGACTGAAACCAACGTGCAGAGCGTGCAGCAGCGCGCCGGTGAGCAGCTAGGCAAGGCACGTTTCGCCGCCTACGGAAAGACCACCTATCCCGATGCCACGTTCACCCTGCGGCTCTCGTACGGCCAGGTCGACGGGTACCCGATGAACGGCACCAAGGCGCCCGCCAAGACCACGTTCTACGGTCTGTTCGACCGCGCGATCGGGTTCAACTACGACGGGCCGTTTTATCTCCCGTCGCGTTACCTGGAGAACAGGGACAAGCTGAACCTGGCGACGCCGCTCAATTTCGTGACCACCAACGACGTCATCGGCGGCAACTCGGGGTCGCCGGTAATCAATGCCAAGGCCGAAATAGTTGGCCTGATCTTCGACGGCAATATCGAATCGCTCGTGGGCGACTATGTGTACGACGGTACTACTAACCGTTCTGTGGCAGTCCACACCGCCGCGATGACCGAAGCGCTGCGCAAATTGTACGGCGCCAACCGGCTGGTGAACGAACTGTTGGGGATGTAACAGAAGCGGGCGGGCGGTGCGGTCCGGTCACGCGATCGTCACCGCCCTGCCCTCGTTCGCCTGCTATGCTATCCCCATGGCAAAAGCGACGAATCCCATTCCTCCCGGTTTCCATTCGATCACCATCCACCTGTGCATTCCCGGCGCCGGCCGTTACATGGACTTTCTGAAGCGCACCTTCAACGCCGTCGAGATTTCGCAATCCCCCGGTCCCGGCGGCAAACTGATGCACGCCATCGCGCGGATCGGCGACTCGGTCATCATGTTCGCCGACGATTTCGGCGCGGAAATGGGGATGCCCCCGCTGGCCAAAGGCCGGATGCCGTATCACGTCAATCTCTACGTTCCCGACGCCGACGCCACCTGGAAGCAAGCGGTCGCCGCGGGCTGCGAAATCACCATGCCGATCGGCGATCAGTTTTGGGGCGATCGCTATGGCCACGTGCGGGACCCGTTCGGGGTCGACTGGGCCATTGCCACGCGCAAAGAGGAACTGACGCCGGCCGAGTTGCAGGAGCGAGCCGCCAAGGCCTTCGGCGCCGCCGGCCACGCATAGACGGCTGTACCGGGCTGAGTTCTAGCGCGGTGCAACGCCGGGATCGGCGATGCCAAGGAGCGTCACGCTTTCCTGGTCGTTGGGGTCTGTGCGGGCAACTAACCCCGTGCAGGGCGTGACCTCGCTGGGGTTGTACGGCAAGTGCGGCGTGTTGGCTGGAATGTAGGCGAAGTCTCCTGCGCACATCCAGATGTGCTCGCGAAGGCCTTCGCCGTACCACATGCCGGCCTCGCCCGATACCACGTAAACCGCGCTTTCGTGGTTCTCATGGAGATGCGGCTTGGCGCGGCCGAGCGGCGGAATGGTTACTACGTGCATACAGAGCCCTTTCGATCCGGCGGTCTGCGCGGAAACTCCCTCGAAGTATTGGAGGCCCTGTTTGCCGCGGTGCGTTCCGGCGTGTGAGATCAGCACGCAACTCGATTTTGGTGTGCCGTTCATGAAATGCTCCTGTTCATCCGAACCGGCATCTACCCTGGGATACGGATTTTCTGGGCTGTAACTAACTCCGTGCCGGCCGGCAGCGGGATCGGCTGATCGGCCTTCGTGAAGAATGCGAGCCCTTTGTAGCTGATCAGGTACTGATGGTTCGTGCCGAACAACCCTCCCTCGGCCGTCACAACCACTGGATCTTTCGCCCGGCACAGAATCTTGGAGAACTCCGCCGGATCCAACGAGACCAATACGCCCGAGGCTTTGATGGCCTGCGCGATCGCTGCCGCGCCGGCCGCTGCTCCTGCTGCTGCCATGCTGACCTCCCCGTCTTCGATTCTACGCGGAGATCGCAGTTCGCGGCGCTGCGCGAAAGCCTGAGATCGATGGGTGAGCGGTTTGGCTGATGCGATCACCGCTTTGGTACCCTCAAACTTGGCACACCTGCTGATCGTCGACGATGATGCCAATACGCTGGCGTCCCTGGCGCGAGCGTTCCGGCTGGCGGGGCACGAAGCCACGGTCTGTGACAACGCCGTCCGCGCGCTGGAGCTGGTGAAATCGCAAGCCTTCGACATGATGATGTCGGACGTCGTGATGCCCGGCAAGGACGGGCTGACACTGCTCGAAGAGCTGCGCGGGCTCGGCATCGCGCTGCCTGTGGTGATGATCTCCGGGCAGGCGAATATCGAGATGGCGGTGCGCGCCACGCGCCTGGGAGCCGTGGATTTTCTGGAGAAGCCGCTTTCCACCGACAAGCTGCTGCTGACCGTCGAGAACGTGCTCAAGTTGAAACGGCTGGAGGAAGAGAACCGCGATCTCCGGCAGCGCGTGGGGAAGCACGAAATCGTTCACTCGGGCGAAGCCATGCGGCGGGTGATGGCGCAGGTGGACCGCGTAGCCGGCAGCGAAGCCCGCGTCTGCATCCTGGGCGAAACCGGGACGGGAAAGGAACTGATCGCACGGGCGCTGCACGACCGCAGCGCGCGGCACGGCGGGCCGTTTGTGACACTCAACTGTGCCGCGGTGCCGGGCGAGCTGATCGAATCGGAGCTGTTTGGGCACGAAAAGGGATCGTTCACCGGGGCGGCCTCGCGGCACATCGGCAAGTTCGAACAGGCCAACAAGGGCACCCTGTTTCTGGACGAAATCGGCGATATGCCGCTGGTGATGCAAGCCAAGCTGCTGCGCGTGCTGGAAGATCGGCAGGTGGAGCGGGTGGGCGGCGACCGGACGATCCCCGTCGATGTGCGCGTAATCGTGGCGACGCATCGCGACCTCGACAAGCTGGTGAAGGCCGGCGCATTCCGCCAGGACCTCTACCATCGCATCTACGTGTACCCGCTGCAATTGCCGCCGCTGCGCGAGCGCGTGGAAGACATCCCGGCGCTGGTAGCGCACTTCGCGGCGCAGGTTGCGGAACAGAACGGCTGGAAGCCAAAGCTATTCGAGCCCGCCGCCATCGCAGAATTGCAGCGGTACCCATGGCCAGGCAACGTGCGCGAGTTGCGCAACATGATCGAGCGGCTGTTGCTGCTGGCGGATGGTCCGGTAGATGCGGCGACGGTGCGGTTGGCCTTGCCGCATGGAACGGATAGTTCCAGCGTGGGACCGGCGGCGCCTCTTCTCGACGGGACGCTGGCGCAGAGGGTGGATGCGTTCGAGCGCGAGCAGCTTCTGGCCGAGCTGAAGCGGCATAATCAGCGCATGACCGACACAGCCAGGGCCTTGGGGCTGGAGCGAAGTCACCTGTACAAAAAGTGCCAGGCGCTGGGAATAGACTTGCGCGCGCTGCGGAAGGGGGATGGGACAAGCTAGCTGTCCCCACGGCGTATGGCGAAGTTTCTCCTTGGATTGATTACGGGCGTGGTGCTGGTGATCCTGTGCATCATTCTCCTATTCCTGGTAGCGCTGCGGTTTCGAGAGAAGCCGCCGGTGATCGCGGACAATTCCGTTCTGGTGCTGCGGCTCCAGGGCGAGGTCCCCGAGAAACCGCCG
>Ga0335081_10004295_pt1 | contig 22468 bp, 19 predicted proteins | sample Lox_Sample_35_FD_206713 | JGI IMG/M metagenome (GOLD analysis project Ga0335081, IMG submission 206713) | Soil microbial communities from Loxahatchee National Wildlife Refuge, Florida, United States - Lox_Sample_3.5 | ecosystem: Environmental > Terrestrial > Soil > Wetlands | place: USA... | reverse complement strand
ATAACAGGCTGATCGCATCCAAGAGTTCACATCGACGATGCGGTTTGGCACCTCGATGTCGACTCATCGCATCCTGGGGCTGAAGTAGGTCCCAAGGGTCGGGCTGTTCGCCCGTTAAAGCGGTACGAGAGTTGGGTTCAAAACGTCGTGAGACAGTTTGGTCCCTATCTGTCGTGGGCGGAGGATACTTGAGAGGAGCTATCCCCAGTACGAGAGGACCGGGATGGACGGACCTCTGGTGTGCCGGTTGTACCGCCAGGTGCAGCGCCGGGTAGCCATGTTCGGATGGGATAACCGCTGAAAGCATCTAAGCAGGAAGCCCACCTCAAGATGAGGTATCCCAGGCCGTAAGGCCTCTAAAGGCTCCCCGTAGACTACGGGGTTAATAGGCTGGAGGTGTACAGCCCGTGAGGGCTTGAGCTGACCAGTCCTAATCAGCCGTGCGGCTTGATCGCCACCGTTTTGTTTCTGTTGAACCATGCTTGCGTGAATCTTGCATCGCTTTTCCCGGTGACCTTACCGGAGGGGCCACACCCGTTCCCATCCCGAACACGGTCGTTAAGCCCTCCAGGGCCGATGATACTGCTCCTGCAAGGGAGTGGGAAAGTAGGACGTTGCCGGGGATTTATTCAAGAAAACCAGCCAGTTAGGCTGGTTTTCTTGTTTTTGTGGCCTAATTTAGAGATTTTCTCGAATAGAATAATTCGTGCAGTTCATGGGCCGGTGTGCTATAGTAAGAGATTACTTCAAGGGAGACGATCATGGAATCTGAGGTGTTTCAACATATTTTAGCCAAGGGGCAGGCGAAGGGCAGCCTGACGTATGAAGAATTAAGCGATATGATGCCGGCCGATGCGAGCTCCCCCGAAGAGGTGGAGGATGTGTTGACCCGCCTCGGCGAACAGGGCGTGCGCGTTGTGCAGGAGACGGATGAGGAGACGGCGGCCGTTGACGGCGAAGTTGCCGAGGCGGAGGCGGAGCCTGAGCCTGTCGCCGCAGCGGCAGAGGAGCCGTCGGAGGATTTGCTGTGGAGTTATTTTCGCTCCATGGTCAAGCGGGATCTGTTGACCAAACAGGAAGAAGTCGAGCTGGCGAAGATTTTCGGCAAAGGCAAGGCCTTGGTGATTCAGGCTTTGACCCAGCCGCCGATGAATAAACGGCGTATTCTGACGCTGGCCGCCATCGAAGGGGGCGAAGCCTCGGAGTTGGCGACGCAAGTCTCCACCCGCCGGCGTTCCTCCCGCAGCGTGGTGGAGCAGGCCAAACAGGGGATGCACATCCTGGTCTGCCAGATCGACCGGATTCAAAAAGCCCATCTCTCGAAGCAAGAGAAGACCGCGCGATTTCGCAGGATCGAGCGTCAGGCGGGCATGCGGGTCGAGGATATCGAAGCCGTCTGGAAAAAGGTGCGCGACGGGGAAACCATGATGGAGCGGGCCCGGGAGGAACTGATCGCCGCCAATTTGAAGCTGGTCGTCAGCATCGCCAAACGGTACGTCGGCAGGGGATTGTCGCTCCTGGATTTGATCCAGGAAGGCAATATCGGCCTGATGAAGGCGGTCGAGCGGTTCCAATACAAGAAAGGGTTCAAGTTCAGCACCTATGCCACCTGGTGGATCCGCCAGGGCATCACGAGGGCGATTGCCGATCAGGCACGTACGATCAGAATTCCGGTGCACATGACGGAAGCCTATCACCGGTTGATCAAGGCCTCCCAGGAATTGCTCCAGCGACTGGGCCGGGAGCCGAATCATCGGGAACTGGCCCGCGAATCCCGGATGCCGGTGCGCAAGGTGGAGGAAGTTTTCAAGTCGATCCAGGAACCCGTGGCGTTGCAAACGCCGATCGGCGACGAGGAGAGCGAACTGCAGGAACTGGTCGAAGATCCGACGGCACCGGTGCCCGATGCCAATGTCGAGCGCAAAGAGGTGTCGATGGCGATCAGCCGGGTGCTGCAGACGTTGACCCCGAAGGAGGAGACGGTGATCCGGATGCGGTTCGGGATCGGGATGAAGAAGGAGCACACCCTCGAAGAGGTGGGGCGCCATCTCGCCGTCACCCGTGAACGCATCCGCCAGATCGAGGCCAAGGCGCTCAAGAAACTGCGCCATGCCAATCGGCTCAAAGTGCTGAAGGTGCTGGCCAGCGCATCCTGACCGTTCCGTCCAGATCCGGGCATATATAAAGCGCCCCTCGGTCACCCGGGGGGCGCTTTATTGTGCCGAAAGATCCCTGAGGTGAGGACTCAGTTGCTGTCCGGTGCGGTCTCCCCTGGCTTCACAACGATGTAGAAGGCGCGATCCTCGCGGCTGATCCTGAGCAGCAGCTTGTTCTCATCCGAGCGGTGGGTGACGGATTCAAAGAATTCCTTGGCCGTCTTGACCTTCGTTCGCTCGACTTCGAGGATCAGATCGCCCTCCTTGACGCCGGCGTTGTCCGCAGGGCTCCCCTTGATGACCTTGCTGACCACAATGCCGGACGTCGTCTTCAGTTTGTACTGATCCGCCAGTTCAGGCGTCAATTCATCGATCATCAGGCCGAGCACCGGTTCAGCGTGGGCCGGCGGCGGTTCCGGGGGCGTCGCCTTGACCGTCGTGGGCTTCTGCGGCCGTTCGCTCAACTGAATGTTGTAGTGCAGCGATTTACCGCCCCGAACCACGTCGAGCTTGACGGTCTGGCCGGGCGGATGTTCGGCAATCAATTTCGCGAGGGTCGATGGCGTTGAGACCTCCCGGTCGTCCACCTTCGTGATGATATCGCCGGGCTGCAGGCCGGCTTTGTCGGCGGGATCACCGCTGAAGACCTCGTTGACCAGCACACCCTCAGTGGCTTTGACGCCGAACTCCTCCGACAGCTCGGGGGTCAGCTGCTGGATGCCGATGCCCAGCCAGCCCCGGACCACGTTGCCGTGGGCGATCAACTGATCGGCCACCTCCTTGGCCATGTTGGAGGGGATGGCGAACCCGATTCCCTGGGCAAAATTCAGGATGGCCGTGTTGATGCCGATCACTTCGCCGTTCAGATTGAACAAGGGGCCGCCGCTGTTGCCGGGATTGATCGAGGCGTCGGTCTGGATGTAGTCCTCGTACCGGGAGAGGTTGACGTTCTCACGCCCCAGACCGCTGACGACGCCCACGGTCACGGTCCGGTCCAACCCGAATGGGTTCCCCACGGCGATGACCCATTGCCCGACCTTCAGCTTGCTGGAATCCCCGATCGGAACGAAGGGGAACGGCTCCTTGTTCTTGGATTCGATCTTGACCACGGCCACGTCCGTGTCGCCGTCCCGTCCGACCACCTTGCCGGTGAACGTCCGCTTGTCCGACAGCCGGACTTCCACCTCGTCCGCGTCACCCACGACGTGGTTGTTCGTCATGATATACCCGGTTTCGGTGATAATCACGCCGGACCCCGTTCCCGGGGGCGTCCCGGGATTTTGACGATCGGGTTGCGATCCCCGCGATTTCGAGTCGTCCGCCTCCTCGGTCAGGGGAGAGATGTTCACCACGGCCGGTTTGACGTCGTCGGCCAGCGCGATGAACGCGTCTTGCAGCTGGAGCAAGGCCGGGGGAATAGTCATTTTCGCTTTGGCGAAGGCCGGGGTGGCCGCAAACGCGACCGCCAAGGCCGCCATGGACCAGATCATAATGGACCGGCCCTTCAAAGAGGTGATACGCTGTCGCATGGAGAACTCCTTGTCGATAATAAATAATTGTACCATTCCGATTTTCAAAGCACAACTGTGCGCAGGCCGGATTGCCTCGTTGAGCCGGCTCTGTTATGCTACCGGCGCATGCGTGGTCTGGCGCGGCGGCTTGGGTGGTTGATCGTTCTCGGTCTGTGGGTGGCCGGCGCGTCTGGCGTCTCGACGGAATCTCACCGCGCTGCCGTCCTTCGGCTGGCCATGTCGTCCGAACCTCCCACCCTCGACTGGTCGCTGGCCACGGACAACGTCTCGATCACGGTGATCGGCAATTTGATGGAGGGGTTGACCGCGTTCGACGAGAGTCTGCGTCCGCAGCCGGCCGTCGCCAGCCGCTGGGACGTCTCTCCGGACGGCACCACGTATACCTTTCATCTGCGCCACGACGTCTACTGGACTGACGGCAGGCGGGTCACCGCGCGGGATTTCGAATTCTCGTGGAAGCGGTTGTTGAATCCCAGGACCGGGGCTGAATACGCCTATTTCCTCTACGATGTCCTCAATGCCTATGCATACAACACCGGACGGGTGACCGATCCCGGGCTGGTGGGGGTCACGGCCTTGGATGATTCGACGCTGCGCGTGCAGCTCACAAAACCGATCGTCTATTTCCCGAGCATCACCACCTTCGTCGTCACCTTCCCTCAGCGTCAAGACCTGATCGAGCGATACGGCGCCCGCTGGACCGATCCGGGCCGGTTGGTCACCGATGGCCCCTTCGTGCTGGCGGAGTGGCGGCATGAATACAAGGTCGTGCTGCGGGCCAACCCGCACTATGCCTGGGGGAAGCCGGCGATCGATGAGGTGCGGATGTACGTCGTCAACGATCCCTCGACCGCGTTGACGCTCTATGACACGGGCGATCTCGACCTGGCCCGCCTGCCGCCGGAGGCGATCCCCTTTTACGAAGGGTCGACCGAATTTGCGCGCGTGCCGATCCTGCGGGGCTATTACTACGGCTTCAACGTCACGGCGGCTCCGTTTGACGATCCGTTGGTGCGGCAGGCCTTCGCGCTCGCCATCGACAAATCGGAGTTTCCCCGGATCCTCAAAGGGGGCGAAGTGCCGACCAATTCGTGGATCCCGGTCGGCATGTTCGGGTACAATCCCGGCATTGGATTAGCCTATGACCCCGATGCCGCGCGAGCCAAGCTGGCTGCGGCGGGCTATCCGCGCGGCCGGGGATTTCCGGAGGTCACCGCCGCGTACAACACGGATCCCGTCAACACGTTGATCGCCGAGAATCTGCAGGCGCAGTGGAAGCGGACGCTGGGCGTGTCGGTCGCGCTCGACAACCAGGAATGGAAGGTGTATCTCAAACGCCTTCAGACGAAGACCCCGCCGCTTTACCGGCTCGGCTGGGGGGCGGACTATCCCGATCCCGACAATTTCATGGCGCTGTTCACCTCACACAGCGGCAACAACTACACGCACTGGGCCGACGCGCGGTACGACGAGCTGATCGGCCAGGCCGCCTCGATGCCGGATCCCGTCCGTCGGCGCCAGCTCTACGACGAGGCCCAGCGGATTCTGACCGAGGAGGCGGTGCCGATCATCCCCCTGTTCGTCGCCACCCAGAATTATCTGGTCAAACCATATGTCCGGGGCCTCCGGCTGGACGCGATGGAATTGCTCCAGCTCAAGGGAGTCTCGATCCGGTGAGCCGGTGGGGCCTGTGAAGGGCCGTTTGCCGTCCGCCGCCGCGCTCGCGGTTGATCGATTGATCTGGAGCATTCCCGTGCTCTGGCTCGTCGCCACCATGACCTTCATCCTGATGCATCTGGCGCCGGGCGGTCCGTTCGACAAGGAGAAGCCGCTGCCGCCGGAGATCAGGGCCAATGTCGAGGCGAAATATCATCTCGACGAGCCCGTCGCGCAGCAATACGCGCGCTACCTGGGCCAATTGCTGCGCGGGGATCTGGGCCCCTCCTTCAAATATGCCGACCGGAGCGTCGGCACGATCATCGGCGAAACCTTTCCGGTCTCCCTGCAACTGGGAGGCGCGGCCTTTGTATTGACGCTGTTGCTGGGTATTACCGGCGGCGTTCTGGCCGCGAGCCGGCCGGGAGCCTGGCGGGATCGAGTCACTCTGCTGACGGCCACGCTCGGCTTTTCGCTGCCAAATTTTGTCGTGGGCGTGCTCCTGATTCTGGTGCTGGCCCATGAGGCCCACTGGTTTCCGCCGGCTCTCTGGGAGGGGCCCCGCTATCTCGTGCTGCCGGCCCTGACGCTGGCGCTTGGTCCGGCCGCCTACGTGGCGCGGCTCACGCGGGCGAGCCTGATCGACGTCGCCGCGCAGGAGTATGTCCGCGTCGGCCGGGCAAAAGGGTTGCCGCCGCGCGTCATCTGGCATTCGTATCTGCTCAGGGCCGGCCTGCCTCCGGTGATCACCGTGCTCGGCCCGACGCTGGCGATGCTGGTGACCGGGTCGTTCATCATCGAATATCTTTTTTCCATTCCCGGCATGGGCCGCTTTTTCATCACGGCGGTCACCAACCGCGACTATCCGCTGATCATGGGCGTCACGCTCGTCTACGCCGCCGTCATCGTGGCGGCGAATCTGATCGTTGATCTGCTCTACGGGTGGCTTGATCCCCGCATGAGGGCCGGCACGGAGCGGGCCCGGTGAGGCCCTTGGGGGCGGGACGCGGTCACGTCGCGGCGCTGATCAGCATCGTGATCCTGAGCGCCGTGGCGCTGGCCGCGGTGTTGGCGCCGTGGCTTGCGCCGTATCCGTTCGACGCGCAGGATCCGGGCCGTCTGCTGCAGTCGCCGGATTGGCATCATTGGCTCGGCACCGACCGGCTGGGACGCGACCTGCTCTCCCGCGTCATGTTCGGCGCCCGCGTCTCGATGACGCTGGGCGTGACGACGGCGCTGATCGCCACCGCGCTTGGCATCGCCTACGGCATGGCCTCGGGCTATTGGGGCGGCCGCGCCGACAATCTGCTGATGCGGCTGCTCGACGTCATCTACGCGCTGCCCGATTTGCTGTTGATCATCCTGCTGACCATCATGCTCGGCCGCGGGCTGACGGGCATGGTGGCGGCACTCAGCCTCGTCAGCTGGGTAACGGTGGCGCGGCTGGTGCGCGGGGAGGTGCTACGGCTCAAGACGGCCGAATTTCTGGACGCCGCCCGCGCGCTGGGCGCGGGCCACCTGCGGATCGTTTTCGTCCATCTCCTGCCGTTGATGATGGGACCGCTGCTGGTGACGCTCTCGTTTCGGATCCCCTCGGCGATTCTGGCCGAATCGACGCTGAGCTTCGTTGGGATCGGACTCGCGCCGCCGACGCCCAGCTGGGGCAACATGGCCAGCGAGGGCTGGGCGGCGCTGCGCTTTTATCCGCACGTGATCATCGTGCCGAGTGTGGCGATCGCCGCAACAATTCTGGCGTTCAACGTGCTCGGCGATTATTTGAACGATCGGCTCAATCCCAGACCGGCGTCGACGATCAGACGATAATCGGGGACATCCGCTTGGACGTACCTCTTGAGCACAACAACTCATGGGGGGATCGGGGGGAGGGAGAGTCTCCCCCCGCATGCAATCGACGGGTGTCCGGGGGCAGTTAGCATCTCCCCCCTGACTCTAACTTGACCTCGACACACTCGTGTGATACAACATGGCCACCGCGGAACACACATGCTGAATCTTAACGTTCCCGAAGGCCTGACGTTCGATGATGTCTCGTTGATCCCCGCCCATTCGTCCGTCCATCCCCGTCAGGTGCAGGTCGACACCCGCCTGACCCGCCGCGTGACGATCAATATTCCCATCATCAGCGCGGCGATGGACACGGTCACCGAGGCCCGTCTGGCGGTGGCGCTGGCGCGCGAAGGGGGCCTCGGCGTCATTCACCGGGCCCTGACGATCGAGCAGCAGGCGACCGAGGTGGAGAAGGTCAAGAAATCAGAAAGCGGCATGATCATCGACCCCATCACCATTTCACCCGAGCAGCGGCTGCACGAGGCGTTGGAGTTGATGAGCCGGTACAAAATTTCCGGCATCCCCGTCACGAAGGCGGGCAGGCTGGTCGGCGTGCTGACGAACCGCGACATCCGGTTCGAAAAGAATCTGGCGCTGCGGGTCGGCGATGTGATGACCAAGAAAAATCTAATCACCACCCCGGTCGGCACGACGCTCGAAGAGGCCGCGAAAATCCTGCACGAGCACCGGATTGAAAAGCTGCCGGTCGTCAACGGACAGGGCGAGCTGAAGGGCCTGATCACGATCAAGGACATCGAGAAAAAAATCAAGCACCCCAACGCCTGCAAGGACCGTTATGGCCGTCTGCGGGTGGGGGCGGCGGTCGGCGTCTCCGACGATACGAAGGAGCGGGCGCAGGTCCTGATCAAGATGGGCGTGGACGTACTCGCGGTCGACACGGCGCACGGCCATTCCTCCGCCGTCATCGATACGGTGCGGGCGATCAAACGCGCCCACCCGGAGGTGGACGTCATCGCCGGCAACATCGCGACCCGGGAGGCAGCCCGCGATTTGATCAAGGCGGGCGCCGACGGGTTGAAGGTCGGCATCGGACCGGGCTCGATCTGCACGACGCGCGTGGTCGCGGGGGCCGGCGTGCCCCAGTTGACAGCGATCGCCGAGGTGGCGGCAGCCGCGGCCAAAGCGAACGTTCCGATCATCGCGGATGGCGGCGTGAAGTTCTCAGGCGATCTGACCAAGGCGATCGCGGCCGGCGCCCACGCGGTGATGCTCGGCGGACTTTTCGCCGGCACCGAGGAGAGTCCGGGCGAGCTGGTGCTCTTCCAGGGACGAAGCTACAAGGTGTACCGCGGCATGGGCTCAATCGGCGCGATGGAACGGGGCGGCAAGGATCGCTATGCGCAGGAATTCGTGCCGACCGCCAAGCTCGTGCCGGAGGGGATCGAGGGGCGCGTCCCGTTCAAAGGGCCGTTGAGCGAGGTGGTCTTCCAGCTGGTCGGCGGCCTCCGGTCGGGTATGGGTTATTGCGGCTGCCGCACGATCCACGAACTCCGCCGGAAGGCCCGATTCATCAGGGTCAGCGTAGCCGGGTTGCGTGAAAGTCACGTGCACGACGTCATCATCACCAAGGAGGCGCCCAACTACCGCCGGGAGTGGGAGGGGTAGGGTCGTTGCAGGTACGTGGAAAAAGTCCTCATCCTTGATTTCGGTTCACAATATACCCAACTGATCGCCCGCCGGATCCGCGAACAGCAGGTCTACAGCGAAATCCTCCCCTGCACGACCCCTCTCGGCGTCATCAAGCGGCACGCACCCAGGGCGATTGTGCTGTCCGGGGGGCCGGCCAGCGTCTATGCGCGCAAGGCCCCGCTCGTCGATCCCTCGCTCTTCTCGCTCGGCGTGCCGGTGCTCGGCATTTGCTATGGCATGCAATTGATGGCTCACCTGTTGGGCGGCAAGGTCGCCAAATCGACACAGCGGGAATACGGGCAGGCGGAGCTCGTTGTTGAACCGAGCGAATTGTTTGCCGGTCTTGAACAGACGAACCTTCAAGAGGGGGTGCCCGAGAGGGTGAGGACTCGTTTCGTGACCGTCTGGATGAGCCACGGCGACCGGATCGAACGGCTACCGCCCGGCTTCAGGATCATCGGCCGGACGGGCAATTCTCCGATCGCGGCGATGGAAGAGCCGAAGAAGCGACTGTATGCATTGCAATTCCATCCTGAAGTGGCCCACACGCCGAAGGGGACTGTCATCCTGACCAATTTCGTCAAGCGAATCGCCGGCTGCCGCGGCGACTGGACGATGGCGTCCTTCCACAAGGAAGCGGTGGACGCCATTCGTCAACAGATCGGGCAGGGGCGGGCCGTCTGTGCGCTCAGCGGCGGCGTCGACTCCTCCGTGGCGGCCGCCCTGGTGCACGAAGCGATTGGCGACCGGCTCACCTGTTTCTTTGTGGACAACGGCCTCCTCAGGACCAATGAGCGGACTCGGGTGGAAGAGTCGTTCTCCAAACACATGAAGTTTCACGTACGTTATATCAATGCATCCTCCCAATTTCTTAAGATATTAAAAGGGGTGATCAACCCGGAAGAGAAGCGGCGCCGGATCGGCCGCCTCTTCATCCGCACATTCGAGCAGGCGACAGCGAGTCTCGCGGCGACGCGCCGGCGGACGCCGCGGGCACAAGCCGTCAGGCATCTCGTGCAGGGGACGCTTTATCCCGATGTGATCGAAAGCGTGTCGTTCAAGGGGCCGTCTGCCACAATCAAAACGCATCACAATGTCGGCGGCCTGCCGAGCCGAATGCGATTCGAGTTGATCGAACCGCTGCGCGAGCTCTTCAAGGATGAAGTCCGGAAGCTGGGATTGGAGCTCGGTCTCCCACGTGAGCTGCTCTGGCGCCATCCGTTTCCTGGCCCGGGGCTGGCGATCCGCGTGCTGGGCGCCGTCACGCCGCGCCGTCTCGCGCTCGTGCGCGCCGCCGACGCGATCGTGGATGAAGAGGTGAGGGCCGCCGGCCGCTACGACGAGTTGTGGCAGCTCTTCGCCGTTCTGCTCCCGATCAGAACGGTGGGCGTGATGGGCGACGAACGCACGTACGAGCATGTGATCGCCATCCGGGGAGTGACGAGTCAGGACGGCATGACCGCCGACTGGGCGGCGTTGCCGCCGGACTTGCTGGGCCGGATGGCCACCCGGATCATCAACGAGGTCAAAGGCGTCAACCGGGTCGTCTATGATGTCACCTCCAAGCCTCCGGGCACCATTGAGTGGGAGTAGCCGGTGTGTCCTGAATGGGGATAGAGTTGAAATCCGTCCCCATTCGGCGTGATGAACCATGCAAGTTCGCCTCCAAAAACTGATCTCTCAAGCGGGAATTACGTCGCGCCGGAAGGCGGAGACCTTGATTGTCGCCGGCTGCGTCACGGTCAACGGCAAGCCGGTCATCGAGCTGGGGACAAAGGCCGACCCGGAGCGCGACCACATCAAGGTCAACGGCAAGCTGCTCCGGTTCGAATCCCCCTCGGTCTATCTCATGCTCAACAAACCGGACGGCGTCATCACCTCGCTGAGCGATCCCGAAGGGCGCCCGACCGTGATGAGCCTCGTCCGGAACGTCGGGGGGCGCCTCTATCCCGTCGGCCGGCTCGACTACCACACCGAAGGGTTGCTGCTGCTCACGAACGACGGGGCATTGGCGCACGCGCTCATGCACCCGAGCTCCGGCGTGATGAAGCGCTATCACGCCAAGATCAAGGGGGTGATTGATGACGATCAGATCGCGAAGTTGAGCCGCGGTGTGAAGCTCCGCGACGGCACGACGGCGCCCTGCACCGTCAACAAATTGCGGCTGCACGAGAAAAACTCCTGGCTCGAGGTGATTCTGCACGAAGGACGTTACCGGCAGGTGCGGCGGATGTTCGAGGCGATCGGCCGGTTTGTGATCAAACTCCGGCGGGTTGGCTACGGCGATCTCACGCTGGGTGATCTGCCCGTCGGCCGGTTCCGCCGGCTCACGCCGAACGAAATCGAATCGCTCCGGCGGTCGGCGGGGTTGTCGACGGGCAAGAACACCAAATTACAGGGTCCGGTTGCCAGGGGTCGGGGGCCTGGGAAAGAGGGATTAAAAGAGAAGAAGCGGTTTAAGGGTTAAGGAATAAAGTAGGAAATAAAGCAACAGACCCTGATCGTAGTTCTGCCCACATCACTCGTTAAACAATCAACGGCGGTTGCGGGGAGAGAGCGCGTCTCCCCGATTGATCCGCATCGCGTTGATCGGATCGGGGGGAGTGATCCTCAACTCCCCCGGGTCCCCCCATCGGATGTACATTGCCACCCACTGATGTATGCGTAATGATCCATCGGACATCTTTCGTACAACAATCAATGGGGGGGTGCGGGGGGAGAGAGTGTCTCCCCCCTGACGATAATTGACATCCCTCGACGATGATGCTATGATCCCGCCGCTGATTATCGACGATGGAGAAGCGATTCCTTGAAGCGCACCGGTTATTGCGGCACATGGCGGGAGAGCCATGTGGGACAGACGGTGACCGTCGCCGGGTGGGTGCATCGACGGCGGGACCACGGCGGCTTGATTTTCATCGATCTGCGTGATTACACCGGCATGGTTCAAATCGTTACGGCTCCGGACCTTCGAATCGACGATGTGCACACCGCCCATCTTCTTCGGTCCGAAGATGTGCTGGCCGTCGAAGGCGAACTGGTTCGGCGGCCGCCCGGCACTGAGAATGCCAAGCTGCCGACGGGCATGGTTGAATTGAAGGCCTCCGCGATTACGCGGCTCAACGACGCCAAAACCCCGCCCTTCGTGCTCGACGAAGCCGAGACCGTCGCCGAGCCGGTCCGGCTCAAATACCGCTACCTGGATCTTCGCCGCCCGGCCATGCAGGCCAATTTGCGATTGCGCCACCGCGTGACCGCGCTGATCCGCGACCACCTGAACGGCCAAGGGTTCATTGAGATCGAAACGCCGATGCTCACCAAGAGCACACCCGAGGGCGCGCGCGATTATCTGGTGCCCAGCCGCATCTATCCGGGCCGCTTTTTCGCGCTGCCCCAATCGCCCCAATTATACAAACAGATCCTGATGGTCGGCGGCTGCGACCGCTACTACCAGATCGCCCGTTGTTTCCGTGACGAAGATCTTCGCGCCGACCGGCAACCCGAATTCACCCAGGTCGATCTGGAACTGTCGTTCACCGACCAGGAGGAGATTTTCGTGTTGATGGAGGGGCTGATGGCCCGTCTCTTCCAGGATGTCGTTTCCAGGCCGCTGGCCACGCCGTTCCGCCGGCTGACCTACCAGGAGGCGATGAACCGGTACGGCAGCGATAAGCCCGATCTCCGGTTCGGCGTCGAGATCCACGATGTCGGCGCCATCGTCAGAGGCTGCGGTTTTGCCGTCTTCGACAAGGCGCTGGAGCAGCGTGGGGTGGTGAAGGGCGTCAAGGCGGAGGGACTGGCGATGCTGTCCCGCCGTGAGCTGGATGAATGGACGCAAGCCGCGATCGGCTGGGGCGCCAAGGGACTGGCCTGGATCAAGGTGACCGCGGACTCCGCCCCCGGCGGATATGAGTCGCCCATTGCCAAGTTTATTCCGGCAGACCGTTTACAACGACTGCGCGCCGAATTCGACGCGAAACCGGGCGATCTGCTGTTCTTTGTCGCCGATACGGAGACCGTGGCGCTGACGGTGCTCGGCCAGTTGCGGTTGAAGATCGGCGGCCATCTGGGCTTGATCAAGCCGGAGGACATGGCCGTGTGCTGGGTGACTGATTTTCCCCTCCTCGCTCGCGACGAAGATGGCAAGCGTCTCGTCGCCATGCACCATCCCTTCACCCGGCCGGCGGAGGCCGATCTGCACTGGCTGGAGTCGGATCCGCTGCGCGTGCGGGCCTGCGCGTATGATCTCGTGCTGAACGGGTCGGAACTGGGCGGTGGCAGCCTGCGGATTTACCAGCGTGAGCTGCAGCAGAAGATGTTCGACGTCCTCGGTATTTCGCCCGAACGGGCGGCCGAGCGCTTCGGCTTTTTACTGGAGGCGTTGGAATATGGCGCGCCCCCCCACGGAGGCATCGCGCTTGGCCTCGACCGGCTGGTGATGATCCTGGCCGGCGCCGAGTCGCTGCGTGAGGTTATCGCGTTTCCGAAAACGCAGCGGGCGGTCTGCCCGTTGACCGACGCGCCAGGCGAAATCGATCGGCAGCAGTTGGACGAGCTTCACCTGAAGATCGACACCGCGACGTGACCCGTCGCGGCGTCTGAAGGGAAGGTTTCGGCGTCCCGGGACGTCGGAGCGGATGAATTTAACGCGTAACGGAGAAGGGGGGTGAGGACACCATGGCGGAGAAAATCGCAAAGGCAGGCGTCAAGAGACAGGAGGGGTATCTCTATTATCTCGACAAACAAGGCGACGTTTCACGGACCAAAATGGCCCGTGGCGGCAAGGGCAAGTCGAAGCCGGAGAAAGTCGCGCGAGTGGGCGTGAAGCGCCAAGAGGGCTACCTCTATTTTATCGATAAGCAAGGCGATGTCTCCCGGGCCAAGATGGCGCGGGGAGGCCGGGCAAAGAAAAAGAAGAAGTAAACAAGCCCGGCGCGATGACATGGGGCAGCCCTGACGGGGAGACCCGCGGGGCTGCCCCTGTTTTTGAATTCGGCGGAGTCATGATGCAGCCCCATTCTCCAGCCCTGGATTCCGCTCACGCGGACGGCCCGCGCTGGTATCACTGGATCTGGCATCTGATCGGGCTGGGCTGGTGGGAGCTGATCATGCGCGTGCTCAATCGGATCACCGTGTTGGGACGGGAGCACATCCCCAAGCGCGGCGCGAGCAATCTCCTGATCTGCTCGAATCACATTTCGGCGCTCGACCCGTTTCTGATCGGCATTATCGCCATGCCCAAGTGCTCCCCCGTCTGGTGGCGCGCGCCGGCGAAGGAGGAGCTCTTCGACCGGCCGGTCGTCAAACACGTCCTTCGGACGTGGGGCGCCTTCCCCGTCAAACGGGGCCAGCGCGATTTCGCGTCAATTGAGCGGATGGTCCGCTTGTTGCCGAGCAGCGTGATCGTTCTGTTTCCCGAGGGCACCTGGTCGGACACGGGTCGATTGCTGCCGGGCCGGCCTGGCGTGGGCAAGGTGATCTACGACGCCAAGCCGACCGTCATTCCCGTGGCGATCGCCGGCGCCGACAGGATCCTGCCGAGGGATCATACGCTGCCGAGAATCGGCCGGCGCGCGACCATTGCCTTCGGCCCGCCGGTGGATCTGCAGCGATTTTATGCCGAACCCGATTCTCCCGAACTGTCGCAGCGGATTGTCGATGCGGTCATGGCAGCGATCGGGGAGCTGTATGACCGGATGAACCAGGCATGAACACACCGGTCCGCCCGCGCTGGTATCACAACCTTTGGCATCTGATCGGGTTGCTCGTCTGGGACCTGTTGCTGCGGCTGCTCAACCGGGTCACCGTCGTTGGACGGGAGTACATTCCCGCGCGCGGGGCGACGGGCGTCCTGCTCTGCGCCAACCACATCTCGGAAATCGATCCCTTTGTGATCGGCTCGGTGGCCATGCCGAGGTTCTCGCCGGTCTGGTGGCGGGCGCCGGCCAAGGAGGAGCTGTTTCAGGCGCCGCTGATGGGGAGGCTCTTGCGTAGTTGGGGCGCCTTCCCGGTCAAACGGGGCCAGCGGGATTTCGCCGCCATGGAGTGCATGATGCGGCTCCTGGACACCAGCGTCATCGTCATCTTCCCAGAAGGGAAAATGTCGACGACCGCTCAGTTGCTGCCAGGCCGGCCCGGCGTCGGACGGATTATTCACACGGCGAAACCGACCGTCATTCCCGTCGCCATCGTGGGGGCCGATCTGATCGTGCCGCGCGGTCGATTTCTGCCTCGCGTGGGACAGCGCGTGACCATCGCATTCGGTCCGCCGATCAAACTCGATGTATACTACAGTCAGCCCGATACGTTGGAGCTGTCACAGCGAATCGTCAACGCCGTGATGGCAGCGATCGGGGAACTGTATGAACCGCTCAAACGGGCATGAAGGCTCCGATCCGCCCCACTGGTATCACACCATCTGGCATGTGATCGGCTTGCTCTGGTGGACGGTGATCATGCGGGTGTTGAACCGGGTCGCCGTCTTGGAACGAACACAGATTCCCCGGCGTGGCGCGGTGAATGTCCTGATCTGCTCGAACCACCTCTCCGCCCTTGATCCCTTCTTCATCGCGGTGGTCGCGATGCCGCGGTGTTCCCCGGTCTGGTGGCGCGCGCCGGCGAAGGAGGAGCTCTTTGACCTGCCCGTCGTCAAAACGGTTCTGCACACGTGGGGCGCGTTTCCTGTCAAGCGGGGTCAGCGTGATTCAGCTTCGATCGAGCGGATCGTCCGACTCCTCCCGACGAGTGTGATCGTGATCTTTCCCGAGGGCACCAGGTCAGAGACGGGCCGGTTGCTGCCGGGCCGGCGGGGCGTGGGCAAGGTGATCTACGAGGCGAAACCCACCGTCATTCCCGTGGCGATTGCCGGCACCGACCGCATTCTGCCGAAGGGGCATATGCTTCCCCGCGTCGGTCATCGCGCAACCATCGCCTTCGGGCCGCCAGTCGATTTGGACCGCTTCTATTCGGAACCCGATTCGCCGGAATTGTCGCAGCGGATCGTCGATACGGTCATGGAGGCCATCGGTGATCTGTACCAGACGATTTGCTCCTCGTAGGGGCGGTTCGCGAACCGCCCCTACACATCCGGATACGGGGGTAATGTCATCAGACGCCTGTCCTCAACCGGGCCCCCCATCGTGAAATGGTACAGATCCTGAAACTGCCGGTTGTCCAGACCCAGAACCTGATGCATCGGATCGTCGAAATAACAGCCGATCCCCGTGCCCCGGATACCTGATGCTTCGGCCTCCAGATAGAGCACCTGGCCGATCAGCCCCGCCTCCCAAAAGAGCCGCCGGTAGAACCACGCCCCGTACCGTGTCAACGGCGCCTCGTACTCGCCGATCATGCCCAGACTGAAACAACCATCCGCCGCGATCTCCTGATGGCAGGAAATCTGCTGAGCGAGTTCCTTCGCATCACCCGTCAGGAGACGGTACAGCTTCAGCTCTTCAGGGCAGCCCGGCGGCGTCTCCCAGGCGAAATCCTGTTTCATGGCGCGCCGAATCGACGGCAGCGTCACCGGATGACGGATCAGGCAGTAGAGCCCGGGATCGATCCCCTCGATCCGGTGGACGAACAACCCGAAGTGGATCATCGGAGGCCAGGGGAGGGCGGTGAAGGGTAATTGCCCGGGGCCGGGCAGCGTCTTACGCAGAATCTGATAAAACGCGTCGCGGGTGATGCCCGTCTTCCCGTCAAGCGCCAGACAGCTCCGGCGTTGGTGGACGATCGACCGGAATGAAATCGGCGCCGAGCCAACCGCCAGAGCGGGGCCGACAGGTTGAGGGCCGGCAATGTATCCCTCGGTCGGCGGCTTGCGCGTGGCCTCGGCAGCTTGCTCGATGATCGGCCAGTCGACACGCTCAAGACTGAGCCGGTTGGCCGCTCCCAGCCAGTGAACCGGTCTGAACGAATCGATGGCTGCGGCCGGCAAGGAACGGCTCATGCAGGTTTTGTTCTGCGGATAGACTGCCAGGAGACATTCGGGCTCCTCCGGTTCGGCGCCTTGGGCCGAATCAGGATCGGCCAGCCCCAGAAGCGTGGCGATTGAGTCGGTTGATAGATTATCCAACAGCACGGCGGTCCATCCCAGCGCGGCCGCGGCAAGCGCCACCGCGGCGATCGCATGGCCGGTGTCATGCTGGCAGTATCGAAAAGCCCGCTCGCCATATTTCCACGCCTCCCGCCAGTGAATCGACGTCAATCCGATCAAAATTGTCCCATCGGGAAGGTCCTCAGTCAGTGCCAGCCAGACTTCAAGCGATACTTCAGCCCGTTGCTCCAACAGATGGACCTGCGGCGCATAATGACAGACCATCGGCTGATCGCACAGCCCGGCAACCGGCCCACAGATTAGATAGCCCTCCGTTGGGTGCAGATTGCCGCTGGAAGGATTGACCCGGAGCGCCCAGCGGACCCCGCCCGCCTCTTTCCAGGCCGACAGCGCCAGACTGTCGTAGAAGAGCTGCGAGAGATTTGAACGGTCGAGCGGACGGACGGGGAGCCGTCCATGCAGGAAGACCTCTTCATAGAGAGGCCGTTCCCCCACCGGCACGTGCTCGAGCGGGATTAACGGCGCCCCGTCATACCGCCGGGAGGGATCGGGTTGATTCGCCCAGTCGAGTCCGCCGGGCCCGCGGGCATAACGGTTGAGGTGATGCTTGGTCGCTTCGTGATAAGCAAGAACCAGATCCAGATCCGGCGCAGCCATCGACAGACAGCATAATGAGGAGACCCTCTGTTTGTCCATCTGTTATACTCACCGGACCGATGGCCCGCCGAACAGTCAAACAACCCGCGATCCTCGTGCATGGCGGATGCGGCGTCAAGCGACCCACTGCGCGTCAGTTACACATCATCAGACTAGCGGTGCGGACGAGTTACGCGCTGCTCCACCGCGGGGCGCCCGCGCTCGATGCGGTGGAAGCGGCCGTGGTCCTCTTGGAACGAAGCGGCCGGTTCAATGCCGGCAAAGGGGCCAAGAGGCAACAGGACGGCATTGCCCGATTGGACGCCTCAATCATGGACGGCCGCGTCCTCTCGGCCGGCGCCGTCGCCGGTCTGGAAGGCATTCTGACGCCGGTCCGGGTTGCGCGGGCGGTGATGGAACAGACGCCGCACGTGATGCTCGTCGGAGCGCAGGCACGCAAGCTGGCCCGTCGATTCAAGATCGAAGCCTATCACTTCCCACCGATGTCGCAAAGGCGCTCCAGTCCGACAATGTCAAAGCTTGGCACCGTCGGCGCCGTCGCGCTCGATCGCTTCGGTCACGTCGCCGCCGCGACGTCGACCGGAGGGATTGGCATCATGCTGCCGGGCCGTGTGGGGGATTCGCCGCTGATCGGCGCCGGCACCTACGCCGACGACCGGTCGGGCGCCGTCTCGATGACCGGGGAAGGGGAGGCGATCACCCGGGCGGGACTCGCCAGGGAGATCTGCCTGCTGATGGAGCAGGGCGCCTCGCCGCTTCAAGCGGGCCGGCTGGCGTTGCGCCGGATGCGGAGTCGAATTGATGGCCACGCGGGGGCAATTATTCTTTCACGCACCGGCGCCATTGCCCTGCTTCATACCACGCCGTATATGGCGGCAGGTTATCAGGCCGGTAAATCAGAAAAATCCGGCGACCGATTTCAGACTGTCAAGTGAACCCGCTCCGCGGGCTAAAGCCCGCGGAGCGGGTTCACTTATCGTTTAATACCTGGTTCTTACCTTATCACATGTCCGGGCCACTGAACCGGATTTGCTCAGAGATTTGCTGTTCACTTTATTTTCTTTTGACCGCCGCCGCGATGACGGCCGAGACGATGAAGGCCAGCGAGGCGTAATAGGCCCAGAGGAGAAAGAAAAAGATCCCGCCCAGTGCGCCGGAAAGAATCGCATAGAGTTGGACACGCGCGACGTACCAGATGAAGAACCACTTGGACAATTCGAGCAGAACCGCACTGATCAGTGAGCCGATCATGATTGGCCTTCGACCTAGCCGCTGGCTCGGGCAGAAACGAAAGATCAGATAGAAAAGTATCCAGGTCAGGCCAAAGCCGAAGAGGTGGCTCAGCATTTCCCAACCCGGCGCGAGCCAGTCACCCACAATGGGAGTGTGCCGGCTCATCCCCCGCAGTACCGCCAGCGTGGATTCCATTGCCACCACCAGTAGGAAGAAGCCCGATAATGCCAGCATCAACAGTAGATCGACCCCTTTGCCAACGAAGAACCCCAGGGGCCGCCTGACGTCAAAGATGGTATCGAGCACCGTCCGGACTGATCCGAAGGCGACGCTCGACGAGAAGGCGAAAAAGGCGAGTCCCACAAGACTGTAGAGCTGTCGCCTGGCCACGATTCCCGGCAGGCTCTGGGCAAAGAGGTCGTGCGACTGTGGCAGAAAGCGCTGCAACACCGCCTGCACCCCCTCCACGGCGCTCGCGGAGCTGGAGAGGATGTAGCCCATGACGGCGATGATCACGAAGAAGAAGGGAATGCAGCAGAGGATGATGTCGAACGCCAGGCCGGAGGCGAGGAAGAGGCCGTTGATCCGGAAAAATTTTTTGAACGCCGTGAAGACAATCCGCACGGGCAGATGGTAGGAGAGCGGACGGCCGTTGTCAACCTGCCCGCGTCACCCCCTGTTCTTGGGCGATGCCGAGTGCGGCATCGGACTGATGCGCAAGACTTCTCCGGTCATTCCATCGACGTAAGCGATCCAGTCCATCGCGGCATCGACCGGGATCTTCCAGGCTACCCGGACTTCCAATCCATGTGCGGTCTCTTTGACAAAGACCACCCGTCGGGCGGGGTGGGCCAAGTCCCTGTCGGTGATCGTCTGCAACGGGGCCGACGCGCCGCTGGAGGGCAGCTTTAGTCCGACCAGTCTGGCGCGGGCGTCGATACTGCGCATCGTCGATCGCAGGGGCAAGGGACTATCCGGCAGCCAGGAGCCGTCGACTCGAAAGATGCCATTGCGGTTGACATACACAACCAATTGGCTGACGTCCCCCTCCACCGGCAGATCGTACATCACCTGCCTGGGGAAGTAGAGGCGCAGCTCAATGAGATCGCCTTCCGGCACCGGCGGCGTGCAGCTGTCGCACCCTTTGATCTCCGTCAACTTCGCCAGCTCCGCGTGCGTGCGGCCGGTGTAGCCGGTGAAGCGGGAATGGGCGGTCAGCCAGTCGGCGACCCGGTCGAGGGCGGCGTCTTCATCCTCGATGTCTGAGTGCACCGCGTTCGCAGGACAGGAGGGTGTGGCAGACAGGAAGCCATATCGATTCACTTCGGCGCAGACCGTCGGATTTTCTTTGGCGAACTGCGTTCGGAGCGCGGCCAGTTGTTCATGAGGCAGGGGCGCGATCAGATGGGGATAAGACTGTGTGGTTTCAGCCGGCGCCGGGGTCGATTCGGCAGTGTGATCCACCGCCAGTACAGAGGAGGCTGGCCGGATCAGCGTCCAAATGCTCACGAGAACCAGGATCAAAACCCTCCAAGCGGATCGACTCGTCAAGCAGTCAGCACACGTCATATTCAAAGCGTATGGGCAGTCCGCGTGCTTGTCAAATCACGTAATTTGTTGATCCAATAACCGTGGGCTCATCCAGCGAGAGTTCCCCGACTGTGAAGGCGGGGGTGAATGCAGGCGTGTACACTAGGAGCAGAGTGCAAAGTGACACGGGTTTACCCTGAATGGGTTCGCAGTGAACGGGCTTGCCCGTGGGAATCGACGAGCTTGACAACACCCATCGCCTCCAGTTATATTTCCCCTGACCTTTAAACCCAGCCCTGCGAGGCTGGAAAGGGGAGAGAGAGTGCAGTTCCGCCGACAGAGGCCTTCTCCATCTTCGAGGGAGAGGGCTTTTTTGTGTCTGACTGCCTGCCGTCGGGCAGAGGGCAGTCAGACAAATCTCGTCACTCCCCGCAACATCAAGCCAAAACGGGCATGATCCAATGACCTCTCAACCTGATCACGGCCGGACGCTCCTGGATCGCGACGGTATCCAGCGGGCGGTGAGCCGGATCGCCCATGAAATTCTTGAGCGGAATAAAGGGGTTGGGCGCCTGGCCCTCGTGGGAATCCAGAGGGGCGGCGTCTATATCGCCAGACGGCTGGCCAAGAAAATCGGCGAGATCGAAAAGTCGGACGTGCCGGTAGGCGCGCTCGACATCACCCTCTACCGGGACGATCTGAATATCAAGAAGGCCCAGCCGACGCTCAGGAAAACCGAGATCCCCTTTGAGCTGGACGAGCGCCACGTGGTGCTCGTGGACGACGTGCTCTACACCGGACGGACGATCCGCGCGGCAATGGACGGGCTGATGGACCTCGGCCGTCCGCAAACCATCCAGCTGGCCGTGCTCATCGACCGGGGCCACCGGGAACTGCCGATCCGGGCCGACTATGTCGGCAAAAACGTCCCCACCGGCCAGGATGAAAGCGTTCATGTGTCTCTTGAAGAGGAGGGGGAGGAGGACCGCGTCCTCCTGCTCAAGCACGCCGCCGCGTCAGCCAAGGGTGTGACACCATGACCTCCAAGCAGAAGCACCTTCTGTCGATGCAGGAACTGTCTGTGGAGCGGATCACGGAAATCCTGACGACGGCCGAATCGTTCAAGGAGGTGTCCGGGCGGGAGATCAAGAAGGTGCCGGCCCTTCGCGGCAAGACGGTCGTCAACCTCTTCTACGAACCCAGCACGCGCACCCGCACTTCGTTCGAGCTGGCGGCCAAACGGCTGAGCGCGGACGTGGTGAACATCGCGCCCGGATCGAGCAGCGCCACCAAGGGCGAAAGCCTGATCGACACCGCCCGGAACATCGAGGCGATGAAGACCGACATCCTGGTGGTGCGCCATTCGATGGCCGGCGCGCCGGCGCTGCTGGCCCGGCGGCTGTCCTGCAGCGTGATCAACGCGGGGGACGGCTCGCACGAGCATCCCACCCAGGCGTTGCTCGATCTCTATACGATCAAGGAAAAGAAAGGCCGGATTGACGGATTGACCGTGGTGATCGCCGGAGACCTGCTCCACAGCCGGGTGGCCCGGTCGAACCTCTATGGACTGGTCGCGATGGGGGCGAAAGTCCGCCTGGCCGGCCCGGGAACGATGCTGCCACCGCTAATGGGTACATGGATCGACGCCGCGCCAGGACAGGTGGAGCGTTTCACCGACCTCGACAAGGCGATTGACGGCGCCGACGTGATCATGATGCTGCGGCTGCAGACCGAACGGCAATCCGGCAGCTTCTTCCCAAGCGTCAAGGAATATGCCCGGCTTTATGGTCTGAACGGCGAGCGGGTGGCCAAGGCGAATCCGGACGTGCTGATCATGCATCCGGGGCCGATCAACCGGGGCGTGGAGATCGCGCCGGAGGTGGCCGACGGGTTGTCGTCGGTGATTTTGGAGCAGGTGACCAACGGTGTCGCCATCCGGATGGCAGTGTTGTATCTGTTATCAGGCGGAGCAAGTACTTGATTATAAAACGTACGGCGATGGGGGTTGTCAGGGGGAGTGCGAGCATCACTCCCCCTGACTTGAGCGAGTGCAACGCACGAGCGGAACAGTCGGCGATGGGGGGCACGGGGGGAGAGGAATGAAGCTCCATGGGCGACAGTCCGGGGAGGCGGAATCTGAGCACGGG
>Ga0335081_10004294_pt1 | contig 22470 bp, 23 predicted proteins | sample Lox_Sample_35_FD_206713 | JGI IMG/M metagenome (GOLD analysis project Ga0335081, IMG submission 206713) | Soil microbial communities from Loxahatchee National Wildlife Refuge, Florida, United States - Lox_Sample_3.5 | ecosystem: Environmental > Terrestrial > Soil > Wetlands | place: USA... | reverse complement strand
ACAGGACCAGAGCGCCTGCATGATGGACGCCCAGGCGTTTTGCGGCCAATTCATTCCCGACCGCGTGCGCGTGGCGCATTGCCTGATCGCCAACCGCCGCAAGATCACCCCGGCCTGCCGCGAAGCCATCAAGCACTTCAAATAGCCGGCTATCGTCCGGGCCCTTTCCTAAAAGCCTTCCGCCTTCGTCCGACCGGCCGCGCGGCCTTCGCGCATTAAGGCAAAGCTCGCCTGCGCCTTGACGCCTGCGGCGCGTCCTATAAACCGGAAGTGCCCTGCCCAGCAGGGATCGGCGCGAAGGGAACATCGATGACCGAACGCATCCCCGGCTTCTCCACGCTTGCCGTTCACGCCGGCTCGCAACCGGATCCGACCACCGGCGCGCGGGCAACGCCGATCTACCAGACCACGTCCTACGTCTTCGAAAGCGTCGATCACGCCGCCTCGCTGTTCGGCCTGCAGACGTTCGGCAACATCTATACGCGGATCGGCAATCCGACCACCGCGGTGCTCGAGGAACGCGTCGCCGCGCTCGAAGGCGGCACGGCCGGCCTTGCGGTCGCATCCGGTCACGCGGCGCAAGTCTTGGTCTTTCATTGCCTGCTGCAGCCCGGCGACGAATTCGTTGCGTCGAAAAAACTCTACGGCGGTTCGATCAATCAGTTCAATCACGCGTTCAAAAATTTCGGCTGGAACGTGGTGTGGGCCGATCCCGACGATATCGGCTCGTTCGAGCGCGCCATCTCGCCCAAGACCAAGGCGATCTTCACCGAGTCGATCGCCAATCCCGGCGGCGTCATCACCGACATGGCGGCAGTGGCGCAGATCGCCAAGCGCGCCGGCGTGCCGTACATCGTCGACAATACGCTGGCGACGCCCTATTTGTGCAAGCCGTTCGAGCACGGCGCCGACGTAGTCGTGCATTCGCTGACGAAATTTCTCGGCGGCCACGGCAACTCGATCGGCGGCGTCATCGTCGACGGCGGCACCTTCAACTGGTCGCGCGAGGCCCGCTATCCGATGCTGTGCGAGCCGCGGCCGGAATATCACGGCATCGTGCTGCACGAGACCTTCGGCAATTTCGCCTTCGCCATCGCCTGCCGCGTGCTGGCGCTGCGCGACATCGGCGCCGCGCTCTCGCCGTTCAATTCCTTTCTGATCCTCACCGGCATCGAGACGCTGCCGTTGCGGATGCAGAAGCATTGCGACAACACGCTCGCGGTGGCGCAATGGCTGGCGGCGCATCCGAAGGTGGCGTGGGTCAGCTATCCCGGCCTGCCGGGCGACCGCTATCACAATCTCGCGCAGAAATATTGCCCGAAGGGCGCCGGCGCGGTGTTCACCTTCGGGCTCACCGGCGGCTATGACGCCGGCGTCAAGCTCGTGTCGAATGTGAATCTGTTCTCGCATCTCGCCAATATCGGCGACACCCGCTCGCTGATCATCCACCCGGCATCGACCACGCACCGGCAGCTTTCCGACACACAAAAGGTCCAGGCCGGCGCCGGTCCCGACGTGGTGCGGCTGTCGATCGGCATCGAGGACAAGGACGACATCATCGCCGATCTGGAACAGGCGTTGGCGGAGGCGTAAAGACCGCTCGTCCCCACGAAGCCGGAGACCCAGCCTGGATTCCCGCTTGCGCGAAAATGAGCGGGGACTCAAGCCCGCGCGGGCACTGCGATTGCCCGCGGCATGCGCTCGGCGACATTCGCGGCATGAATAGTAGCGACGGTCAGCGCCACCATCGCCATGGCCTGATGCGAAAGAGCAAGCGAGAGCGGCACCACCTCGAGCAGCGTTGCGATGCCGAGCGCCGCCTGCAGCGTTACCGCAACGGCGAGCGCGACCGCACCGACGACGACCGGTCCGATCTTGACCGTCCGCACGGCGTTGCCGGCGTGCAACACGGCGACCAGCCATATCGTATAGGCCAGCATGCGATGATCGAATTGCACGGTGAGCGTATTCTCGAAGAAATTGCGCCACCACGGCACGTCGAAAAACAGCCGCGACGCATGCGGAACCAAGGCGCCGTCGATCAGCGGCCAGGTGTTATAGACGTAACCGGCGCGCAGCCCGGCGACCAAAGCGCCGAGATAGATCTGTCCCAGCACGAGAACCAGCAGGCCGATGGCGGTCGCGCGGATGGCGCCCGGCGCCGGCGCGCAGGCGCGGTCATCCAGCCGCTGTGCCGTCCAGAGGATGGCGATGTAGATGATGCAGGCGAGCGTCAGGTGCGTCGCCAAGCGGTATTGCGAGACTTCGACACGATGAACGAGGCCAGACGCCACCATCCACCAGCCGACTGCGCCTTGCAGCGCGCCGAGGCCGAAGATCAACCATAGCCGCGCGCGCAGTCCCGGACCGATCCAGCCGCGCCAAAGAAACCAGAGGAGCGGCAACAGGAACACCGCGCCGATGGTGCGGCCGATGAGCCGGTGCGTCCACTCCCACCAATAGATGGTCTTGAACGCGGAAAGACTCATGCCGCGATTGAGCTCGCGGTACTGCGGAATGGCCTGATATTTTTCAAACTCGGCCTGCCATTGCGTGTCGTTGAGCGGCGGCACCACGCCCATGACCGGCTGCCATTCCGTGATCGACAGCCCGGATTCGGTAAGCCGCGTCGCGCCGCCGACCAGAACCATCGCCAGCACCATCGCGGCGACAGCATAGAGCCACAGCCGGATCGCGCGCGTCTGGGATGAAGTTCGGCCGGCCATTTCGCTCGATGATGTCGATGACTTGTGGTGGTCGCGCGGACCATATAGTGCTGCCCCCTGCCCTCGCAACTCGGTCATTGTCGCGCCGGAGCTTTGCCGTCATGCCCATGCGTCTGCGCAAATTGCTCGGCACGGTGGCGCTTCTGGTGCTGGTTATCGTATGGGCGCTCGTCGCCATGGCGTTGGCGCAAGCGCCGGCGATCCACGACAGCACCGCGGTGTCGATTGCCTATTATGTGATTGCCGGTCTGGGCTGGGTCCTGCCGGCCATGCCGATCGTCACGTGGATGAGCCGATCAGGAGTCAGAGGTCGGTAGTCGGTAATCGGAAACGCGGAGTTTTCTGATTACCGATTTCTGATCACGCTGCGTCCAGGCGCCGAAATCCGTTCCACATCGCCGTTGCCGCGCCGGACAGCAGCACGCGCACATAGCGGATGCGCTGATAGTCGCCGTTGAGCGAGATCCGGGGCAGCGCCATCATGGCGTGCGCGTGTTCGGGAAACAGCACCCCGGGCCGCGTCGTGACCGCCGTTTTGAAGCCGAGTTCGGCGGCGATTTCGAATTCGCGCGCGCCCGCCGAGGACCGGTCGCCGAACGGGTAAGACAGATGCTGCGGGCGCACCGCGAGCGCCGCCTCGATCACCGAGCGGCTCAAATCCATTTCCGAGCGCACATTGCCCTCCGCAAGCTTCGCCAGCATCGGATGGGTCACGGTATGCGCCCCGATGGTGACGAGCGGGTCGGTCGCGAGCTCGGCGAGTTCGCGCCAGCTCATGCACAATTCGCTGCAGAACGCGGCAATGTCGACGTGATAGAAGGCGGCGAGATTACGGACGATCTCGCGCAATTCCGCTTCCGTCGGCCGGCTGCGCAGCCACCAGTAAAGCTCGTCGAATAGCGCGCGCTTTTCGGCGATCGTGCCGCAGTCGAATTTGCGGTCCCGGCCGGCAATCACCAGGCCGACGCGATCGTTGCGCGCGATCACCGCTTCGAGCACCAGCCACCACAATTCGCCGAGCCGGTCCGGGAAGCTCGTCGGCACGTAGATCGCGAAAGGCACGCCGGCCTCTTTCAAGATCGGATAGGCCCATTGCAGGGTGTCGCGATAGCCGTCGTCAAAGGTCAGGCAGGCGAAGCGGCGCGAAAAATCGCCCTCGGTCATGCGGCGGTGCATCTCGTCGAGACTGATCAGATCGAGGCCGGAGCGGCGCAGCGTTTTGATCACTCGGGTAAGAAAGCGCGGCGTGACTTCGAGCAACCGATTGGGCTGAAAGCGGTCCGGCCGCGGCGGGCGGACATGATGCAGCGTCAGGATGGCGCCGACGCCGCCGAAGAACGGCCGCAGCACAATATGCGCCCCGGTGAAATACAGCGACTCCAGACCGCTACGAATGATCGTTTGCTTCAGGTTGGCCACCGGCGTTCCCTTCTCGAAGCGCGGCCATGATCTTTTGCCAAGGCGCCCGTCCGGTCAACCGTCGGCGTAACCGAAGCCTGATCGGATAGGGGTCTAGGCGGCCGCGGCGGTCTCGGTTCCGTAGCCGCCGACGAGGATGCGCACGTCGTCGAATCCGGCCGCCATGAGGCGGTCCCGCGCCGAAGTGGTGGCGGCATTCGACGGCGCGTCGGTGATCAGCACGACGTGAGGGCCAATCTCGGAGATACGCTCGATCTCCGCGCCGGCGGCCTCGCCGGCATCGATCACGACATGATCATAGGCGCGCGCCAAGGCGTTGAAGCTCGCGACTACGCCGGGCGCGGCGAGAATGCCCACCCGATCGACCGGCGCCTGCCCCGCCGAGATCAAATGCAGCGGCGAGAATTTATCCTTGGTGATGATGCCGCCGAAGGAGGCGACACCGGCGGCGAGCTCGGCGAGCCCCGGGGCGGTCGGCTCGTTCGATATGCCGCGGATCGCGGTGTCGCCGGAGGCGAGGCCGACCAGCACGACGCGCGAATCGTCGGCCAGCAAGCGCGCCAGCTTGATCGCGGTCTGGCTTGTGTTCATTCCCGGCACGGCGCCGAACACGGCGAGCCGTTCGCCGGCAGCGCCGGCCTGCCGCAAATTGTCGGCGACGCTCGCGATCGAGCCCGCAGGAATACCGCCGGCCGCGGGCGCCCGCTCGTTGGCGATCGCTGCAAGCCTCGGCGCCAAGGCATCGGACATGCCGATAGCCGGCTCAGTCCGGGCCGGGACGGGACCGAACGGAGCGGCGAGAATTTCCTTGGTCATCACCAGGCCGGAGCTGATCAGGAACGTAGCAAAGGTCGCGATCAGCACAGTGGGCAGCTTCTTCGGATAGGCCGGAACATTCGACACGGTGGCGCGCGAGATCACCCGCGCATCGGCCGGACTGGACTCCAGACTGTTGCGCGATGCCGCCTCGCGATATTTGGCAAGGTAGGATTCCAGCAGATCGCGCTGCGATTTGGCATCGCGTTCGAGCGCGCGCAATTGCACGTCCTGGCCGTTAGTCGTCGCCGCCTGGTTCTTGAGCTGATCGAGGCTTGCGGTGAGCGTATCGACGCGGGCGCCGGCGAGCTTGGCGTCATTCTCGAACGAGCGAGCGACCGTTTCCGCTTCGGCTCTGATCTGCTTGTCGAGATCGGCGATCTGCGCCTTCAGTTCGATGATGCGCGGATGATTGCCGAGCAGCGTCGCCGATTGCTCGGCCAGCTGCGCGCGCAAAGTAACGCGCTGCTCGGAGAGCCGGCGGATAAGCTCGGAATTGAGGATGTCGGAGGATTCGATCGGCTGGCCGGAGCGCAGCATGTCGCGGATCAGCTTGGCCTTGGCCTCGGCGTCGGCCTTTTGCGCGCGCGCGGCGGCGAGCTGGGCATTGACGTCGCCGAGCGTCTGCGCCGAAAGCGTGGTGTTGTTGTTGCCGACCAGCAAATTGGCCTTGGCGCGGAAGGCCTCGACCTTGGCGTCGGACTCTTCCACTCTCTTTCGCATAGTGTCGATTTCGCCGGAGAGCCATTGCGACGCGGTCTTGGCCTGCTCCTCCTTGGCCTCGCGCTGGCGCATCAAATACGCGTCGGCGATGGTGTTGGCGACCTGGGCGGCGAGTTCGGGATTCTGCGACAGAAAATCGATGTTGATGACGCGCGATTTTTCGACCGGCGTCACCGTCAGCCGGTCGTAATAGGCATTGAGCACGCGCTCTTCCGGCGTCATGCTCAATGGGTCTTTGACGAGACCGAGCAGGCCGAGTACGGACGCGATCGGCGAGACGCCGTTGCGCGCCGAATCGAATTCCGGTTTATCGCCGAGCTTGAGCTTGTTGATCACCTCGCGCGCCAAGTCGCGTGACAGGATGATCTGAACCTGGCTGGTCACCGCCTCGTCGTCGACCGGATTTTGCAAGGCGTCCTTGACGACGTCGGGACGCAGATAGATGTTGTCGCGACTCTCGATGAAGACCCGCGACTCGGCCTGATATCGCGGCGTAATGAACTGCACGATAACCAGCGTGGCCACCGCGACCAGAATCGTCGGGCGCAGCACCGTCCATTTCTTCCGCCACAGGGTTGCGCCGAGCGCCGAAAGATCGAGCTCGGCGTCGGACGGTCCTTGGGCGCGGGGCGGCGGCGACGCCACACTCATTCGGAAACTCCTCGCAACAGACTTGCCGACAGACCGCAAAGCCATGGCCGATCACAAACTATTAAGGTTGCTATCCGGTTAAGGCCGCCGTGCGATCTGCCATCCTGGTTAAAAGCCGCCGCGCCGCCGCGATGGCCGTCCGATGTGAGGGTTTATTAACCGCCAAAGCCCTCTATCCGGCTTAACGCTTTGCCCCCAAGTTTAAGGAACGAGGCATGGGCGATCCGCGACCGATCCATCCGACGCTTAGCCGCGTGCCATTCGGCCGCGCCGGCGCGCTCGCGCCCCAGCGAGCTGCGTTCGCGCCGACCAGCCTCAAGATCGTGCATCTTCTGCGCGCGCCGCTCGGCGGATTGTTCCGCCACGTGGTGGATGTGACGCGAGGCCAAATCGAACGCGGCCATCGCGTCGGGCTTATTGTCGACTCGACGACGGGCGGCACGCGCGCCGACGACATGCTGACCGAGCTTGCGCCGCGGCTCGCGCTCGGGATCGAGCGCCTGCCGATCGCGCGAGAACTCAACCCGCGCGATATCTATGCGCTGTGGCGCATTTCGCGCCGCATCAGCGCGCTGGCGCCCGACGTGTTGCATGGCCACGGCGCCAAAGGCGCGGCGCTGGCGCGGCTCACGCCGGCAGCACCGAACGCCATCCGCGCCTATACGCCGCACGGCGGCTCGCTGGTTTATTGTCCCGGCACGCTCAGCGGCGGCTTTTACCGCTCGCTGGAGCGGATTCTCAATCCATATACCGATCTATTTCTGTTCGAAAGCAGCTACATCGCCGAGCTTTATCGCCGAGTGGTCGCGCCGCCATGCGCGGTGGTTCGCATCGTCCGCAACGGCATCGCCGACAGCGAGTTCGAACCGGCGGTGCCGCGGGCCGATGCCGCCGATATCGTCTGCGTGGGCGAGCTGCGCCCGGTGAAGGCCATGGATGTGCTGATCGAGGCGCTCGCCATTATGCAGCGGTCCGGGCGCCGCGTGACCGCGATCATCGCCGGCGAAGGACCCGACGCCGCAAAATTGCAGGCGCAGACGAACGAACTCGGACTTGCCGATCAAGTCCGCTTCATCGGGCATTGCCCGGCCCGCATCGCTTTCACCATGGGCCGCATGCTGGTCATCCCGTCGCGCGCAGAGTCGCTTCCCTATGTCGTCTTGGAAGCCGCCGCCGCCGGGCTGCCCACTATCGCCACCGCCGTCGGCGGCAATCCGGAAATATTCGGCGCGCAAGCGCCCAAGCTCGTTCCGGCCGACGACATTGCCGCGCTGATCGGCGCCATTGCGGCCGCGCTCGACAATCCGGCGGGGATGCAAGCCGACGCGCAAGCGCTGACGAAGCGAATCCGCAGCGAATTCTCGCTGACGACGATGGTCGAGTGCAATCTTGCCGCCTATCGCGAAGCCATTGCGACGCGAAAACTTGCTCAATTCGCATAACCAATTTTTGAAGATTGTTCACTATGTTGCCGGCAAATCGCCGGCGGGGTTCCGGGTGACCGCGCAATCGCGGGGAGAAGTTTAACGATTATGTCGGTTCCCGAACCGAGCACGATATTCGAGACCGCGGGCTCGCTCTCGTCGGCCGTCAAAGCGATGCCGCGCGCGAGCGCCAAAGCCTCCGGCCCGCACGCCCTGTCGGACGCCGCGTTGGCGGTCGCCGCGCAGCGATTCAAAGACGCCTATTCGCCCATCGTTCTCGCCGGCATCGTGCGCGTGATCGAGATCGCGCTGGTCGCCGCGATCGGATTTGCGCTCTATGTCTGGTCGGTGCCGCCAGGTCACTCCGGCAGCTATTATACCGGCGCCATCGCCGGCATCTCGCTGCTGTCGATGCTGGCGTTCCAGATCGCCGATATCTATCAGGTCCAGGCCTTTCGCGGCCACGAAAAGCAATATATGCGGCTCGCGTCGGCGTGGTCGGTGGTATTTCTGCTCGCCATTGCCACGTCGTATTTCACCAAGACGGGCGATCAATTTTCGCGGGTCTGGCTTGGCAGCTTTTACGCGGTCGGACTGGTTGCGCTGATCGCATTTCGACGTGCTTTGTTCCTTCTGGTGCGCCGCTGGACGCGGCAGGGCCGGCTCGACCGCCGCACCGTCGTGGTCGGCGCCGGAAATAGCGGCGACGCGCTGGTCGCGGCGCTTGCCGCGCAGCGCGATTCCGACGTTCGCATCATCGGCACGTTCGATGACCGCGGCGACGACCGCGCCGCCAGCGGCTTTAACGCCGTTCCCAAGCTTGGCACCGTCGACGACCTCGTCGAGTTCGCCCGGCATACCCGCGTCGACCTCGTCATCTTTTCGCTGCCGATCTCCGCGGAGAGCCGCATTCTGCAAATGCTGAAAAAATTGTGGGTGTTGCCGGTCGACATCCGGCTCGCCGCGCACAGCAACAAGCTGCGGTTTCGCCCGCGCGCCTATTCCTATATCGGCCACGTCCCGGTGCTCGATATTTTCGACCGCCCGATCGCCGATTGGGACGTCGTCATGAAATGGCTGTTCGACAAGATCATCGGCTCGCTGGTTCTGATCGGCGTCGCGCCGATCATGCTCTTGATCGCCATCGCGATCAAACTCGACAGCAGGGGCCCGATCTTCTTCAAGCAGCGGCGTTACGGCTTCAACAACAAATTCGTGGAAATCTACAAATTCCGCTCGATGTATGCCGAAGCGACGGATCCCAACGCCAGCAAGCTGGTGACCAAAAGCGATCCGCGCGTGACCCGGGTCGGCCGATTCATCCGCAAGACCAGCCTCGATGAACTGCCGCAGCTCATCAACGTGGTGTTCACCGGAGACATGTCGCTGGTCGGCCCGCGCCCGCACGCCATCCAGGCCAAGGCCGCCGAGCACCTCTACGACGAAGCGGTCGACGGCTATTTCGCACGACATCGCGTCAAGCCGGGCATCACCGGCTGGGCGCAGATCAACGGCTGGCGCGGCGAAACCGACAGCCGCGAAAAGATTCTACGCCGCGTCGAGCACGATCTCTATTACATCGAGAACTGGTCGATCCTGTTCGACCTTTACATCGTGATGCGCACGCCGTTCGCGCTGATCCGCGGCGAAGGCGCCTATTGATGGCCGCCCGCAGTCCAACCGTCGCCCTGCCGAGCGGATATACCGGCGGCTCCGCGGCTTTCGCCGAGCGGCTCCTCAATTTCGTGCTGTTCATCACGGTGCTGTTGAGCTCGATCGCTTTCATTGAGCCGTCGCCGCACGACGTGATGATGTTCGTGCTCTTGGTGACCTGCGTCGCCGCTCGCGTGCCGTTCGATCGCCAACTGACCCCGCTCTTGATATTGATCATCATATGGCTGGTCGGCTGCGCCATGTCGGTGATTCAGGTGATCAACGACGAAAAGGCGGTCCAATATTTCGGCACCTCGGTTTATCTCGGCATTGCCGCGATCCTGTTCGCCTGCCTATTCAGCGATGGCGATGCGACGCGGCTGCAGGTCCTGCGGCGCGCCTATCTGCTTTCGGCGGTGCTCGCGACCTTCGGCGCCTATATCGGATTTTTCCACCTGCTGCCGGGCGCCGACATTTTTATGGACGGGGATCGCCCCCGCGCCACATTCAAGGATCCGAACGTCTACGCACCGTTTCTGATTTTTCCGATCCTGATGCTGATGATCAGGCAGCTGACGCGGGGTATCAGGCTGTTTGACCTCGGGATCTTGCTGTTCCTGCTGGGCGGCCTCCTCTTGAGTTTCTCGCGCGGCGCCTGGGTCCATTTTGCGGTTTCCGCGAGCGTCTGCTTCATGATCCTGGTGGTGGTCACACCCGAGCCGCGCACGCGCTCGCGGATGGTTCTGCTCGGCGTCGTCGCATTGATCCTAGTGGCGGCGCTGCTGACCGCATTTCTGTCGATCGATTCGGTCCGCGATTTGTTCGTGGAGCGGGCCAAGGTGATTCAGCCCTATGACGTCGGCCCGGGCGGCCGTTTCACCGAGCAAAGATTGGCGCTGAGCGTCATCCTCGATCATCCGAACGGCATGGGACCTTTTGGTTTCGGCAATACCTACGGGATGCAGCAGCACAACGTCTATATGCAGGGTTTTCTGGTCTATGGCTGGCTCGGCGGCGCGATTTATCTGACGCTGGTCGCGGCGACGCTGATGATCGGGCTTCGCGCCGTGCTGATGCGATCGCCATGGCAACCTTATCTCATCGCTGCCTACGCCGTATTCGTCGGCGAGCTTGTCGAGGGCATGATCGTCGACACCGACCATTGGCGCCACTTTTTCCTGATGATCGGCCTGATTTGGGGGTTGATGGTGGCTAATCAAAAGGCCGCCGGGCGCTTGCGACCAGGTCCTGCCTGATCGGAACAATCAATTAACGGCGGCATGCAACCATCGCCGCAAAACCCCGGAAAAGCTCCGTGATGGCTCAGCTATCGCGCCACCAGCGGTCGATCGTTTTTCTCGGCACGGCGCACGATAATGGCGGCACCTCGATCCTGGCGAGCAACCTTGCCAAGGCGATGCGCGCGCGCGGGCACCATGTCGAGGAATGGTATTTGTTCGGATCGGACGGCGACATGCCGGCCGGGACGCGCGTCTTCGTCCCAGCCAAGCGGTCGCGGTCGCCGATGCTGCTCTTGTCCCTGTTTTTTCGCGTGCTCGCCGCCCTGCGCCAGGCCAAGCCGGACGTGCTGTTCGGTTTGCAGCCGTACTCGAATTTGCTGGTCGGCGTCGCCGGCCGCATCGCCGGCATCCGCAACCGCATTCCCACCTATCACGGCCCGCGCGCCTTCGTGACGCCCTCGCTGATGGCGCTTGACGACGTCGTCTATGGACTCGGGCTCTATACGCAAATGATCGCTTGCGCCAACAACGTCGCCGTGACCTATCACCGCGACGACATGGCCGTGGTCGTCAACGGCCATGACGTTCCGCAGACGTTTTCGCGCGCCGACGCGCGCACCGCGCTCGGCCTGCCCGCCGACGCGATCATTCTCGGCCAGATCGGCCGGTTGAGCCATCAGAAGAATCAGAGTTTCAGCCTCGAACTAATCCGGCACATGTCCGAGGCAGTCCTGGTCCTGCTCGGTATCGGCCCGGACGAAGCGTTGTTGAAATCGCAAATCGATGCGGCAGGACTGACGGAACGAGTACACATCGTTCCGGCGATCGCCCACGGCCGCATCGGGCTGTTTTATTCGGCGATCGATCTCGCGTTGTTTCCCTCGCGCTACGAAGGCTTGAGCCTCGCCGGCATCGAGGCCATCCATGCCGGCGTGGCGGCGCTCTGCAGCGACATTCCATCGTTCCGCGAGATGTTCGCCGCTTCGCCGCTTTTGACCGCGCAGCTCCTGCTGCCGGAGGGCGATCAGGCAGCCTGGATCGTGCGCATTCGCACTCTTCTGGCCGACCAAACGCTGCGCAAACAGATCGGCAGCGAGCTGGCAAGGCTGTCGCCGGCTTACGGCTTCGAAGTCATGGCGGAACAGTATTTGCGCGTGATTGACCAGTGGGACGCGCCGCCACAGCGGCCGGCGCGCGCGGCCGTTCAAACCGGCCTTTAAGACCTTAATTCACGCCGGCTGGCACCAGGCCTGGCCTGCCTGACCAGGATGCACCGCATTAGACGGCGCGATTTACCGTTTCGTTAGCACCGGACCGCTACAGTTTACGGTGATTTCTCCTTGTGCCCCATAGGGATCGAGCGATGCACGCGCCTTTGCAGCCATTGTCCAAACTCGCGCGTGACGTCGCGCGTGACATGGCCCCGCCGGCAGGCTCCGAGGGCGAGGAAACCGGGCACAAGCCGCCGCGCCGACACGCCTTGCGACGGCTGTGGCAACGCTTGCCGCAGTCCACGCGCACGGAAATTTTGGGCCGCGTCAGCCGGCTCGTCGCTCCCCGTCCCGATCGCTCGCCGCGCGGCGGCTTCCCTATCGCCATCGCCGGCCTGTTCTCGACCATGAGCGGCATCGGCGAAGGCGCCCGCCTCGCCTATGACTCGCTCGAAGCCGCAGGGCTAAAGCCAACCGCGTTCGACATCAGTGCGGCTTTTGGCCAAGCCGAAATCGAAGGTGCGCCGCGCCGCGCCATTGTTCCCGGCACCGGCGGCACGCTTGTGGTTCATCACAATGCGCCGTTCCTGCCGCATGCGTTGTGGGCGCTTGGGCGAGCGCGCGTCCGCGGCCGCCGCGTCATCGGCTATTGGGCCTGGGAATTTCCGCGCATCCCGGACTCCTGGCTGCCGAGCCTTCGCTATCTTCACGAAATCTGGGTACCGAGCGAACTCGCCCGCGTCGCGGTCGCGTCGGCAACGGAGCTGCCGGTGCGCGTAGTGCCGCATCCGCTGCCGCCGGCACATCCCACACCCAACATGCGTGCGCGTCTCGGCCTGCCGGCGGATGCGCTCATCGTGCTCACCGCCTTCCACATGGGCTCGGCGTTCACGCGCAAAAATCCGTTGGCCGCCATCGCCGCCTTTCGCCGCGCTTTCGGCGACGCGCCCGACCGCTTGCTCGCCATCAAGCTGATCGATCACGGCGCTTCGCCGATCGCGCGCGAGGAACTTGAACGCGCCATTGGCGGCGCGCCGAACATCCGCCTCATCAACATCATGCTGCCGCCGGCGGACATGTCGGGCCTGCTGGCCGCCGTCGACATCGTGCTCTCGCTGCACCGCTCCGAAGGCTTCGGTCTGGTGCCGGCCGAAGCGATGCAGCTCGGCAAGCCGGTGGTGGCGACCGCTTGGTCGGGCAACATGGATTTCATGAACGAACGCAATTCGGCGCCGGTGTCGTATGATCTGGTTCCGGTGCAAGATCCCTACGACGGCGCCTTCATTGCCGACGGCCAGTTGTGGGCGGAGGCGCATGTCGACGACGCCGCCGAGTGGCTGCGTCGGCTCGCGGCCGATCCCGCATTGCGCCAGCGGCTCGGCGATACCGCCCGCGCCGACATCGCCCGGCAGCTTTCACCGACCACCATTGCGCAAAGGATCGCAACTCTCGTCGAAGGCGGACAGGCGGCGTAACGTGGCCGAGAAGCGCCTTGTCTCCTATCGCTACATGGCGCTCCGCGCCTCGACGGCGGCGGCGACGCTTGGCTCGGGCCTGTTGCAAACCTTCGTTTTTGCCCGCGTGCTGACGCCCGAGCGTTTTTCGTTGTTCATTTTCTTCGCCGCGCTCGGCTACACGCTGTATCTCGCCGATATCGGCATGGTGAAGGTGCTCTTCGTCAACCTGCGCCGCCGCTTTCTGCACGACAAGCCCTTCGGCATGATCGCCCGCCAAGCGACGATGATCGTGCATTTATATTATGCGATCGCCGCCGCGGCTGCGGTTCTGTGCTTTCTGTCGCTTGCGGTCGGATTCCATCACTCCATTGCCGCAAGCGCCGCGCTAAGCCTCTTCTTCCTCTTCAACGCGCTGAACCTGCCGTGGGTCGCGCTTCGCTATTTCAGCATCGCCATCGACGAATATGTATTTTTCGAGAAGTTGGAAGCGCTGCGTCGCGGGCTGAACGCCGCAGCGCTGCTGGCTCTGCTGATCGGCCTGCCGATCGCCGCCTTCCTCCTGCTCATCAATTTTGGCTGGGCGGCGACCATGGCGGCAGCGGCGGCGAAGCTTCGGCACCGCCACGTGCTGGTCGGCGATTTCCGCAGCAGCGCCGTTGCGTTCCGCGTATTCCTTCGCGGCAACCGCAAACAACTTGTCAGCAGCGCCGTCTACATGCTGAGCGAGACCTTCATCTACAGTTTCCCCTATTTCGTCGTGCCGTGGGCGTTCGGCCTCGGCGCCCCGACCATCATCCTCGACACGACGTTCAAGGTGTTTCGCGCCGCCAACCAGTTCTACAGCGCCGCCTGCGATTCCCTGGTGCCGCGACAGACCAGCGCGCTGGCCGAGCGCGACGGGCGGGCCATGGTCCGCGCCACCTGGCTGGCGGCATTGCTCTGCGCGATACCGGCCGCAGGAGTGAGCGGCGTCCTGCTCGTTGCCTCAGCGAAAGTTTTTTCAATTCTTCTCGGCCCCGCCGCCGTCATGCCGCCGGCGACGACGCCGATTATCATTATGCTGTTGTTCGGCAATCTGGCGCAGATGGTGTCGCACAGCGTGCTGGTGCATACCGGTTTCTTCAGAGACGTTGCGCGGATTTCTTTGGGCCTGGTCGGCGCCATGACTGTCATGGCCGGTGTCGCGCTGTGGACGCACTTCGACATCGTCCAGTTTCTCAACGCCTACGCAGCGATCTATACCTGCGGCGCGCTGGCGACGGTCGCATTGATGATCCGCGGCCCGATCCGGCTTGCCCACGACGTGGCGGATGCCGCCGCGGTCGCGCGGCGATCGGCCTAGACCGCTTTACGATACACAGCCACGTCCTGATGGCCATCGAGGCCCATCGGAGTGAAAGTGACGAGCGATAAGTCGGGTGCGGTCTCGCGGACAAGCTGCTCAAATGCCGCGCGCGAAAACCACGTCATGCCATAATCCGCGTAATAATACGGATACTTGGTGTAGTAGTAGCCGTCGCGCGCGAGCGATTGCAGCAACTCCGCCTTGTCGAGCCAATACAATTTGTATCGCTCGGCCATTTCCGCAGAGCCGTGACCTTGCAGAGTGATGACGGCAACGCTGCCCGGCTTCAGGGCTGCCGCCACCCTGCGCAGATTGGCGACGATCATGTCGCGGCGCAGATGCGTATACACCGAAAGCAGATAGACCAGATCGAACCGGCCATCGAACTTATCGCCGGCCTGCTCCAGCAGCGGTATGCAACGCGCGCCGAATTCCGTGGCCGTGAAGCGCGCCGCGTGCTCGATTGCGTCGCATACATAAATGCGCGCCGACGGAATCCGCTTGCGCAATTCCCGCACAATGCGGCCATAGCCGCAGCCGACTTCCAGCACGTCGGAGATCGATTTTTGATCCAGTCCCGCCTCGGCGCAGGATCGTTCGAGGATGTCGACAAACGCCGTAGCGCCTCGAGAATAATGCGCGACGTCGGCGGGATCGGTCGATGTCAACATAAAATCGTTGTAGTGGACGCGCCCGCTGATGCCTTCGACTCGTCGCGCGCCAAGACGCGCGCCGACGGCGAAACGCAAGCTGCGGCCGGCATGATAAATCGGACGCGAGCGCTTGATGGCGTCGAGAGCACCCTGACCCAAAATTTTCGTGTTGCCGAGCATCAGTCTCACTCCACGGCGGTCATAAAATGCGCCGACCGCGCCTGCATCCCGCAACCGAACCTTGTAGTGGAGGGCTATTAAAATCGCGTTATGCGCGGTGATTGTGCATGGCCATCAAGGTGCGATCTCCTCATGCGCGGAACCGCGACACAAAATTTCCATTGCAAGAGTATCCAAGATACGACGTTAACCCTATCGGGCTTTCAGATCGAATTCGCGAGTAATCTCGTGCAGCCATTTTCCGGCCATGGCTATGGCAAGAGCATCCCGACACTCCACAAATTCCAACGGTGGTTTGCCGATGCGCCGCGCCCCGATCGGCGCGCGGACTTGCCTCCGTCGCCGTCGCATGCTGGCCGGCGGCACTGGTAACGCGCCTGTCAAACAGCGCCCATCGAACCCATTAATTCCTCGTTATTCATTGCCTGCCACGGTCGCGGCGAGCGAGTCGCCATCATGCATGCTCCCGTCGGAACGCTTGCCAATAATGGGCAAATCGCCGAAGCACCGCGCCAAAGGCTGATCTCAATACCGTTCTTGCTGTTGCGCTTTGCCACCGCCGGCGGCGCGATCGTGATGGCTCTGATCCAGACCTTCGTCTTCGCGCGCATCCTCACGCCGGAACGGTTTTCGATTTTCATCGTCGTCGCCGCAGTCGGCTATATGCTATGGCTGGCCGATCTCGGGCTTGGCAGTATCGTGTTCGTCAACCTGCGCGGTCCGTTTCTGGCGGGCGGCAGAAGCGAACAAGCCGCCCGCGAGGCGACTTCGGTCGTTTTGTTTTATGCGATCCTGGCGCTTGCCGCGGCGTCGATTTGCTTCATCGTCACGCTTGCCCTGCCGTCGACGACGCTCGCCGGCGCTTTCGAAATGGCGCTCTTTCTGCTCTATATCGCGCTCAATCTTGCCTGGTCGTCGCTGCGCAATATCAGCATCGCGGTCGAGCTGTTCCTGTTCTACGAAAGGCTCGATCTCGTCCGCCGCATTCTCGTCATCGCCATCATGCTGGCCATGCTCGGCGGCCTGCCGCTTGTCGCCTTCCTGGTCGGCGCCAATATGCTGTGGAGCGTGGCGTTCGCCGTTGCGGCGGCCAAACTTGCGCAACGCGGCGCCCTGGCGCCGCATCTGCGTGGCGTCCCGCGCGCCTTCGTGTCGTTTGTGATTTCGAACCGGCCTTCCCTCACGCGTAGCGCCACCGGCGCCTTGAGCGGCGTATTCATCGTCACCTTTCCCTATTATGTCGTGCCGGTCTGGTTCGGACTTGGCGCCGCGCCGATCATCCTGGAAGTCACGTTTCGCATTTTCCGCGGCTCGAGCGTCATTTTTGCCGCCATTTGCGATCTCGCGGTGCCCGGCCAGACCCGCGCGCTGGCGGCGCGGAACGTCGATCGGCTGGTGCGCACGACGATCTTGGCGATGGGGCTTTGCTGCGTGCCGGCCGCGATCGCCGGCGCGCTTCTGCTGTTCGCGGGCAAGCCGCTGTTTGCGTTCCTGCTGCGCTCGGCCGCGACCATTCCGCCGGCGATCACGCCCATACTCATTGTGCTGCTTGCGGCCGGCATCCTGCAAATCGTCGCGGAGGCGCTGCTGCAATTCACCGGCTTCTTCCGCAGCCTGGCCTACAACGGCGCCGCCGTCGCTGCGGCGATGACGATAGGGACGGTGTTCGCCATCGCCGCTGGCTTCGACCTTGTCGGTTTCCTTCCCTCTATACCGCGATTTATGCGGCGGGGGCGGTGGCTTTGACGATCGCGGCCGTGTACGGGCCGATCCGCGCCGCGGCGGCAGCGCCGGGCGAGGCGCGGCCGCTCCGGGCGATCCTCAGAGCAATCCGCAACGCACGGCGATCGCCAGGAGCCACACCAGTCCGGTAAGACAAAGCGCGCAAAATACGGCCGCCGAGCCGAAATCCTTGATGCGGCGAATGTCCGTATGCTGCTCGCGGGTGACGTGATCGGCGAGCTTCTCGAGCCCGGTGTTGAGGAATTCGACCGCGAGGATGACGAGCACGGCGGCGATCATCGCCGCGAACCAAGCGGCGCTCGGCGCCAGAAAAAACGCCACCGGCACCGCGATGATCAAGAGCACCGCTTCGTCGCGCAAGGCGGGCTCGGTCGCAAAGCCGTCACGTAGCCCGCGCAGCGAATTTTGGGTGGCGCTGAAAAGCCGTTTCAAGGCCGATCCGGAGAATCAGTTAAGCCAGAAAGCACACCCTGGCCACCTTATGTTGCGAATTTGCGAATGGCGAGAGGATGTTGCGGGTCAAGGGGGCGGTGACTATAGTCCGGTCCGTCTCGGAGCGTAGCGCAGCCCGGTTAGCGCACCAGTCTGGGGGACTGGGGGTCCCGAGTTCAAATCTCGGCGCTCCGACCAACTTATCATTGATATTTGCGGACTTCTGAGGACGACTAAGCGCCGTGCTTCCACGCGCGTCTTCTTTGGAAGCAATATGGAAGCAGGACTAAGCCAGAACGCGCCCCCTGCGGCGTAGCGTCGGGACCTAAGAGGGGTTCCGTGGTCGCCGCGCTTAACCGTGCCGTCCCCGATAGATTTGCTCAACGAAGAACCGGTGTGATCGTATGTCCGGCACCGACGGCAATTTGCCTCGGCACGTGGCAAGAAACACTGCATGAGTCGACGGAAAGGGTTCTTTGCGCACACCAAAACCGAGGCCGAGCTGGCGTTCCGCGAGTGGCTCGATCAGCGCGCAGATCGAGTGCACGTCATCAAGCACGAGACCATTAGGCTCAGCCCGGCGCCTAATGCCGCTCGGCCAACCGCCGACTACAAGCTCGTCGTCGAGTATAAACTCGTCAGGCGCAGCAGATGAGGGTTTCGCCGATTGGTCCCGCAAGCCCCCTGCGGCCAAGGAACGTGACCCGATATTCCCGCGTTTGAATCACGCCGACCCTTTCTTCCTTTCAGGTCGTGCCGGTGGCCCCCGGAGAAACGGCACCCCTAGCCTGTTCCCCCTCTGGGGCCACGCGGGGCGCGTCTCAGAGCCTTTAGAGTTCAAAAGGGAATGAGCCCACCACTCCTGTCGGCAGGCGAATGTCAAAAGAGGGCCGTGGAGTTTGCCCAGAGGGCGATTAATACGGCCAATGCTGACCTACGGCTGTCCTATATGGAACTCGCTGAGCAATGGAGCCGCGTTGCCGAAGCTGTAGAAGAACTGGAACAGGGCTTTACTCCTTATGCGCCGCATGAGTGCATGGTAGCCGTATGGGAGCTGTGGCTGAACGCGGTTTCCTGCCGCCATGGTCGGCCAGTCACCCCACCAGAACTTTGGGCCGATGTTCCTCGCGCAACTTGTCCACAGTGCATCCCCAGGCGCGTAGCTGCGGGCGGTACAGATACGGTCCTCCGATTGTCGTGGCCTCGTCAAAAAAATGAAACCGAAAGCCTGGAACATTATATCGCGATCCCCGTTTGGCGTGACGCACAGGGAGGAATCAGAACAATGATTTTGGAGCCGGATTTGCGGCGTCAAGCGCGCGTGTGCGCCCGTTTGGCGGAGGAATGCGACGATCCTTATTTGGCTAAGCGGCTCAAATTGATGGGCGAAGATCTGCTCGCCAAGGCTGATGAAATTCAGGAATTGCCGAGCGAGCGGTTACGGCGCGAAACCGGCCGAAATAGGCTTGCGGCGTAATTGCCGTCCTGTGAACCGCGCCCAATCCGCCTTTATGTGACGGCGGTCACTTCCTGCTGGCCGATGAGCCAGTAAAAGGCGAGCGTCGGTTTCGGCCAACGCTTAGGAGAGCCCCATGACCGCTGTGAAGCAGACAGGCACCCGCATTGTCCGTTGGTTCAGGACGTTCCGCGAAAAGAACCGGCCGCCGTATCGGTGGTACGAGAATAACGGCTACTTCGGCGGATGATTTCAGCCGGCCCGCCCTCCCCCCAAGCGTCCCCAGGCGGGCTTGCAGACTGGCCCCGGAGCAACACTCCGGGGCCTTTCCTTTTGGCACAGCAGACTCGACTCTCTAGGCCGTAATTCCTATTAGACGCAAGTTATGCTGCGGTCTCCCAACTTTCGCCGTCTCATCGGCCACGTCGACCCCTGCCTGCCCTCCCCTGCCAAGCGGCCGCCAGCCGGTGATGGCTGGCTGCACGAAATCAAGCACGACGGCTTTCGCATCATGGCGCGGCGCGACGTTGCCGGCGTCCGGCTCATTACCCGCAACGGCAATGATTTCACCGCGCGCTTCCCGCTCGCCGCCGAAGCAGTGCGGGCCCTCCCCGCTCTGTCGGCCCTTATTGACGGCGAGATGATCGTCAGCGACGGCACCGGCCTGGCAGTGTTCGAACTGGTCCGCCGCAAGCGCCATGGCTCGACTGCAGTGCTGGTCGCGTTCGATCTCATCGAGCTCGACGGCGAGGATCTACGGCGCCGGCCGATCGAGCATCGCAAAGCCAAGCTCGCCAAGCTGATCCGGCGCCCGCGGCCCGGTATCGTGCTAAACGAACATTACGAGGGCGACGGCGAGATCGTTTTCCAGCACGCCTGCAAGCTCGGCTGCGAGGGCATAGTATCAAAGCGGCTAGGCTCGTCTTATCGTTCGGGACGGTCGCCGCACTGGCTCAAGGTCAAGAATCCGGCCGCGCCGGCTCTGAAGCGTGAGGCCGAAGAGGATTGGGGACGGTGAACACCTTCCAAGAGAGTGAAATCAAATTTTCCGGCGCCAGCCGAGCCGACGTCGAAGCAAGATTTGCACGCTGGCACAGGGAAAACCCAGACGCGGTTATCGTTGACAGGGCCACGAAACAATCATCGTCAGACGCGGGCGTTTTTGCACTGATTGTGAAGTACAGGATTTGGCCAAGGCAGCAAGGGTGAGGCCGACCGCCGCTTCCCGAACCCCTGGCCCGTCGACGGCGACGGTGGCTCTACGCGACTTCGTTCTGCTGCTGCGTGTAGCCGGGCGGCATCATCGGGGCCGATGCCCGTCCTTTGTCGAGACTGACGAAGCCACCTACGGGCAATGCTAGTGCCTGCAGGAGGCCGTCGCTGACAGGACCAAGATGCTGAATGTGATCGCCCGGTTCGCCAACATTCTGTTTGATTATGTCGACGGCTTCGGCTGCATCATCCGTTGCAACAATGTAGCCGGTCGATTTTGAATTGCCGTTTCTTTTTCGGATCAGGTGTCCAGGCATCGCGACAAAATTCCCTTAGCCGGAGGTGGCGCTAGAAGAGCGACATAACAGCTCGGAGGTAAAACCATTGTTACTAAGGTCGCTTCCCGCCGCCCTGGTCGATCCAGGAGACGGCCGCCTGCTAAATGAGCCGCCGCAACACAACCCATGCCTGTTTTGAAAAAAATCGCGCGGCGGTAGCCTTACAACGGCGACGACTCAGCGCCGTCGGAAAACTCGGCGGTGTTGATGTTCTAAGGGGGCGGCACATGGAAGAGAGCGAGCGCAGATTTCCTGCGCCGTGGACAGTCGAGGATTTGCGCGCGGCCTTTGTCGTGAAGGATGCTAACTGCCAAACCCTGGCATACGTGTATTACGAGGATGAGCCCGGCGGGCGCGGCGCTGCCAAGCTGCTCACCAAGGATGAGGCACGGCGGATCGCGACGAACGTGGCGAAGCTGCCGAACCTTTTAGTGAGCATATAGCCGGTCTTTCAAATCCGCTCAAAGATGACGAGCCATATTGAAGCGAACGAACTCTGTCCGTGCTTGAGCGCGCTACACCGCGAAACCTAAACCGCCCCGAGCACGTACGCGACGCTAATGACCACGCAAGCCGTGGCCGCAGCGAGCATCATAATCTCGGGAAAGTCGTAGGATCTTAAAATGCGAATAAACATGGGGACCCTCACAGTCCCCCAAACACCCAGGATGATCGTCTGAATCCAAAACGGCAGAATTGAGGTGTCATTCCGCTTGCTACCCGAGCGTAATCACAGCCGCGTGACCGCAATGGTCGAGCGCCCGCGGCGGTTCGCGCGAGCGCTCGTGGTTGCGATGAAGGGATTAGCAGTTGAGAATGGACCTCAAGCACTCCAACTAACCGCCGCTAACGAAACAACTATACCACGTTTGTTTACGTGCGCTTCTTAAAGCCTAAGCAATGGTTAAAATCGACAGCGCGCGGCCGAGCTGCCCACCAAGGACCTAGTCCGGCGTATTGCGGCCAACGTCGCGAACCTACGGGAGCTGGCTAATCGGGGATGAAGAGTTCGCGGCGGCCACGGGAAATCCACTCGCCCGCAAAGCCGCTTTGGCCCAAAGCTCCGCGAGAGCGAGATAAGCACTCCTCACTGCCTCGTCGTCAGTCTCTTTCGCCGCACGGCTGATGTCACTGGACATCGACCGGTAAGTCTCAGTAATCGACATGACCCACTCCGCAACCTCACATGCAAAGTGTAAGCGCTGCGACGCGCCGCCAAAACGTGTCGTCGCGAGTTATCCACTAAAGAAGCACTCTTAAAGCTGCCGGCGATAATTCGCCGCGGGAACATCGAGCGACTGGCAGCGTTCGCATGATGGCGGATTCGGTGTGTCCCGGGCAACAGGACTTGCCGGACTTGGCCGGTGGCTCCGGAACGCCTCCCACAAGCGCCGGGGCCATACTGATGAGTGCGCATATAAAAAGCGAGGCGCGACCATACATCCGGGCCGCAACCTCGCTTCTCCGTCCCCCGCCTGATGATGCTCCCCTTAAGTGAAGGCACGATTAAGGCACTCCTTTGCGTTCTGTCGTTTTAAGCAGGCTCGGTATTGATGTGTGTGCTCACCTGAACACAACGGAACTATTTTTGCGCTTCAGTGCCGCAAGAGATTGACGCGACTCGAATCATGGATCGATATAACGGCGCGCTCGCCGGGGGAATTGTGGTGCGCACCAATAGCGCCTTAGCTTTACCTACCGGTCAGCAAGGTTGGGAGAGATCGACCTTCCGCTGTGACCACTGTCGGGAAGAACCTGGCTTCAGTGTTCAACGCTATTGGCACATGCAG
>Ga0335081_10004293_pt1 | contig 22474 bp, 17 predicted proteins | sample Lox_Sample_35_FD_206713 | JGI IMG/M metagenome (GOLD analysis project Ga0335081, IMG submission 206713) | Soil microbial communities from Loxahatchee National Wildlife Refuge, Florida, United States - Lox_Sample_3.5 | ecosystem: Environmental > Terrestrial > Soil > Wetlands | place: USA... | reverse complement strand
GTCGTGGCGACTCGCATATGCATAGGGCTCGGCGGTGGCATCATCTCGATGTGCCCCCACTTATTGACCTCGATCCGGTACGGGAGATTTCGCAAGACCGGATCTTGGAGGATCTGCGCCCAGCGCTTCGCGAGCTGTTGCTTGCTCAGGCTCTCCGGACTGGCGGTCGCTGTGACTGCAGACATCGGTAAGGCACCTCGAGAAGTCTGAATTTTCTCATGGTACACGGCTGCTCGGTCTTCCGCTCATCTCAGCAACCGCCGATCGAATGCGAACGCCTCCGGTGGCCTCACGCGGATCCTCCGCACCGCAGGATGCAGCGGATTGACAAGCAGATTGCGCTCAGCCGGCAATATCATCGAGGGCACCAGCAGAGCCACGGAGGCGTGCTCGGCAACCCACCTGTCACCGAAGCTTCGCGCCTGCTCACCATAGGGAAGGTCGGCCCAATCCGGGGGCAGCGCCCTGGCCTCGACCACCAGATTGTCGGGCACGTCGATCGGAACCAAGATCGGGTCGGCCGGGACAGTATCCCGGGTGACGTGGACGAGCATTTCCAGCACCGCGAGGGGCCGGCTCGTCGACGCGTAAGCCATGCGCACTCCTGGAGAATTCCAGCGGTTGCCGGCGAGCGCGGCGCCGTATCCGGAAAGCGGGTCGGCGCGGTAGACGGCGCGAGTCAGCCGCCAAGCCCGCATCAGGCGAAATCGCCGTAGTCGATGCGCGTCAGCTCATCGGTCACCGCCTTCACCCCAGCATCGGAGTCGAGAAGCGAGAAGGGTGTCGCCTCGTCCAAGACGGGATGAGCCGTTTTCAGCCAGCGCGCGGCCTTGTCCTCGGATCCGAAAACGCGCGTCGCCTCCGCAACCACGCGTGCGACGCGCAGCAGACGATCCGCTTCGTCCGGCTTGAGGTAACCCTGTTCCCGCCTGCGCGCAGCGGTGCGTTCGGGCATGCCGATGACCGCCAGCAACCCGGTCGCATCGATCCGGATCCGTTGCGAGAGTGCTTCGATCGACGTGAACGGCACGGTCCGCTCACCCAATTCGATCAGTGGTCCACTGGCGGTTCCCGAAGACGCCCGCTTGACGCGATACCGCGTCTTCTTCTCGCCTAAGCGGACGCCGATCATCTCCAGGGTCGAGGTATAGGCCTTCACGGGGTCAAACTAGCAGGTTCGCCATATGGCAAGCATATCGCGCCACATGCCGGCACGCAACTCGCTGGCGGCGCGCGGCACCTTTCGGCAGCGAGGCCTCTGCTGCTCCCGGTGGACCGGGCTATCCGTGTTACGCGATTTTCGGCATCGCGAACGGATGCGCCCGCTCGTACGCCCGCGCCGCGCGCAGCACGAGCGCATCGGCGAACTTGGTGCCGACCAATTGCATCGCCACCGGCAGGCCGTTCGACGCGAACCCGCACGGCACCGTGGCGGCGGGCTGCTGTGTGAGATTGAAGGCGTAGGTGAACGGCGACCATTGCCACCAGCGCTTCATCTCCGTGTTCGGCGGCACTTCGTGGTTGACCTCGAACGCGGTGGTGGCGAGCTGTGGTGTCACCAGCAGATCGTACTCCGCGTGCAGAGCGAGCATGCGCCGCGCGAAGTTCTCCCGCTGCTTTTCGATCTGCCGGTATTCCAGGGCGCTTAAACGAAACCCGGGCTCGGCCAGCTCCAGCATGGGCTGATCGCATAGCGCGCGCTGCGCCGCGGTGAGCGGCGCGACCGCCATTGCGAGCGCCACAGCCCACAGGGGCTGCATGATCGCGATCGGGTCCTCCAGCGCGAGATCGATCTGCTCGACGCGCGCGCCAAGCTCGGCGAAAGACTGGACGGCCTTCTCGACCAGCTTTGCGACCTCCGGGTCCACTTTGGCGTAGCCCATGGTCGGGCTGTAGGCAACGCGCAGCCCTTTTACACCATCTTCTAATCCCTGGCGGTAGTCGATGTTGAGCGGCGGCGCTTGATACCAGTCGCGCGCATCCGGCCGCGCGATCACGGTGAGCATGAGCGCGGCGTCGGACACCGTGCGCGAGATCGGGCCCTGATGCCACAGCGTGAGCGGGGGCGGATGCGGGTGCGCGGGGACGATCCCCCACGTCGCTTTGAATCCGAACAGTCCCGTGAAGCCAGCGGGAATGCGAATGGAGCCGCCGCCGTCGGTGGCGATATGCAGCGTACCCATGCCGAGCGCGGCGGCAACCGCGGCGCCGCCGCTGCTCCCGCCAGGTGTCATGCGAGTGTTCCACGGGTTGCAGGTCGTGCCGGTGAGCGGGCTGTCGGTCACGCCTTTCCAGCCGAACTCGGGTGTGGTCGTCTTGCCCAGAAACACCGCGCCGTGCTCCTTCATGCGCGCTACCGAAGCGCCGTCTTCCTCCCACGGTTGGTTGGGATCGATGGTGCGCGAGCCGCGCCGCGTAGGCCAGCCTTTGGTGAGGAGGAGATCCTTGACGGTAGCGGGCACGCCATCGACGAGACCCAAAGGTGCGCCGCGCTGCCAGCGCGCCTCGGACTCGCGCGCCCAGCGGAGCGCGGCCTCCTCGTCTACCAGCACGAAAGCGTTGTAGATCGGTTGCAGCTTGCGGATGCGCTCGAGCGCTGCGCGCACCACTTCCACAGGCGACAGCCGCTTGGCGCGATAGTGCTCGACCAACTCAGCCGCCGGCAGGGACAGAACGTCGTCGGACACTTTCGGGTCCTCCTTTACCAAGAAGAAAGACGTGCGAGAGAGTGTACTCTCGCCCGGCTCGCGACGAGGCGGGGCACGCCCAAGGGGGATCGAGCGGGCCGGCGCGCGTTGCGAACGCAGTCGAGAGCCGTGGGGCGGGACCGGCCACGGCGCTGAAACAGGATGATTGGAGCTCACGGCGTCGCGGTTCTGACCGCGGCGACAAGCCGTCGCCTTCGGCCTGCCTGCAGCGGCTGGGCGAGCCCGTCGACAGAGGCTGCGCAGTGGCACCAGCTCAGGCGCTGGTCGGACGGGTACTCGGGCACGCGTGCGGGCGCTTGCTCCCGCAGTGGGAACCGCGTATGGAAGCCAACCCGGGCACGTCGCTAGGCGTGCCTAGGTAGGGGAGGATTGCCTGGCGCGCAGGGGCGCCGGCGACGTCTCTATTGCGCGGTCGCGCAAAGCTGCTATGCTCGCGTGACGCTAAGCCCAGCCGGGATGTCCGACTGCCGAGTATGCGAACGCGACATACCGGCAGGCGTTCAATCCGTACCGGAGGGTGACGGCGGTGTACAAGAAGAAGCTCGACGCGGCCCGTGGCCTGAGCCGACCAATCACCGCGGCGGCGAGGTGGCGAACGGGCGGTACAAAGAGCATTCAGGACGTCAGAACAATAGTAAAGGAGCGCATCATGACTAAGAAGTACGACTGCCTGCGTTTCGCATTGGCAGCGGCGTTTGCAGCAGCGGCTCTCGCCCCAATGGGCGCATCGAGCGCAGACGTCGACGGCAACCGCCTCCTCAACGCGGACCAGGAACTCGAAAAGGGTAACTGGATCACGTACCACGGATCGTACAGATCGTGGCACTACAGCCCGCTTTCCCAGATCAATACCGGAAACGTAGCCAAGCTCACCGAAGCCTGGTCGCACGTCGCTTCGCGCGCCAACCGTGGGTTGCAAGGTTTCCCTCTGGCAATCGATGGCGTGCTCTACTACAGCAGCCCCTACAACCAGGTATACGCGCTCGACGGCGCTACCGGCAAGGTGCTGTGGACCTACAAGCAGAAGTTGAACGAGGATCTCGTCGCTCGCCAGACGCACTCGCCCTACAACCGCGGTATCGCAGCCGGCTACGGCAACATCTTCATCGGCACGCTCGACGGCAAGCTCGCCGCCATCGACATGAAGACCGGCAAGCTCAACTGGGAAACCAAGCTGATCGACTCCGAGAAGCTCACCGTGGGCTTCACCGGCGCGCCGCTGCTGGTGAAAGACAAAGTCATCATCGGCTCGCAAGGTGGTGAGTGGCCATACCGGGGCCCGATTTTCGGCGTCAATGCCAAGACCGGAGAGAAGGTATGGCAGTTCTTCACCGTTGGCGGCAACGACGGCACACCGACCGATCGGCGCGACACCTGGGGTAACGACTCCTGGAAAGTGGGCGGTGGCGGCGGCTGGATGGCCGGCGCCTACGACCCCGAGACCAACTCGGTGTGGTGGGGCACGGCGAACCCGGCGCCACTGTACGACTGGTCCGGCGACAAGTGGATGACGGAGGGCGCGCGTCCCGGTATCAACCTCTACATCACGTCCGTCATCCTGCTCGATCCGGACACCGGCGATCTGAAGGCCTACCACCAGGAACTGCCGCACGATGCGTGGGACTTCGACTCGTCGATGGGCGAATTCGTCTTTGTCGAGAGCGGTGGCAAGAAGTATGTGGTGCACCCCAACAAAGGCGGCTTTATCTTCGTGTACGACCGTGCGGCCAAGCCCGTCAACGTCTACAAGGCGGTGGACAACATCAACTTCGTCCAGGACATCAAGCCCAATGGCGAGCTGGTGGGGCGCCGGGACTTCACCGCTGGGAAGTTCACAAACCTCTGTCCGGCGATCGCGGGCGGCCTGAGCTGGAACGCGGGCACGTACAATCCGAAGACCGGCTTGTTCTACCGCGTGGGATACGAGTGGTGTATCGACCTTACCGTGAGCAAGACGGAGCCGATCACCGAGCCGGTGGTGCAGCTGAACATCGGCGCGGACTTTACCTTCGTGCCGCCAGCAGGCGAGAAGTCGATGCACGGTCACATTCGCGCGCGTGACCCCGTGTCGGGCAAGGTGAAATTCGAGATCAAGTATCCGGGCGCGACGCCGCATGCCAGTCTGCTGAGCACCGGCGGCAACTTGTTGTTCGTCCCCGAAGCCGACGGTACCCTGGCCGTCTATGACGCGACCAGCGGCAAGAAGCTGTGGACGCACAACGATGGCCAAGGCCATAACGGCGGCATCATCACCTACATGGCCGGCGGCAAGCAGTACGTAGCGGTGATGACCGGCTGGGGCAGCCTGGTCGGCGACGGCTACGGCGACTGGTTCGGCGAGCCGTGGAAGAGCATGCCGAAGGACTCGGGCGTGCTCAAGGTCTTCGCGCTGCCGTAAAAGGCCAGCAAGTTGGCTGGGACAGGCGGGGGAGGCCCTCCCGCCTGTTTTTTTGTCTGCGCAGCTCTGCTTCTATGCGTTATATCGTCTCGGCAACGACGCTCACAGACCGGGGACCCGAGAGGCCGCGCACTATGAGAAACCCGCGACTGAGATCGCTTCGAACGCTTACGCTGCTGGCCGCCGCGGCGCTGCCGCTCGCCGCGCTCGCGGACGAAGTCGCGAGAAAACCGCTGGATGTGAAGAACACATTCCGCAATATCTGCGGGTTCTGTCATGAGGACTACGGCAGGAAAGCCGCCAAGGGGCCGCAGCTCATGAACTCCGAGCGCAGCGACGAGTACCTGTTCAACCGGATCAAGAACGGCAAGCCGGGCCGGATGGCCGCGTTCGGCGGCGTGTTCACCGACGACCAGATCCGCGACATCGTCAAATTCATCCGCAGCTTGAAGCCGGGGGAGGAGCCCGAGAACCCGTCATGATCTCTCGTCGCTGGTTGAGCGATCTCCGCTGGCTCCCCGCCGCAGTGTGCGTGGCGCTCGCGCTTTCGGCCTCCGCGGGGCAGGTCCAGGCGCGCACGCTTGCCGAAGTGAAATCCCTTGGCGCCATCTCGATGTGCGCCAACGCCGATGCGCTGCCCTATGCGAGCAACGACCCGCAGAGCCCCGGCTTCCAGATCGAGCTCGGGCGCGCGCTCGCGGCAGCGTTGGGCGTCCAGCTCAACGTCGAATGGATCCTTCCCCGGCGCCGCGCCAACGTGGTCAACTGCGACATGTTGTTCGATACCGTCGACGACCCCGCGGTCCACGAGGGGCGTTTGCTCCTGTCGCATCCATATCAGAAGTCCGGCCTGGCCCTGGGCCTGCGGAGCGACGCCGAAGCGATCAGCGACTACAAGGAATTGAAGAAGGGACAGAAGGTTGGCGTCATGGTCGGCTCGATCGCCGCGATGGTCCTGGGCAAGGCCGGCAAGTCCATCTCTCCCTATGCGTTCCAGTCCGATATGCTGGGCGAGCTGCGAAGCGGTGAGATCTACGCCGCAGCGGTGTCGGCTCCCACGATGAGCTACTACATCTTTCAGCGGCCCGACTCGGGACTACGCATGACCATGGCGTTCGACAGCGAACCGATGCTCACCTGGAACGTCTGCGTGGGGCTGCGCAAATCGGACGATGCGCTGCTCGCGGCAATCAACCAAGCGCTCGACCGATTGCTCGAGGACGGCACCGTCTCCCGCATCTACGCGAAGTATGGCGTCGAGCACCGCAGACCCTGAAGCGGGCCGCGCGCCCTTGGCTGCGGAGCAACGAGCCCGATCATCCGATTCGACAACGTTGGGGCAACTGCGAAGCCTTGCCCTTGACGAGCCGGACCCGCGCGGCCAGGAGCGCACGCCTTCGACGAATCTCGAAGGCGCGCCGCGCGCCGCTTCTAGCGGCGACACGCGCTTGCCGCGATACTCCTCGGCGGCCGGCAGCGATAAGGCATCGTCGGATACTTCGTGCCTCTCCTGCGCAAAAAGCGGGTCGAACGCCCGGCAACCTCGCTCCGCGATCGCACAGCGCTCCTCCCCCTTGACGGGGAGGGAATCCGTTCTGTCAGCCTGCGGGACCCATAACGAAGTCTGAAGGACCCAAAAAAACGGGCGAGAGTGTGCTCTCGCCCGGCTTCGTCTACTTGCGGCCCGAAGAGGGGGACCGCTACCGCATTACGCCTTCTTGTATTTCAGCCCCTCGAGGATGGCATCGGGCGTGATCGGCATGTGGCGAACGCGTACGCCCACCGCGTTGTAGATCGCGTTGGCGATCGCCGGTGCTGCTACCGTCGAGGCCGGCTCGCCCACCCCGCTGGGATGATGCCCAGACTGGATGATCTCCACGTTGATCTCCGGCACCTCCGCGAGGCGGATCGGCTGGTATTCGTGGAAATTGGTCTGCTGGATGGCGCCGTCCTTGTAGGTGAGACGCTCGGACATGATCTGGCTCGTCCCCCACAGCGCCGCGCCCATGATCTGGGCTTTGGTGTTCGTCGGGTTGATGCAGATGCCCATGTCCATCGCGATGTTGAGCTTGTTGACACGGTACTTGCCGGTCTTGGGATCGACCGTGACCTCGGCCACACCGGCGACCCAGGTCGGGCTCTGCCGCTCCTCCGCCGAGGATACGGCCAGGCCCATGCCCGTGTTCGGCGGCAGGTTCTTCGCGCCCCAGCCCGCCATGCCAGCTGCTACGCGCAGGCAGTTTGCCAAGCGCAGCGCGCCGCCCACCGTCGCCGACTCGTAGCGGATCCAACTGTCATCCTTGGGCCAAGGCAGCGAGATCCACAGCCGGTCCATGTAGTAATCGGAGCCGGTGCCGGGCGGATAGCCGGTGTTGGGGATGCCGCGGTTGCCGCCCTTGCCGTTGAGCATGGCCAGGCGGAACTCCAGCGGATCGCGGCCCAGCGCGTGGGCCACTTCGTCCATGAACGACTCGACCACGAACATGTTGTAGCTGTTGGACACCGTGCGCAGCGCGCTCGCCTGCACGGCCCAGGTGGTGCGATCGCTGTCCCATGCGCGCACCCGATGGTTGGGCACGTAGTACCAATGATCGCTGCCGCCGATGGACCATTGATCGATGTCCTGCTTCTTCGCGTCCCAGGAATCGAGCTGCAGCCAGTCAGTGCCGTACTTCTTGCCGACGAAGAAGCGCGGGCCCATCCAGCCGCACACGATGTCGTGGTTCATGGCGACCAGCTTGCCGTCCTTGACGCCCGCCTTCAGCTTGTGGAACGTGGGCGTGCGCGGGAAGCTGGTGGCGAACTGCGTTTCGCGCGTCTGGATCAGCTTGACCGGGCGGCCGACCTGCATGGAGCAATATGCCGCCGCGAGGATGTCGTCATAGTCCTGCTTGCCGCCGAAGCCGCCGCCCACGATGAACTGATGGACGTAGACCTTCAGGTCTTCCTGCTTCTTGTTGAGCACCTTGGCGAGGTAAGCAGCCAGCGTCATGCGCGCGAACGAAGTGCTCTGCGTGCCGGTGTAGACATGCCAGCCGCCGTCCGGCGCCTGATATACCGTCGCGTTGATCGGCTCCATGGTGGCGTGGCACACCATGTCCGACGTGTACTCCATCTCCAGCACCTTGTCGGACTGCGTGAACGCCTTCTCCACGTCGCCTTCCAACACCCAGGCGGCGCTCTCCTCGGTCTTCTCCGACAGCCCGGACATCTCTTCCATGATGTCGTTCAGGCTGAGCTTGCCGTAGGGACCCGGGTCCACCGTGAGCTTGAGCGCCTTCGCGGCCTTCATCGCGGCGGGGAACGTCTCGGCGACCGCGCACACCCAGCCGGTGCACTTGCCCATCGTGTCGTCGATCTTCACCGCCTTGATGAAGCCAGGGATTTGCTTCGCCGCGGACTCGTCGACGGCCTGAACTTTCGAGGCGTAGCGCGTGCGCGGCACGACCAACGCGGCGTAAGCCATGTTGGGCAGGAACACGTCCATGCCGTACTTGGCCTGGCCGTTGGTCTTGGACGGGATGTCCAGCGCCGGCACCGACTGGCCGATGATCTTGTAGTCGGCGCGCGCCTTCAGCGGGATCCTCTTGAAGTCGTCGGGGTAGGCGAACTTGCGGTCGATCTTTGTCTTCTGGAGGATCTCGCCGTAGCTGATCGAGCGGCCCGACCCTTTGTCGATCACGCGGCTGTTCTCCGCGTAGCAGTCGCCGACTTTCGCGCCGAGCAGCTTCGCGCCGGCTTCGGTGAGCGCGATGCGTCCGGCGGCGCCGGCACGCGACAGGCGGTCGAACTCGGTGGTCACGCTGCCGCTGTTCACCGTGTACGCCAGCCCATAGATGGCGAAGTTCTCGACGCTCTCCAGCGGCGTGTCCAGCCGCACGTCGTCCCATTTGACTTCCAGCTCCTCGGCGATGATCTGCGCGAGCCCGGTGCCGATGTGCTGCCCCATCTCGGCCTTGACGATGTGCATCGTGGTCTTGCCGTCGGGGGTGATCGTGAACCAGATCGACGGCGTGAAAGCGGGCATTCCCTCGCCGATCGCGGCCTCGGCATCGCGTTCGGCCAGCCCTGGAAGCCCGATGCTCAGGAAACCGCTGCCGGCGAGCACCGCGGAGCGCACCAGAAAGTCGCGCCGCGTCACTCCGAGTTTGGTGGTGTCAGACATTCTTCGTGCCCTCCTTCTTGATCTGCGCGGCGCGCTTGACTGCGCCGACGATCCGCGGGTAGGTGGCACAGCGGCACAGGTTGCCGTTCATGCCGTCCACGATCTCCTTGTCGCTGGGACTGGGATTGCGGCCGAGCAGCGCGGCGGCTTGCATGATCTGGCCCGACTGACAGTAACCGCACTGCGGCACCTGCAGCTCGATCCAAGCCTGCTGCACCGGATGCGCGTTGGCGGGATCCAGGCCTTCGATTGTGGTGATGAGCGCGCCTTCCATGTCACCGACCGTGACCAGGCACGAGCGCGTGGCTTGTCCGTTCACGTGGACCGTGCATGAGCCGCACAGGCCGAGTCCGCATCCATACTTGGTCCCGGTGAGTCTCAGCTCCTCCCGGATCACCCAGAGCAGCGGGGTGTCCGGGGGCGAGTCGGAGAAGTAGCTCTGACCATTGATGTTGAGCTGGGGCATAGGTGAAACGTCTCCTTCGAGGTTGAACACTGAACCCGCCGGCGTAGATCCACCGGCGTTGCTCACGCGTGCGGTGCGCGCAGGCTGCTCCGTCCAAGGCACCGGGAGCACACATGCGGTGGTCGGGACGGAAGACAGGGCTGCGGGTGCCGCGCGACGGCCGAAGCGAGTGCGTGCTGCGCACGGGTCTCGGCCGGCCGCGGGTTCCGCCGCTGCCTGCCAGGCGCTGCCACGTCTTGTCTGGAGCCGCATCCGCTCCCCTTGCTCCTCCCGGGGAGACGAACGACTCTCTTCTTGTTGGTCAGAGGGACGATACGCCGGTCGCGAAGCTGCGGCAAGGACTCCATTAGCCCGGCGCGGGTGGGGCGTGGGAAGCGGCCGGAGGCTGTGAGACGAGCGGTGACTCGCGTGGACCGAGTCGCGGGTCCGCTCGCCCGATCGGGCACAGCCTGCCGGCTTGGTTGCGCGCTACCTGCTTTCCATGATCTTCTTCAGGCTCTCCAGACCGGCGGCATAGGCACCGGTGATGAACTTCACGACCCCGGCGTCGCTCTCGCCTTCAGGCAGATTGTCGCGCGGGTTCTTGCGCACGAAGGTTCCGATCCAGACCACCGTCGATCCACCGCTGCCGTTGGGCTTGACCGTCATGGTCGACAGATAGTGGTCCAGCGGCAGCGGAGATTCGATGATGTCGTAGGTGAACGTCATGCTCGCGTCGTTGATCGCCAGCAACTCCTCGGTGAAGGTCGGACCGTCTTTCACCGTGAGCGCCCGCACCGCTCCGGTGTGGCCGTCCCTGCCTTTGATGATGTCGCTCTTGGCGAAGGCCGGATGCCAGTCCTTCAGTCCGTCGAAGCGCTTCACGAACTTCCAGACGTCGGCCGGTTTAGCGTTGATCTCGATCATCTCGGCGACCACGAGCAGCGAACGATCGTCGGCGAATGTCGCTTGGGGGGACAACAGCAGCAGGCCCAGCAGGGCAAGAGCGATCTTGCTCATTTCTTCTCCTTATGACTGGTTCGGGTTTGTGACGGGGTCGGCGGCCGGCTCGCGGGTGGCGCGAGGGCCGCCCGTCGTGCTCCACCGCGGAAACAAGTCCGAGCCGGCAGCCGTCGCCAGGCCGACGCTCGGGCCCGGTATTGCGGCGTTTTTCTCGGTGCAAGAAGCCATTCCTCCCGTTCCCTCGGCGCGCGGCATCCCCCCGGGGACTCTACCACGTCGCGCCGTACGGCAACGGCGGGTGCGGGATTCGCGACGAGCGGCAGGCGTTAGCGAGCTCGTGTCGAACGCGTGCTGCATGTCGGACGCGACCGGTGCGTTACGCGGAACCCGGCGTCTGGGGCCTCCGATGTGGCGCGTCATCTTCGACCTCGCGCCGTGGCGTAGCGTTGAGTCGCCGCCTTTGTTTTGGGACACTACCGGCAGACGGTGCGCTCGCGCCGCCGCTTGTACGATGAGGCGCCGCCTCCGGCAGCGGCTCGGTGATCCGGCATGCTGCCAAGTCGGTCTAGGGCTGCCGGAGACCCGGATACCGTTCCACAGGAACCACGACAAGCGCTCATACGCCGCGCACTCGCGGGGTCGCTACAGGGTGCTACGAGGAAGCTACGATATGCCGCCGAACAGGCCGCGAACACAGATTGCCGGACTCATGCAGGCGGTCGCCGCGTCGCTGTGGACCATCTCCGCGCTCGCGGCCTCGTCTGCGGATCCCACAACTCCGATCCAGTACCTGGTGGTGGTGTATCAGGAGAACGTGTCCTTCGACCACTACTTCGCCACCTACCCGCACGCCGAGAATCCGCCGGGGGAGCCCGCATTCCATGCGCGTCCCGGCACCCCGACGGTGAACGGACTGAGCGGCGTCTTGCTGACGAGTAATCCGAACGCCGCACCCCCGTTTCGGCTGGACCGGTCGCGCGCCGCAACCTGCGACCAGGATCACGAGTACAAAGCGGAGCAGCGCGCCTATGATCGCGGTCTGGTCGATAAGGCGGTCGATTCCACGGGCACCAGAGGCATGAGCAACCAGGGCCAAACCGCGTGTCACCCGGACGACGTGATGGGTTACTTCGACGGCAACACGGTAACGGCGATCTGGAACTACGCGCAGCACTTCGCGATGAGCGACAATCACTTCGGCACCACGTTCGGTCCGTCTACCCCCGGAGCGCTGAACCTGATCGCGGGGCAGACGCACGGAGCGGTGGGGGACTGCGCTGTGGCGGCCGCTTCGGTCGGCTGCGTCGCGACGGCCGACTCGCTGGTTACCGCGCACGGCGTGGACGTCGTGCACAACACGATCATCGGGGACGTGCGGCCCAAGTTCGACGACTGCTCCTCGCGCGACACGGCCGGGATGAGCGGGCGCAACGTGGGAAACTTGTTGACGGAGAAAGGCGTGACCTGGGGCTTCTTCCAGGGTGGTTTCAAGCCCACGGCCGTGAACGCGGGCAAGGCCGTCTGCGGCGCCAGCCACATGGGCAGCAACGGCGTGCTCAAGCCCGATTACATTCCCCACCACCAGCCGTTCCAGTACTACAGATCGACCTCCAATCCGCACCACCTGCCGCCCAGTTCCCCCGGCGTGATCGGGAGCAACGAGGACCAAGCGAATCACCAGTACGACCTCTCCGATTTCTGGGACGCGGTACAGGCGCACAATCTGCCGCACGTCGCATTCTTGAAGGCGCCCGGATACCAGGACGGGCACGCCGGCTACTCCGACCCGCTGGCCGAGCAGCGCTACCTCGTGGAAACCATCAATGCGCTGCAGCGGCTCCCGCAGTGGGAGAGCATGGCGATCATCATCGCGTACGACGACTCGGATGGCTGGTACGACCATGTCATGCCACCCATCGTCCGGACATCGAATACGCCGCAGGATGCGCTCACCGGCGAGGGCAGCTGCGGTCAGTCGACGCCCGGTTCGGTACAAGGGCGCTGCGGGTTCGGTCCCAGGGTGCCGCTGTTGGTCGTGTCGCCGTGGGCAAAGCGCAACTTCGTCGACCACACGCTGATCGACCAGTCCTCGATCCTGCGGTTCATCGAGGACAACTGGAAGCTGGGGCGATTGGGCAACGGCTCGACGGACGAGGTGGCCGGAACGCTGGAGAACCTGTTCGATTTCGCCAAGCCACACCGCGGAGAGCTGTTTCTCGATCCAGCCACCGGTGAACGGACCGGAGGTGCCTCCGACCCGGACGATTGAGGCTTCGCGGGGTCGCAATCTCGCATGACGTTCCCGCCAAGCGGCCAGGCACGGCGCCCGTCCTGATCCGAATATGCTCGCGCGATTCCTGCTCGGCCTGGTGAGCGCCGAGCTTGCGCTCTACCTCATCGGCGGTGCGCGGCTCTCCTCTCACTTTGGTGTGTCGGCCCTGTGGGCATTGCCGTTCGCGCTTGTCGCAGCGCTCGCTGCCAGGGTTGCGTTGATCGCGCTGACCTTCGCGCTTTCTCGCCGGTACGGTGCATCGATTCCCCCCGCGAGCCGTCTGAACGCGGTCCAGAGCGTCAAGCTGTTCGCCGGTGAAGTGCTGGCGCATACCGCGCTGTTCACGCTCATGCAGCCACTCGAGGCGCTGTTCGTGAGCAAGCCGCGGGCGCCTGGCGCAGGGAACCAAACGTCATGGCCGGTGCTGCTGATCCCAGGGATCTACTGCAACGCCGCGGTCTGGTGGTCGATGACACGGCGCCTTCGAGCCTGGGGGTTGCAGAGTCTGTGGCCGATCACACTGGAACCGCCTCTGGCAAGCATCGACGATCTGGCACAGCAGCTCACGCAGCACATCGCGCGGATCTGCGAGGCGACCGGCGCATCGCGCGTCGTGCTCGTCGGCCACAGCATGGGTGGACTGATCGCACGCGCATGCGCGCGCGATCCGGCGACGCGCGGCCGCATCGCCAAGATCGTGTCAGTGGGATCCCCGCATCATGGCAGCGCGATCGCGCGTTGGGGCCTTGGAGAAGACGCGCGCCAGCTCTGTCCCGGCAGCGCATGGCTCACGGCGTTGAACAGCGCGGAGCAGCAGGCGGCGCCGGTGCCGATCGTCTCCGTGTTCAGCTGGCAGGATAACTTCGTGGCGCCGCAGGACAGCCCCATCCTGGCTCACGCGGCGAACATCCCGCTCACCGGCATCGGGCATCTGGCGCTGTTGTTCTCCGAAGCCGCGGCGCAGCACGTGCGCCGCGAGATCCTATCGGCGGCTCAGATGTGAAAGCCGTGCGTGAACTCGGCGAACGCAATCTGCTCGGGAGTCAGTTGCGGCTCGACAGCCTCCTTCGCTCCCATCGCCGCCGCCGATTCCGGAAACATCCGGTAGGCGGTGTTCATGACGATATGGGAGATCTTCGGCGCCACTGCGTGCACCACCTCCGCGAAGATGCCCAGCCGCGTGGCGATGCGGTCCGGCCGTTCGATGATCGCCTGCACGATGAGATCGGCCGCCTCTTCCGGCGTCAGCATCTGCGTGTGCTCGTAGATCTTGGTTGGCGCGCTCATCGCGGTGCGTACAAGAGGCATGTTGATCGTGGTGAATGCGATGCCGTCGTCGGCGAACTCGGACGCGGCGCAGCGCGCGAACGCATCCATCGCGGCCTTGGATGCGACGTAGGCGGAGAAGCGTGGCGCGTTGGTCAGCACGCCGATGGAGGAGATGTCGATCACCTGGCCGGCCTTCTTGCGTTGCATGCTTGGCAGGATTCCGAGCGTGACGCGCAGCGCGCCGAAGTAGTTGAGGCGCATCGTGCGCTCGAAGTCGTGGAAGCGCTCGAAGGAGTGCTCGATGGACCTGCGGATGGAGCGGCCGGCGTTGTTGACCAGGATGTCCACACCGCCGTGCTCCTCGAGCACTTGCTTGACCATCGCGTCGGACTGCTCGAACTCGGTGAGGTCGCACGCATAGGTCGCGATCCGTCCGCCCGCAGCTTCTACCTCCGCCTTGGTCTCGCGCAGGCGCTCTTCCTCACGATCGACCACGACCAGCGTCGCCCCGGCCGCGGCGATCTTCAAGACGGCGGCCTTTCCGATCCCCGCGCCCCCTCCGGTGATCATCACCACTTTTCCCTTGACCGCGCCGGCGAGGCTACGATCGAGAAACAGCTCGGGGTCGAGATGGCGCTCCCAATAGTCCCACAGCTTCCAGGCGTAGTCCTCCAGAGGAGGAATTCGGATCCCCGTTCCCGCGAGGGCCTTCTGGGCTTCGCGGCAATCGAAGCGCGTCGGGTAGTTGACGAACTGCATGATGCCGGGCGGCAGGCCGAAGTCCTTCATGACCTGCTCGCCGATGCGCCGCACCGGCGTCATGCGTGCAATCGCCAGGCGGACCGACTCGGGGATGAATCCGAACATCCTGGCGTTCAAGCGCAGACTCATCTGCGGTGCATGGCCGGCGTGAGCGAACAGATTCAGGATGTCGCCCACGCGCCTCGGCTTGGGGTCGGTGAGGTGGAAGCATTGCCCATCGAGGCCGGGCAGGTGAGCGATGTGATCCATCGCGGCCACGACGAAGTCCACCGGCACCAGATTCAGGCGCCCGCCCTCCACGCCGATCGCCGGCATCCAGGGCGGCAGCAGGCGCCGCAGCTTCTGGATCGGCTTGAAGAAGTAATACGGGCCGTCGATCTTGTCCATTTCGCCGGTGCGCGAATCGCCGACCACGATGCCCGGGCGGTAGACGCGCCACGGCCGCCGGCACTCGCCCCGCACGATCGCCTCGGACTCGTGCTTGGTGCGAAAGTACGGATGGTCGAGGTTCTCCGCCTCTTCGAACATGTCTTCGCGGAACACGCCTTCGTACAGCCCGGCGGCCGCGATCGAGCTCACTAGATGAAAGCGGCCGACTTGCGCCTCCTGAGCGAATTGGACGGCGTGGCGCGTACCCTGCACGTTCGCCAGCTCCTGGGCCTGCGCGCTTGCCTTCAGGTCGTAGACCGCCGCCAGATGGAACATGTGGTCTACGCCGCGCAGCCGATCGAGGTCGGCAGCGGAAACCCCGAGCTGCGGCCGGGTGAGGTCGCCTACGATCGGGATCGCACGGTCAGGCCCTACTGCCCAGCGGCTGCGCAGCGCGTCGACCTTCGCGAGCTTCGCCTCGCGGACCAGGAAGTAGACCACGGAGCCTTCACGCTCCAGGAGTTTGGCTGCGAGACGCGACCCGATGAAGCCGGTCGCACCGGTGACGAAGTAGCGCATCGCATTGGCTCCTTGCAGGTTCGGCGGACGGCGCAGCCCGGCCCGTTCCACCTCGAACGGATGCGGGTAATCTAGAGTCGATCCGGCTCAAGTTTCTTGACGTAACGCAAGGAAGCGGGCGAATCCCATTTGTATCGTAGCCGGCATGAGTTGCGGGGATCGGGTGTTCCTTCGAGGAGCAGCGAGCCATGGCTAAGCGCGAGGCGATGTCCGGCGTCGATACCGCATGGCTGCGGACGGATCGGCCCACGAACCCGATGGTCATCGCGGCGGTAATGACGACGCAGACCAAGCTCGCGTTCGACGCCTTCAAGGAGATCATCGCCACGCGCTTCCTGCAGCACCGGCGCTTCCGCGAGCGGGTGGTGATGGAAGGCGACACGGCCTACTGGGAGGTCGATCCCACGTTCGACCTGAGCTTTCACGTCCGGCGTACGGCGCTGCCTCGCCCGGCGGGGCGCAAGGAGCTGGCCGAGCTGGTGAGCGACATGATCAGCACGCCACTGGATCCCGTGCGTCCGCTGTGGCAATTCCAGGTGATCGACGAGTTCGACGGGGGCAGCGCCATCGTCTCCCGGATTCATCATTGCTACGCCGACGGCATGGCGCTCCTGAAAGTGCTGCTGTCGATGACCGACGGCTGGACGCCTCCCGCGGAGACGCCGGATGCCGCCATCGAAGAGGAGCACTCCGATCTGCTCCAGCGCTGGTTCGGTCCGGTGACCAAGACCGTGGCCGACACGCTGCGGATCGGCAGCGGCTTGGTGGGTGCCTACTTCGACGCCGTGCTTCATCCCAGCCACGCGCTCGATTATGCGCGTCAGGGCATCGACCTCACCGCCGAAGCGGCCCGGCTTGCGCTCATGCCGGCGGATTCGCAGACGCGCTTCAAGGGCGCGCCCCTGGGCGCCAAGCGTGCCGCGTGGACGGAGCGGCTCCCGCTTTCGGAGATCAAAGCGGTGGCACACGCCACGGGGTGCTCGATCAACGATGTGATGTTGGCTTGTACGGCAGGCGCGCTGCGCACCTATCTGCTGGACAAGGGCGATCCGGTCGAAGGCGTGGAGCTGCGCGCTCTGGTTCCGGTGAACCTGCGCACGCAAGGGCAGGGCGGCGCGTTAGGCAACTACTTCGGCGGCGTGTTCGTGCTGCTGCCGCTCGGCATCGACAATCCGCTGGAGCGGCTGTACGAGGTCAAACGGCGCATGGCCGAGCTGAAGGGCTCTGCCCAGGCGCTATTCACGATCGGGCTGCTCGCCGCAGTCGGCATGGGACCGAAGGCGCTGCAACAGACGATCATCGATCTGCTCGCCAGCCGTACCACTGCGGTGCTGACGAACCTTCCGGGGCCGCAGCGTCCGCTCTACATGGCAGGGGCGAAGTTGCGCGAGCTCGTCTTCTGGGTGCCGCAGTCGGGCGCGATCGGGATGGGCATTAGCGTGTTCAGCTACGACGATGGCGTTCAGTTCGGGATCGTGACCGACACGAATCTCGTCCCGGACCCGCAGACCATCGCACGCCGGTTTCAGGGCCAGTTCGAACAGCTGCTCTGGATCACGCTGATGGGCTCCTGGGATGGGCCGCCCGCCCCGGACGAGGCCGAGGGCCTGGCGGGGACCTAGCGGTCCGCGCGCGGGCGGTTACGCCTCTTCCAGCCGCGACTTGGCGAGCTCGATGTCGAGCCGCTCCATCGCGTCGCAGGGCTCCTGCTTGGCGGCCTCGACGGTCAGCTCCGTGGCTTCCTCCAGCCTCGCCTTGCCATACATCAGCAGCAACCCGTTCGCGAACTCGATGCGCGCGATCGCCGAGTGGGGGTGCAGCTCGAGAGCCCTGCGATAGTGCCGTACCGCTTCGTCCTTGCTGGCGCCGTAGGTCAGCCCTCCGAGCATCGCACCGACTTTGTTCAGGATCTCCGCGTGGTACGTCCCCATCGCGGTGTGCGCTTCGGCGTGCTCCGGCTCCAACCGGAGAGTGCGGTCCAGCGCGGCCTTGATCTTGCCTCCGATGCCCTGCGCCAGCGCCTCCAGCACCGACATGGCCTGGCTGTGGCGGCCCAGCGCATACGCGTAGAGATAATGCGAGTTGGCGAGCTCCGGGAGCGCGGCGATCGCTTCCTCACCTCGCGCAGCGACCTCCTCGAACAACCTGAGCTTCGTCGCGCGATCCCGCTCTAAGTAGGTGGCGTAGATCGCGGTGGCCTTGTTGGCGACCGAATGTCCGACCAGGCCCAAAGACAGGCCGAGTCGTGCCGCCTGCTGAAAGTCGCCGCGGTGATAATGTTGCCAAGCCTCGAGCGCCCGTTCCGACAGCGCCGCGTAATCGCCGTCGAACTCGGGTATGGACGCGGCCACGGCGTCGTCTGCTTTGCACAGCTTTGCCAGGTGTTGTGCGCTCGGGTAAGGCTCCTTGTCGCCGACGTGCAGGCGGCTCCAGTGTTTCTTCAGCGTGGCTGCCGTGTAGGCGAAGCCATTGGCGGGGTAGGGGAACGCGACCCACTCGGTCTTTTTCGGCACTGCGCTCTCCTATGCGCGGGCGCGCAGCGAACGCTTCGGCCCGCCTGCGGCCTGCAGCCACTGGTCCAGCCGCTGCAGGCTGGCATGGAGGCTGAGCGTCAAGTCCCTCCCGGATACCGGCCGCAGCTTGGGACTGGACCGAACGTGGGGCTCGGGTTGCTCCACGATCTCCGGGCGCAGGCGGATCCCATGGCGCTCGAAGATGGGTGCCAGTGCCGAGCGCTGCCGGGCCAGCTCCTTGATGGTGTTGCGGTAGGCGTGATTGCACACCCGGCGGCGGTTCGCGTAGCTGAAGACGTTGGCGAAGAACATCTCCGCGTCGTCGGGATCGGGCTCGAACAGCAGGATGTCAGCGTGCTTATAGGCCGTGTCGTACTTCGCCATGCCCACCTGCATGCGCGAGTGGATCAGCGCGCGGAAGGTCTGCGACAGGACCACCGGCAAGCCGCCGTTGACCAGATTGGCGTGCTTGGGTTTGCCGCGCTCGCTCGCCAGTGCAGCGTCGAACGCCACCAGCGGGTTGACGCAGATCACGAGATTCGCCCCTTCGTTCAGCGCGACCGACGCGTGCAAAGTCTTGCGTAGCGCACCGTCGACGAAATAGCGTCCGCCGATCCGAGTCGGAGGAAAAAGCCCGGGCAGAGCCATGCTGGCCTGCACCGCCGTCGCGATCGGCACGTGATCGTAGCCTTTCGCCCCGAATTCCACCGACTCTCCGCTGTCGAGATCGGTCGCGACGACATACAGCCGATGCTTGAGGCGGCGGAAGTCGTTCGTCCTGCCGCCGGTGGTAAACAGCCTGGTCAAGAACCGCTCGATCGGCGTGCTATCGAACACTCCGGTGGGGATCGCGCGGCCGAGCGCCTGCAAGGACCCCCAAAGCCCTCGCTCCAGGGGGTTTTGCAGGTAGCGCCACAGGGCATCCCGCAGCAGCTCCGGGATGCCCTTCGCGCGGTTGTAATACTCCCGGAACGCCGGCCGCTGGAAGATGCCCGGGCTGATCGGATGCTCCTCCGAGGCGTTCTCGATGTAGATCCGATACAGCTCGGGCGGGCTCAGGCCATTGGCCAGACCCGCTGCGACGAGGCTCCCCGAGCTCACCCCGACGTAGACATCGAGATCGTTGAAGTCCACGCCTTCGAGGGCGTCATCCAGCGCGAGCAGCGCTCCGATCTCGTAGATGCCCCCGAGCGGCCCGCCGCCAGCGAGCGCGAGCCCCATCCGCGACCGATACGGACCGCGCCTTCTGCCTGTGCCGGCTTGCGCCCTCAGCATAGGGCGTTGTCACGCCGGCCCGGAGGCCGCCTTATCGGACTTGGATGCGGTCTTGGACGTGCGCTTCGGGGCGCTCTCTGCGCCGCCCTTGCTGGACTTGAGCAGTTCCTGCACGCTCTCATTCAGCTCGTTCACGTGCTTGGTGAGCGCCTGAATGTCGGCGTAAGTCGGCACGCCCAGCCGATTGAGCGATTTCGAGACCCGCTCTTCGAACACCTGCTCGAGCTTGTCCCAGGCGCCGGCCGCGCTCTTGCCGAACTGCGTTGCCTGGATATGCGCGATCTTCCCTGCGCGCGCCTGCACGGCTTCGCCCTCCTTGACCAGTGAATCGAACAGCTTCGCGCCCTCAGCTTGCGCCTTGGCAAACGCGCCCAGCCCGGCCAGCCAGATCTGGTGCGCGGAATTCATCACGAGCTGTGAAAAGTTGCCTTCTTCGGGTGTTTCTTTGAGTTTCTGTGCCATCTCGAGTCTCCGTCGGCGAAGTCTAAGGTTGGTATGGTCTAGCCTCCGGGATGATGGGCTTAGAGCGCTCGCCACGCTAGCTCGCCCGCCGCGGAAGGCAATGCGACTGTGCCAGCTTCTGGGGCGCGTTCGCTTGATATCGGTCAAAGAAACACCCCATTCCCGGCGTATAAGGAACGCATGGGCGGCCGCTGACGGAAGGTGCATCGCCAATGGAAAAGATCTGGCTCAAGAGCTACCCCGAGGGCATTCTGCCCGATGTCGACGTGCGGGAATTCGCGTCTCTCAAGGAGATCCTGGAGAAGAGCTGCCAGCGGTACGCGGCGCTCCCCGCCTTCAGCAACATGGGATCCACTCTCACCTACGGCGAGCTGGACCGGATGAGCCGGGCCTTCGGCGCGTATCTGCAGCAGATCGCCGGGCTCGGGAAAGGAGACCGGGTAGCGCTCATGATGCCCAACCTGCTCCAGTACCCGGTGGCGATGTTCGGCGCGCTGCGGGTGGGCATGACGGTGGTCAACGTCAACCCGCTCTACACCCCGCGCGAGCTGCAGCATCAGCTGGACGACTCCGGCGCAAAGCTGATCGTGGTCCTGGAGAACTTCGCCCACACGGTCCAGGAAGTGCTCCCCCGCACTCCGGTGACCCATGTGGTGACCACGCGCATCGGGGACCTGCTGTCCTTTCCCATGGGCCTGGTCGCCAACGTTGTCACCAAGTACCTGAAGCGGCTGGTTCCGGACTGGAACATCCCGCACGCGGTGGAGTTCCCGCGCGCCTTGGCGCAGGGGAACAAACCGCTGACCGACGTCGAGGTCACAGCCGACGACATCGCGTTCCTGCAGTACACGGGCGGCACGACCGGGGTTCCCAAAGGAGCCATCCTCACGCATGGGAATATGGTGGCGAACCTGGAACAGACCGCCGTGTGGATCGGCCGCAACCTGCAGGAGGGCGCCGAGACCGTGGTGACCGCGCTGCCGCTTTACCACGTGTTCTCGCTCACCGCCAACCTGCTCACTTTCCTCAAGCTCGGCGCGCACAACGTGCTCATCACGAATCCGCGCGACATCGAGGGCTTCATCAAGGAGTTGAAGAAGATCCGGTTCACCGCGATCACCGGCGTCAACACCCTGTTCAACGCGCTGCTCAATGCCCCCGGCATCAAAGACGTCAATGCAAGCGCGTTGAAGATCGCGGTCGGCGGCGGCATGGCGGTGCAGCGGGCGGTGGCAGAGCGGTGGCAGCAGTTCTTCGGCGTGCCACTGATCGAGGGCTACGGACTCACCGAAACTTCGCCCATCGTCTGCGCCAACCCACTCGACGTGCGCGAGTACACCGGCAGTATCGGCCTGCCTCTGCCCTCGACCGAAGTGAGCATCCGTGACGACGCCGGCAACGAGCTTTCGCTCGGTGAGGTGGGAGAGCTGTGCGTGCGCGGGCCGCAGGTGATGAAGGGGTACTGGAACAAGCCCGAGGAGACCGCGAAGGTGTTCACGGCCGACGGGTGGCTGCGCACGGGGGACATGGCCTTCATGGACGAGAAAGGTTTCGTGAAGCTGGTCGATCGCAAGAAGGATATGGTGCTGGTCTCCGGGTTCAACGTCTACCCGAACGAGGTCGAGGACGTCGTCATGACCCACCCCGGAGTCCTCGAGGTGGCTGCGATCGGAGTCCCGGACGAGAGATCGGGCGAGAGCGTGAAGCTCATCGTCGTGAAGAGGGACGCGGCGCTCACCGCCGAGGAGCTCATCGACTACTGCCGCAAGCACCTCACGGGCTACAAGGTCCCCAGGGAAGTCGTGTTCCGCGACCAGCCGCTCCCCAAGACCAATGTGGGGAAGATCCTGCGCCGGGTGATCAAGGAAGAAGAGCAGGCGCGGGTCAGGACGCCGGGCTGAGCGGCGCCGCCGGCCTGCCGGTCAGGCGCGTGGCGAGCCGGCTCGCTTGCCGCGCGGTGAGCCCATAGATCGAAAGCTGCGGGTTCGCTCCGATGCTGGTCGGGAACACCGAGCCGTCGAACACGGACAAGTTCTCCAAGCGATGATAGCGGCCGTCGGCGTTGACGACCGACCGCTTCTCGTCGCTGCCCATCGGGCAGCCGCCCATGACATGGGCGCTCACCACATGGGCCTTGAGCACCCTCATCTCCAGGCGCTGGATCGCGTCCCTGGCTGCGGGCCAGGTGTCGTAAGGCACGGCGTCCTCATGGACGGGCAGAACCTTCGTGGCGCCGGCGGCGAACTGGATCTCCGCCATCGTCAGATACGCCCGGCGTATGCCGTCCCACACGA
>Ga0335081_10004290_pt1 | contig 22483 bp, 26 predicted proteins | sample Lox_Sample_35_FD_206713 | JGI IMG/M metagenome (GOLD analysis project Ga0335081, IMG submission 206713) | Soil microbial communities from Loxahatchee National Wildlife Refuge, Florida, United States - Lox_Sample_3.5 | ecosystem: Environmental > Terrestrial > Soil > Wetlands | place: USA... | reverse complement strand
TTCGAATTCGCGCGGGGGCGGCGGACGATAGACGTGCCTTGCAGGGCCGACGTGACGTTCGACGCGGCGCGCCGCGCGGCGCGGCATCGGACCGGGCTCGGCGACCGACGGAGCAAGTTCGATCGGCTTTGCGCCACCCGGTCGATCGAACGGGCTGGGCGGCGCATCAACGCCGCGATTGGCCGGCGGGCCGCAGACGATCGCCCCATCGGCACCGTGGACGCAGAGATTCTGCGCGACAACGATATTTTTGGGCGCCGCGGCGGCGCTTGCAGGAGCGGCAGCGGCGGCTTTCGAAGAGGCAGCGGCGCCGGCCGGAGCGGCTGCGACCTTGTTCGAGGCGGCCACGGTGTCGGCAGGAACGGCGGCGGTGCTTTTCGAAGCGGTCGCGGCGCTCGCGGGAACGTTGGCGGCGCTTTTTGAAGCGGCAGCGGCGCTCGCCGGAACGTTGGCGACGCTTGCGGGCGTGGTGAGGAAGTAAACCGCGGCGATCAGGAAAACGAGCGCCACCAGCGCGAACGAGAGGGCACTCCGGATCTCATGTGGAATCGCACGCATGACAAACCCCAACGCAAGGCCCGCTTCGCGGGGCCATTAACCAATTGGGTTAAGGATAGCGGGTACCGCGGCTTTAGCCTTGTCCGGCTGCCATCCCTTTTGCGAAGCCGATGCGCTCGGCAAGAGCCGAACCTCTACGAAGGCCCGTGGTTAGCGGCTTTTCGCAGAGCGGCGGACGAACCGCGCCGCGTGAAATTATTCGTGCACAGCGCGCCATTTCATGTCGCCGCCACGCTCAAAGGCAACGCACTCGCTAACAATTGCCGAAAATTTTATTTGAATTGATGTCAGTGCGCTTGGAAACGAAGCATCTGGACCCGCGCTATTTGATCGGCGGCGCGTACAGGATGCCGCCGCGGTCCCACAGCTGATTGAGCCCGCGCGGGATGCCGAGCGGCGAGCCGGTGCCGACGTTGCGCTCGTAGACCTCGCCGTAATTGCCGACGCGGCGGATGATGCGCGCCGCCCAATCGTCGGTGAGCCCGATGCCGGCGCCGAAATGGCCTTCGGTGCCGACCAGCCGCATGACGTCGGGCTTCTTCGACTTGAGCGCCTCGTCGATGTTGTGCGAGGTGACGCCGAGCTCCTCGGCGTCCATCATGGCGAACAGCGTCCACTTCACCAACAGCAGCCAATCGTCGTCCTTGTGCCGCACCACGGGCCCGAGCGGCTCCTTGGAGACGACGTCTGGCAGGATCATATGGTCGGCGGGCTTCGGCAGCTTGAGCCGCAGCGCGTAGAGCTGCGACACGTCCGCGGTCAGCGTGTCGCACTCGCCCGCGGCATAGGCCTTGAGCACGCCGTCGATGGTGCCGAATTTCTTCTCCTGGTACTTCATGTTGTTGGCGCGGAAGTACTCGGCCAGATTGAGCGCGGTGGTGGTGTTGTCCTGCACGCAAACCTTGCTGCCGTCGAGCTCGAGCGCCATCGAGTAGCCGCGCGCGCGCGGAATCATGAAGCCCTGGCCGTCGTAATAGGACACGCCGGCGAAGTGCAGGCCGTAGTCGGTCTCGCGCGACATGGTCCAGGTCGAGTTGCGCGCCAGCACGTCGACCTTGCGCTTGGCGAGCTCGGTGAAGCGCTCCTTGGCGTCGAGCGGCACGAAGACCACCTTGTTCGGATCGTCGAAGATCGCCGCCGCGATGGCGCGGCAGAAATCGACGTCGAAGCCCGCCCACGCGCCCTTGGCGTCCTGCGCCGAGAAGCCGGGCAGCCCGTTGTTGACGCCGCAGTAGATGGCGTCGCGGCGCTGCGTGCGCTTCAAGGTCTTGGTGTCGTAGCGCAAGTTGGCAATCGCGGCGACGGCAACGGCGACGGCGACCGCCAGGCCGATGGTCAGGCCGGTGCGGAAATTCCAGCCGAAGAATTCGCGCAGCTTACGCAACCTATGCCCCCTGCCCGCCTGCCGGCGCTAGATCTGCGGCCGCTGCAGCACGATCACCTTGGTGCCGATCGGAATGCGGCCATAGAGATCGGACACGTCGGGATTGGTCAGGCGGAAGCAGCCCGACGAGACCTTGGTGCCGATGGTCTGCGGCATGTTGGTGCCGTGGATGCGGTATTCGGTGTGGCCGAGATCCATCGCGCGCGCGCCCAGCGGGTTGCCGGGGCCGCCAGCCATCCAGCGCGGCAGATAGGGCTGGCGTTTGATCATTTCCGGCGGCGGCGTCCAGTCCGGCCATTCCCGTTTGCGCGTGATCTTCACCAGGCCCTGCCACTGGAAGCCGTCGCGGCCGACGCCGATGCCGTAGCGCAGCGCCCGCCCGCCGCCCTGCACCACGTAAAGGTAGCGCTCCTGGGTGTTGACGATGATGGTGCCGGGCGGCTCCGCCGTGCGGAAGAACACTACCGTCTTTTCCCATTTCGGATCGAGCTGCTCCTCGTCGGGCGTCGGCACGTAGCCCGGCTGATCGCCGTCGCTGCCGACCTGCGCCAGGGCGCGCGGCGGCGCGGACAAGCTCAAGAGGGCGATGGCGAAAGCGAGGAAGAAGAGGCGATAGAGCGGCATGGGCAGGCTCCGCATGACCCGTTGCAGCAATAATGGACCTTTTCGGCCGGCACCGCCAGCACCCCGCCTTGGCCGCAGGCGCGGCCGGGCGCTATGCTTGCTGCCAAAGCGCGGGAGCAAGCGCCCATTTGGGAAGAACGCCATGAATTATGCGACCGATTTTCCCTCGATCAAGGACCAGGTTTCGCCCGACGAATGGCAGGCGCGCTGCGCGCTCGCCGCCTGCTACCGGCTGGTCGACAAATACGGCATGACCGACCTGATCTACAACCACATCACCGCGCGCGTGCCGGGCGAACAAGACGCCCTGCTGATCAATCTCTACGGCTTGCTCTACAAGGAAATCACCGCCTCCAGCCTGGTGAAGATCCATGTCGACGGCGACATCCTGTGGAAGCCGGACACCGATTACGACATCAACAAATCCGGCTACGTCATCCATGGCGCGATCCATAGAGCCCGCCCGGACGTCGCCTGCGTGCTGCACACGCACACGCGCGCCGGCATGGCGGTGGCGGCAATGCAATGCGGGCTGCTGCCGCTGTCGCAGACCTCGATCCGTTTCTTCGGCCATGTCGGTTATCACGACTATGAGGGACCGGCGGTCGATCTCGACGAGCGGAAGCGGATCGTGGAGGACCTCGGGCCGCACGACGCGCTGATCATGCGCAACCACGGCCTGCTCGCCTGCGGCGCCACCATTCAGCAGGCCTTCAACACCATGTATCAGCTCGAAATGTCCTGCCGCTCGCAGGTCGATGCCATGGCGGCGCGCACCGAATTGACCATGCCGGGCGAGAACGTGCTCGCGCACACCGCGCATCTCTATCAGCCCGGCACGCGGCGGCCTTACGGCGTGCTGGAATGGCCGGCCATGCTGCGGCTGTTGGATGCGGAGCAGAAGCAGACCGATTACCCGCCCTATTGGCACTGAGCGCATCAGAGGGAGCGACCGATGCTGCTGGCGAGACTAGGCGCCGTTGCGTTGCTCCTGCTGGCGCCGGCGACCGCCGCCGGCGCCGACGATTACCCGGTCAAGCCGATCCGCCTGATCGTTCCGTTTCCGCCGGGCGGCAGCAACGACGTGGTCGGGCGGCTCATTGCCAAGCAGCTCGGCGACAAGCTCGGCCAGCAGGTGTTCGTCGACAACCGCGGCGGCGCCGGCAGCATGATCGGCACCGAGGCGCTGTCGAAGGCGGCGCCCGACGGCTACACGATCGGCATCGCCTCGATCGCCTTCGCGGTCAATCCGGCGCTGCACAAGCTGCCCTACGACCCGTTCAAATCGTTCGAGCCGGTGTCGATCCTCGCCACCGGGCCGAACGTGCTGGTGGTCAATCCGACGCTGCCGGTCAAATCGGTGGCCGAGCTGATCGCGCTGGCCAAGAAGGAGCCCGGCAAGCTCAACTACGCCTCGGCCGGCATCGGCAGCTTCCAGCATCTCGGCGGCGAGCTATTCAAGCTCGATGCCGGCGTCGACATCGTGCACGTGCCTTACAAGGGCGGCGGCCCGGCCATGCAGGACGTGATCGGCGGGCACATCAAGATCATGTTCTCCTCGCTGATCCAGACGACGCCCTTCATCAAGTCGGGGCAGTTGCGTCCGCTCGGGGTCGGCGGCAGCAAACGCAGCCCGGTGTTTCCGGACGTGCCCACCATCGCGGAAGCGGGCGTCCCAGGCTACGCCGCCAACAACTGGTGGGGCATCCTGGCGCCCGCCGGCACGCCGAAGCCGATCGTCGAGAAATTGTACCAGAACGTCCAACAGGCGCTGCAGTCGCCCGAGATGCAGCAGGCCTTCGCGCGCGAAGGCGCCGAGAGCGTGCGCATGAGCACCGCGGAGTTCGCCGACTTCATCAAGGCCGAAATCGAAAAATGGCAGCACGTGGTCAAGGACGCCAAGATCGAGGCGCGCTAGGCATAGGACGCGTGGGGGAGGATGCGATGCAGCTCAAAACGAAAGCCGCGGCCGCGCTGATCGCGGCGCTGGCGGTGCTTGCCCAGGCGAATAGTGCCTGTGCGCAAACCTATCCGGACCGCGCGGTCAAGATCATCGTCGGCTACGCGCCGGGCGGCCCGATCGACATCGTGGCGCGGCTGATGGGCGACAAGCTCGCCGCACTCTGGGGCAAGCCGGTGGTGGTGGAGAATCTCGCCGGCGCGGGCGGCAATATCGCGGGTGACCGCGTCGCCAAATCCGCGCCCGACGGCTACACGCTGGTCATGGGCTCGAACGCCATGCTCGCCATCAATCCGAGCCTCTACAGCAAGATGACCTTCGACCCCAACAAGGACCTGATCCCGATTTCCGAGGCGGTCTACTCGCCGAACGTTCTGGTGGTGCCCAACAATATTCCGGTGAAGAGCGTGGCCGAGCTGGTCGCCTATGCCAAGGCGCATGCGAGCGACAAGCTCACCTTCGCCTCGGCCGGCGTCGGCACCACGCAGCATCTTGCCGGCGAGCTGTTCAAGGCGATGGCGCATGTCGACATCACGCACGTGCCTTACCGTGGCGCCGCGCCGGTAATCACCGATCTGTTGGCCGGCCGCATCACGATGTTTTTCGGCGCCGTCGCGCCGCTGATCCCGCTGGTGAAGGCCGGCAAGGTGCGCGCGCTTGCCGTCACCTCCGGGCAGCGCTTTCCGGCGCTGCCGGAACTGCCGACCATGATCGAGGCCGGTTACCCCGGATTCGTCGCGGTGCTCTCCATGGGTTTGATGGCGCCGGCAGGGACGCCGACGGCGGTTGTCGACCAAATCCACCAAGCCTCGGTGAAAGTCTTGGCCGCGCCGGACGTGCGCGCCAAGCTCAACAGCATCGGCATGGAAGTGGTCGGGAACTCGCCCGCCGAATTCAAGGCGGCGATCGATGCGGAACGGCCGCAATGGGCGAAGATCATCAAGGAGGCCGGCATTGCACCGGCGCATTAGCTGCTATGTAAATTTTTAAATAAATCCGACGTTAATTTCATGCCGTCACGACCATGACGCCGACATGACAGATGCCGATGGTGGCTTCACGCGGCGCGCGGCTGCTGTATAACTGTTAACCATGAGTCGGTTGGCGGGGAGTTGAGCGGTGGCGAGACCGGGGGGCAACTTTCCATTCGCTGCGGCGCTTGCCGCCGGTCTTTGGCTGGCCTCAGTTCCGCCCGCAGCCGCGCAGTTTTTCGACATCTTCTTCCCCGACGAGCCGCCTCAGGTCTCCGCGGAACATTCGGAACCTTCACGCGCCCTCAGAGCGCACCACAGGTATCGCGACGAAGAGCGCGAGACGAGGCACCGCCGGTCGCACCGCTACTCCGAGGACGCCGACCGCGAATCGCGGCGCGGGGCGAAGCAACGCAGGCATGAAATCGCGCGCGATCGCGGGCCGCCGAAAGGCCCGTTCACGATCGTGGTCGCCATCGGCCCGCAGGAGGCGCTGCTGTACGGCCAAAACGGCCTGATCGACCGCGCCTCGATCTCCACCGGCATGCCGGGGCATCCCACTCCGATGGGCGTGTTCACCGTGATCTCGAAAGCGCGCTGGCACGCATCGAACATCTACAGCGGCGCGCCCATGCCCTTTATGCAGCGGATCACATGGTCGGGCGTCGCGCTGCATGCCGGCCCGCGGCCGGGCTACCCCGCCTCGCACGGCTGCATCCGTCTGCCGGAGGACTTCGCCATTCGGCTGTACCACACCACTAAGGTCGGGACGCGCGTGATCGTGACGCGCGAGGCCGTGGAACCGGTCACGATCGACAGCCCGAAGCTGTTCGTGCCCAAGCTCGCCGAGGCAAAACCGGTGACGGTCGCCGCGAGCGATCCGGCGGCGGGCGCCGTCAGCTTGGCCGCCAAATCTGCCGTCAAGACCGCCGCCAATTCCACAACTGCCCAGCCGGATGCTGTGCCGGCGGTCGCCGCGACGTCCACCGCAACCGGCGCACAGCCGGCCGCTGTACCTGCAATTGCGACGGCACCCGATGCGACCGGCGCGATCACGTTGCCGGCAGAGCAGCCGCCGGCCGCCCAACCGCCCCACCCGGGCCAGCCGATTTCGGTGTTCATCAGCCGCAAACAGGGCAAGGTGTTCGTACGCCAAGGCTTCACCGAACTGTTCGACATGCCGGCGACCATCGCCGATCCGCAGCGCGCGATCGGCACCCATGTCTACACCGCCATGGCCTTGGACGACGGCGGCAAGGCCATGCGCTGGACGGTGGTGTCCATTCCAAGCGAATTCCGCCGTCATAACCGCGAGGTTCGCTGGCGGCACGGCCACAAGGTGGTGGTGGATGAGCCGGATATGCCGCCGGCCACGACCGCTGCCGAGGCGCTCAACCGCATCGCGCTACCGCCGGACGCGCTGGCACAAATCGACGCGCTGCTGGTGCCCGGCTCCTCGCTGATCGTGTCGGATAATGCGCTGAGCGATGAAACCGACGACAGCACCGACTTCATCGTGCTGACACCGTAACGGCCATCGTCCCGCGCCACCGTTAACTCAAATTAACCGCTGCGGCACGCACAGTTGTGACGGCCAGCACAGCGCCCCACGACTTTCCCGCCTATTGTTCGCGCGTCCGGAGTGCCACGCTCGGGATTGCAAATTAGGGGCGACGACCATGAACACGTTCTCCCTGACCGCCAAGACCGCCCGCCGCTCGCTCACGCGCGAACCCCTCGGCACCACCATTGCCGAATTTCTCGCCGGTGCGCGTGAGGGCCTCGAGATCCAGGCTCGCTACGATGCGCTCGCCCGCAAGTCCGACAAGGAGCTCGCCGCCCTCGGCTTGACGCGCGACCAGATCGGGCGCGCGGCCGTGACCGGCAAGCTGCCCTGACCAGTCAGCCTTGAATCGTGAGAGACGGCGCGTTCGGCGCACCGTCCTTTTGCATGCCGTGGCTAACGCCGCGGCTTCTTGCGGCGTTCGGGCAATTCCTCGACCGCCATCTCACGCTTCAAATATAAGCCGCGCTCGCCGCAGCGTGGGCAGCGCACCGAAAACTCATCGCCGACGGCGGCGACTTTGTAGACGTAGACCGGCGCCGCACACTTGCGGCAGGCGACCACGCCGCGGTGGTACACCGGCTTTTTCTGAAACTGGATGCGTTGCGACACGACAGCTGCTCTCTATACGAGAGCAGCGTGCCAGAAAACCTTCTGCCCGACCGTTAAGCAGGCGGCGGCAATTTCGTAAAATTCAGCGCTTGACCGCTACCGGCTTACCGCGGCAGCGCGCCGAACCGGTAGGTCAGGCCGAGCGTCGCGGTGTGCGTCTCGACCGCCAGATTGAACCGATTGGTGTCCGCGCCAAGCGGAGCGCCCGGCGCGTGGAATGCAAAGACGCCGCTGAATTTTCCAAAATCCGCATAGCGGTATTCGGCGAGCAGCAGCCAATTTCCCCAAAGGCGCCGCTCGAAGCCGAGGCCCGCCGTCCAGCCGGTCAGGGTCTTGCGCTCACTCCGGGCATCGAAGGGCGCGGCGGGAGAAACCGTGCACTGCGGATCGGTAAAGGAATGCTGGCAAAGGCCGTCGGCCTCGATCGACTGCCAAGCGATGCCGCCGGTAACAAACAGGAGGCCGTCGGGCATGACCAGATAGCCGAGCCGCGCCCGCGCGCTCGCATCCCAGCCTAATTTCACCGAAGAGGTATCGACCCCCGGCCCGGGGGCTCCCGGAAAACATTCGATGGCGCAGCCGGGCAAGCCGGCACGGGTGGTCTTGGCGTCGGCATAAGCGAGGTCGATTTCGAGGCCGTAGACGTAAGGGCCACTCTGCCAGTTGTAGCCGCCATAGCCGCCGGCGCGGAACGCGGCCGGCCGAAAACGGGCCGGCGATGACGCGTCAACGATTGTGCCGGGCAGATCGGAGGTCGATGTCGTCGTCCATGTCGTATCGGCGAACTTGGCGCCAAGCGCGATGCCCGCATAGGGACCGGTCCAGTCCGCCGCCGGCGGCGGCGCGGATTTCATCGCTTGGTTTGCCGCCATGGCCGGAGCGGTCATGGCAAGGGCCAACAGCACGAAAACCCGCAATACGGTTGAGCGCACGGCGGCCCCCCGATACGTCGCTACGCAGGCCTCCAGCGAAAGCTGATCCGCGCTATGGCCGCAGTCAAGGCCTGTGCTTCAGCCCTGAAAGATCAGCATCAGAAAGGCGGCGAACAGCATCACGTGCACGGCGCCCTGTAGGATATTGGTGCGACCGCTGGCAAACGTCACCACGCTGACCAGCAAAGTGAGCAGCAACAGCAGATCGTTGGCCTGGTCGAGGCCGAGATAGACGACGCGGCCGGTATAGTGGCTGATCGCCAGCATGAAGGGCACGGTCAGGCCGATGGTCGACAGCACCGAGCCGAGGAAGATATTGATCGAGCGCTGCAGCTTGTTGGCGACGGCGGCGCGCGCGGCGCCGACGGCCTCCGGCGTCGCCACCAGCATGGCGATGATGACGCCGCCGAGCGCGGTCGGTACCCGCAGGGTCTCGATGAGATAGTCGATGGGATGGGCGAGCTGCTCGGCCAAATACGCCACCGGCGCCATATAGAGGACAAGCAAAGTGGCATGCCGGTAGAGCGGCGTCTGCCGGCCGCCTTTCCCGCGCGCGGGCTCGGCATCATCCTCGGTCGTGAAATAGCCGCGGTGGCGTCCGGTCTGGATGGCGAGGAAGGCGGCGTAAAGGCCGACCGACATGACGACCAGAAACATTTCTTGCGGAAACGACAGCGTCGGGCCCGGGCTGCTCACGGTGAAATTGGGCAGGCTCAGCGTGAGCACCGCGAGCGGGATGATCACGCTCAGATAGGCATTGGCGCCTTGCAGATTGTAATGCTGCTCGCGATGGCGCCAGCCGCCGAGCAGCAGCGAAGCGCCGACCATGCCGCCGAGAATGATCATGACGATGGCAAACAGCGTGTCGCGCACCAGCGTGGGGTTGTTGTCGCCGTGCAGCATCACGGCCGAGATGCTCATGACCTCGATGGCCGTGACCGAAAGCGTGAGCACCAGCGTGCCATAAGGCTCGCCCAGGGCCTCGGCGACATGATCGGCATGGCGCACCACCGCGAGCGCGGACCCCATGACCGCGCCGAACAGCCAGATGAAAATGAGCGCGCGCCAGAACGGATCGCCCTGCAGGGCGAACAGCGTCTTGCCGGCGAGAAAGAAGGCAAGCGTGGTCGCGAGGCTGACGCCCAGGAACCATTCGGTGCGGATCGCCTTTGCCACTTGAGCGCTCCCGTTGCGGCGCGAGCGGGCATTTTGCCCTAGCCTTGCCTTGCCGTCCCGCTAGCAGAGCATGGTATCCAAAGCCTGAAAGGCACCCGGAAAGCTCGCATGCTGACCGCCGCTTTTGCCCTGCTCGCTTTTGCCGTAGCGCTCGGCGTGCTGCTCGGCGTGCTGCACATGCGCGAGGCCGCAGGCCTGCCGGCCTGGCCGCTGGCCGCGCTGCACGGGTTCTTCGCGATCGGCGGCCTCGCGCTGCTCGTATTGGCGCTACGCGGGCCGGCGCGCGGCACAAGCCAAGGCACCGCGGGCTTCGGCATAGCGGCTGCCGCGCTCCTCACCGCGGCGGCGCTGGTGGGGGCGGCGCTCCTGGCCGGCCGGCTGCGCAAAGGACGGGTGACGCACGGACTGATTGCCCTGCATGCCATGATCGCGGTCACCGGCTTCATCGTGCTGGCGGCTTATTTTTCCGCGGGCTAGACCGCAGCGTCCGGCAAATCGTCGGGGAACGGCCCGAAGCGCGCGTCGGGGCCCGCCACCGATTCGATCAACTCGTAATAGAGCATCTTGTAGGTCAGGAACACACAGCCGGCATCCCGCATGCGCGCGAGGGCGGCGTCGACATTGCGCGCGGAGGAGAAGATCAATTCCTCCATCACGTAGACCTCGTAGCCGAGCGCCAAGAGACCGAGGCACGATTGCAGCACGCAGACGTCGGTTTCGCAACCCGTCACGATCGCCTGCGGTCGTTTCAGGCGCGCGAGATGCGCCTTGATCTTGCCGTCCTTGCTGAGATCGAAGAAATCCTTTTCGAAGGTCTTGGCGTGCGCGGCCAAATGCTTGGCGACCTCGCGCGGCAGCGTGCCCTTGACGTCGAGCGGCCGCTCCAGCGTCACCACGATCGGAATGTCGAAGGCATTGAACAGGCGCACCAGATTGGCGGTGTTGCTCTTGACGCGCGCGCGCAGCCGCGCGTCGATTTGCGCCAGGAAAAAGCCCTGCAGATCGACGACCACGGCGCAGCAGCGCTCGGGAACAATGCGCTTCACCGCCGTCATGCCGCCGCCTGCCCTCGCCTGCGATAGGACAATATTAAGTCCGGCGCGCTTCTTGCGCCAGAACTCTTGCGCGCAAGCTTGCCAAGCATGCGCGACCTGATGCAACATCGCGTTCAAGACCTCGGCATGGCCGTGCCAGGACCCGACCCGCGAGCCCGATGCCGAAGAACAATCATACCTACATTCTTGGCATAAACGCCTACGATCACGACGTCAGCGCCTGCCTGCTGCGCGACGGCGAGGTCGCCTACGCCATCGAGAAGGAGCGCATCACGCGGCAAAAGCACGCCGGCGGCTTCTTCCAGGAGCCGGTCGACTATTGCCTGGCCGCCGAAGGCATCACGCTCGACGACGTCGACCTGGTGGTGCGTAACTGCTACGTGCTGCCGGTACAAGAGCTGGAGACCCGCCTCGTCTACCAAGGCGACGTGGCGCCGAGCGAGCGAGCGCAGATCGAAAAGAACCCGCTCTTTCTATCGAAGTCGAACAAGGTGATGACGGTCTCGCATCACCTCGCCCATGCCTACAGCGCCTTCGCCGCCTGCCCGTTCGACGAAGGCGTCGTGATGGTGGTGGACGGCGTCGGCAGCTACAGCGCGGACATCAAGGAGCCGGGCCAGCTCACCGAAGGCGTCAATCCATTGGCGCGCGAGTCGGAAAGCTATTACCGCTTCAAGGGCTGCACGCTCGAGACGCTGAAGAAGGTGTGGCTCGAGCCGCGCCGCGGTTTCCTGAGCGACGAGTTCTTCAACATGGACGGGCTCGGCGCGCTTTATAGCCGCGTGTCGAGCTACATCTTCGCCGACTGGAATAAGTGCGGCGAAGTGATGGGCCTGGCGCCCTATGGCCGCCCTGACGCCTTTCGCCGGCTGATCGAGCTCAAAAACGGCGAGCTCGTGATTCCGGAGTGGGACGCCACGTTCAATCGGCCTTGGATGCCGGACGGTCAAAAGAAATGGGAGGCAAGCCCTTCCATGAAATATTGGGAGGACGTGGCCTGGCGCATCCAGCACGACAGCGAAGAGGTGCTGCTCGGGCGCGCGCGCTGGCTGCGCGAGACCACCGGCGCCAAGAACCTGTGCATGGCGGGCGGCGTCGCCCTCAACTGCGTCGCCAACGGCCGGATCGTGCGCGAGGCGGGCTTCGACAATATCTGGATCCAGCCCGCCGCCGGCGACAATGGCATTTCAATCGGCTGCGCCTTCTACGGCCAACTCGCCGTGCTGAAGAATCCGCGCAACTTCGTGATGCGGCAGGCGACGTTGGGGCGCGAATACAGCGACGAGGAGGCGCGGCGCGCCGGCAACCCGCTGCTGGTCAGCCGCAAGAATTTCGACGCGGCGGGCATCTGCCGCGAGAGCGCCAAGCTGCTGGCAGAGGGTAAGGTATTCGGCTGGTTTCAGGGCCGCTCCGAATTCGGGCCGCGCGCGCTCGGCAACCGCAGCATCCTCGGCGATCCCCGCCGGCCCGAGATGAAGGACACCTTGAACAAGCGGGTGAAGTTCCGGCAGGCCTTCCGCCCCTTCGCGCCGATCGTGCTCTACGAAAGGGCCAAGGACATTTTCGTCGGCGAGGACGAGTCGCCGTTCATGCTGCGCGCCAAGCAGGTGCGCCCGGAATGGAAGGACCGCATCCCGGCCATCGTGCATGTCGACGGCACCGCTCGCGTGCAGACGGTGCGGCGCGAGCATAATGAACGGATGTACGATCTACTGGCGGAGTTCGAAAAGCTGACCGGGGTGCCGCTGCTGGTCAACACGTCGTTCAACATCAAGGGCGAGCCGATCGTCGAGACGCCGCAGGACGCCATGAATTGCTTCATCTATACCGGCATCGATTATCTTGCATTGCACAATACGCTGATTGCCAAGAGCTTCCTCTACAAGATCTTCGCGCCGTTCATCAAAGTCTATTACGAGTCGACGGCGCTTTCGCGCGACGAAACCGACTAGGCGGCGCGCGGTTCGGAACCAAATAAGCGGCCTGCCCGTTAGCGGGTGCGCGCTTCGCCGCTCTCGCGAGTTGTGCAGTTGTGGGCCCGTCGCCCTGTGCAGTCCGGCGGATTTGGTGTAGCCTGACTGCATTCGGGGCCGCCCGATTCATGAATGGGAGATGAATGGAGCGGTCACGAAAACTTCTAAGTTGGCTAAGCATTCTCTAGGCGTAAAGCTCGTCTCAACCCTGAACTCCGTAAGGGGCAGACCCGATGAAAAGAATACTGATAGCTACGCTGATGGCCCTCGTCTTCGGCCTGTTCAGCATGCCTTCGCTGCAAGCGGCTCCCGGCAATGGGGCGGCCGTTGGATCGGCTCTCAAGTCGGTATCATCGTTGAAGCATGTTTGGTATCGCCGCCGCCGATACCGCTGCCGTCATCACTGGCGTTCGCGCCGGCACTGCTGGTGGTGGTAAAAGCCCACTAGGAAAGTCGCGGCGAGCCGCGGGCTGCAATGCCCGCGGCTCGTTTGCATTTGGGCCGGCGGTAATTCAACGGGAGTTGCGGAGCAGAGCAATCGGCTTGGCCTTCGGACCGTGGGGCGCTTCCAGCGGCAGCGAAAAGCAAGCCTCGTGTAGCTCCGCCGGAATGCGCCGGCTGGTGGCGCAGCGGTCGAAGATTTCGAGATCGTTTGGGCTGTGGTATTCCATGTAGGTTTCGATAACGACGCGCTCGCCGTCGGAAAAGCTGCCGTGACGGTTGATCTTGCCCTCGAGGTCGGGCTCGGCGGCGACAACCGCCTGCCGGAATGAGTCGTCCTTGATGAAGTTGTCGGGCATCTGGTCGAACGGGCCGTCCAGATAGCCGTTCGATTCCACATTGCCGGCGTACACGCCGATCAAGATTTTCCGCTCGTGCTGCTGGTCGCGATAGAACGCAAAGCCCGTGCGCTTGCCGATCAGAATGCGACCCGCACCGACCGCAGCCTGCTCGAACACGTCCGCGGGCTCGACGGTTTCGTCGAGAATGTAGTGGAACAGCTTCAGCTTCGGATCGAACAGCAGGAAAAAACGCACGGCGGAATCGTCGAATATCGGGCCGATGAATTGCTCGCCGGGCGCAAGCGCGGCCGCCGGCGGTTTGGCCTGCGACAGGTCATTGAGTGCGAACACGACACTCTTGGTCTTGTAGCTGATGCGGTAGGCCAGCGGATCGACCTTCTCCACCGTTACGCCCTGCGCCGCGCCAAGGATGAGATTGGTGCCCGGCTTGTCCGCGAGCCAGGCCGGCCGATCTTCGTAATAAGTGAAGGCCACTTTGCCTTCCTCGCGCAATTGCGCGTCGATCTTGATGTTGCCGGCATAGCGGGTGCCGTTGAGCAGAAACCAGAAGTAATAATGGTTTTCGGTAGGATAGACCTTGACCCGGTCGGGCAGGTTGTCGAGCACGAAGGCGAACACCGCCATGGGATCGTCGATCGCCAGCGTCGTCTTGCGCGTGACGTCTTCCACATAGGCCTGGTTGGTCATCAGCTTGGGCGCGTCCTGCGCGGCGGCGCCGGCCGCCATGGCGACGAAGACGCACAGAGTGAGCACGGTGCGACGCATGCGAGCCTCTTCAAACGTAGCCGGCCGCCTTGTGCGGTCCTTCGGCCGAGCGATACACCAGAAGCGTGCGGCGATAGCGGCACACCTCGGCGCCATCGCGCGTCGCCCCACGCGTCGCCACCGACAATAGGCCCTGGTTGGGCCGCGATTTCGATACGCGCTTGTCGAGGATGGTCGATTCCGCAAAGACGAAATCGCCGTCGCGCGCCGGATTGGGAAAGACCACGTCCTCCCAGGCCAAATTGGCGACCACCCGCCCGAAGGTGCGGGTCGTGGCCGCCGTGACCGCGGTCAACAGCCAGGTTTCCGCGATCGCCGGCCGGCCGCCATGGACGGCCGCTGCAAAGACCGGATCGAGCACGACCGGCGCGTGATCGCCCGCGATGCGCACCCGCTCGCGCGACTCGTCCCAGGAGAAAGCGAAGCCCGGCCGATGCTCGATCACCATGCCCGACTCGAGCGCATCGAATTCGATGCCGATGGTTTCGGTGAATTCGTTCGGCGCGATCTCGATGTGCGATGGGTAATGGGTCATACGCGGTTCGCGTCTCAGTAGCCGTGCGCGGCAAACGGTCCGCGGTCGCGACGATAGATCAGTTGATCGTACGATACGACCGCGACGTCGACGCCCTCTGCGTTGGACAACGTGGTCTCGACCGAAAGCTGGCCGCAATCCGGATCGTCGGGCGCAGCGGCTATCGTGACGATGCGCGAGCGCGCATAGAGCGTGTCGCCGCCGAACACCGGCGCGGTCATGCGGATCGCATGGAAGCGGACGATGCGCTTCCGGCGGCCGAAGGTCTTCCACGCCATGCCGACCGCCCGCTGCAACGTGAGCGAGGAGACCACCAGCGGATGCTTCCATTCGGTTTGCGCGGCATAGTGCTCGTCGTAGTGGATCATCGCCTGGTTCAGCGTGGCGAGCGACTCGCTGATATTGTCCTGCTGCGTGATGGCGATGCCGGGCCGGTGATGGAAAAGCTGGCCGGGCGCGAAATCCTCGAGCGCCAGGCCGACCTGCTCGCGCAGCCGATTGGGAGCGATCTCGCGGAAGGCAGCGAACATTGCGGTGTTCCGGCACATGCACGTAGGCGGCGGCTTGTTGACTTTGGAGGGCCAACCGTCCAATGGCAAGCCAATAAAAATTGGGAGGCGACATGCGCCCGCTGGACGGATTGAGGATCCTCGCGGTGGAGCAATACGGAGCCGGCCCGTTCGGCACGCAGGCGCTGGTCGATCTCGGCGCCGAGGTGGTCAAGGTCGAAAACCCGCGCGAGGGCGGCGACGTCTTGCGTTCGCTCGGCCCCTATTTCGACGAGCGACTCGGCGCGACAGCCGATAGCCTGTTTTTCCAGGCGCTCAACCGCGGCAAGAAGAGCGTCGCGCTCGATCTCGGAGCGCCGGAGGGGCGCGAAGCCTTTCATGCGCTGGTGCGCGGCGCCGACGCGGTCGCCTGCAATCTGCGCGGCGACGTGCCCGGCCGGCTCGGCCTCACCTATGGGACGCTCGGCGCAGTCAAGCCGGAAATCGTGTGCTGCCATCTCACCGGCTACGGACGGGAGGGCTCGCGCGCCGCGCTGCCGAGCTACGACTACATCGTGCAGGCGGAGAGCGGCTATTTCAGCCTCAACGGCGAGCCGGACGCCGCGTCCTCCCGCTTCGGCCTGTCGATCGTCGATTACAAGGCCGGCTATTGTCTGGCGCTCTCGATCGTTTCGGGCGTGCTGAACGCGCGCAACACCGGGCGCGGCCGCGATCTCGACGTCTGTCTCTATGACGTCGCGATGGCCAGCCTCAATTATTTGGCGGCATGGTCGATGAACGCCGGTTTCGAGCCGCAGCGCCTTGCGCGTTCAGCCCATCCGACCGTGGTGCCCTGTCAGCTGTTCGAGACGGCCGACGGCTGGATCTACATCATGGCCAACAAGGAGAAGTTCTTTCCGCTGCTGTGTGCCGAGCTGGGGGCGCCTGAACTTGCCGACGATGCGCGGTTCCGCCGCTTTTCGGATCGGCTCAAGAACCGGCGGGCGCTTTCCGATTTACTCGATACGTTGTTCCGCAAGCGGCCGACGGCGGAATGGGTCGAGCGCCTCGCCGGCAAAGTGCCGGCGGCGCCGGTCTTGAGCGTGCCGCAGGCGCTCAATTCGGAGTTCACCGCCGAGCGCGGCATGATCGTGCAGGCGGAGAGTGAAAGCGGCGCGCGTGTCCGGGTGCTGCGCTCGGCACTGGGCAGCGGCGATGCGCCGCCGAGCGAGGCGGCGCCTCGTCTCGGTCAACACACCGAAGAACTGCTGCGCGCCGCCGGCATCGCGCCGGAGCGCCTCGATGCGCTGCGTGCGCGCGGCGTCATCGCTTGAAAGCGGCTACTGCTTTTTCAGGGTGTAGACGTAATTGTTGAGGCCGACCTGCGCGGTCGTGGCATCGACGAAATGGAAATCGAATTCGCAGCCGGTCTCCAACGTGCGGATGGCCTCGTCGGCAAAGCCGAGCCCCGCCGCCATCTTGCCGGGATCGACCGACTTGTCTTGCCGATGCATCTCGTCGAAGGCGCCCTGGAACAGCAGGTCGGCGGTGTAGTCGGTGAGCTTGTAGTGTGGGCCCCGGCAGGCGAAGGGCTGCGGTCCGGCGATTGCCTTGGACGAAAAGATAATGGCCTTGCCCATCAGGCGGGCGCGTTCACCGGCATCCGGCTGGCGCTGCGGCGTGGACCACGGCGCGATCGTGGCGCTGGCGATCTTCCAGGTGCCGAGATAGGCCGGGTCGGCGGCATCCGCGGTCGTATAGGCAACGACGCGCAGGCACAAAACGGCCAAAAACACCACCAGACAAAATACGCGCAAGCAATCCCCCCGGCCCGCTGTGCCGACTTAGCGGCCGCAATCTAGGCTGCCGGCGCAAGAAGCGTCTGTGGCGGGGATCACATTCACAGCGTTTTTTGCGCGGCTGTTGCATGCGTGCATCGGCCGGCCGGCCGTGCCCCGGCAATGCAATGGCTTGCCAGGCGATATGTTACAATATTACATAATCACGTGGGGCCGGCACGGGAAAACAGCAGGATTTTCGACCATGAAACCCCTAGCCGCGAGGGCAAGGCGTTGACGGCCCCCTCAGTCGAACTCACGCACGTCACGCTCAGGGTCGGCGCGCGCGACGTGCTCAAAGACGTGAGCTTTGCGATCCGGCCCGGCGAGTTCATCGGCGTGCTGGGGCCGAACGGGTCCGGCAAGACCACGCTGATGCGCGCCATTCTCGGTCTGCTGGCGCCGCGCGAAGGGCAGCTGCGCGTGTTCGGCCGTCCCCCGCAGCGCGGCGATTTCAGTATCGGCTACCTGCCGCAAGTGCGCACGGTGCTGCCGGACCTGCGGGTGCGCGGGCTCGATTTCATCGCCTCCTCGCTCCATGGCGAGCACTGGGGTCTGCCGCGGCTCTCGCGCGCCGATCACATCATGATCGACGAGACGCTGGCGCTGGTCGGGGCGCGCGAGCTCGCGCGCCGGCCGCTGGCGGAAATGTCGGGCGGCGAACGGCAGCGGCTGCTGCTGGCGCAGACGCTGATCGGCCGGCCGCAATTGCTGCTGCTCGACGAGCCGCTGATCAGCCTCGACGCCCGCCACCAGGAGGTCGCCATCGACGTGGTAGGCCGGGTCTGCCGCGAGCGCGGCACGACGGTGCTGTTCAGCGCGCATGAGCTCAACCAGCTGATCGGCACGCTCGACCGCGTGCTCTATCTGGGGAATGGCCAGGCCGTGCTCGGCACCGTCGAGGAAGTAATCACCACTCCGGTGCTGTCGCGGCTGTTCGGCATCCCCATTCACGTGGTGCGGGCGGACGGCCACATCTTCGTGATGGCGCGCGGCCGCGACGTCGAGCATGTCGATCACCAACACGATCACGGGCATGGACATGCGCATCATCACTGACATGTTTGCCTATGACTTCATGAACAACGCCTTCGCCGCGGCCGGCATCGTGGCGGTGGTCTCCGGCATCGTCGGCTATTTCCTGGTGATGCGCGCGCAGACCTTCGCCGGCCACGCGCTCTCGCATATCGGCTTTGCCGGCGCGACCGGCGCCGGCCTGCTCGGGCTGGCGCCGCTCTGGGGCTTGGTCGGCTTCACGCTGGCCGCCGGAATCGTCATGGGCCTGCTGGGCGAGCGCATCAGCAATCGCGATGTTGCCATCGGCGTGGTGCTGGCGCTCGCGCTCGGCTTCGGCCTGCTGTTTCTGCACTACTACACGGCCTTCGCCACGCAGGCGACCGCGCTGCTGTTCGGCAACGTGCTGGCGGTCGACCGCGCCACCATCGCGACGCTGGCCGGGCTCAGCCTCGTCACCCTGGCGGCGCTCGCCGCCATCATGCGGCCGCTGATCTTCGCGAGCCTGCAGCCCGAATTGGCGGAAGCCAAGGGCGTGCCGCTGCGCTTTGTGTCGACCGCATTCCTCGCCATCGTCGCGCTCGCCGTGTCGGAATGCGCGCAGATCGTCGGCGTGCTGCTGGTGTTTACCCTGATGGTGGGACCGCCGGCCGCCGCCCAACGCCTGACCACCGGCGTCTGGAGCGGACTTGCCGTTGCGGCTGGGCTCGCCTTGGCCGAGGCCTGGCTCGGCCTGACGCTTGCCTTCTACAGCGACTGGCCGGTGAGCTTCTGCATCGCAATCTTGAGCGCCGCCGGCTATTTCGCCGCGCTTGCCGTGCCGCTTCGCGGCGCAAGACCGGCCGGAGCGGGCATGCTAGAAAACGCCTCATGAGCGAGGCAAAACGCGCGATCTGTGTCGGCGAGGCGATCGTGGAACTGGCGCGCGGCGGCGACGGCCGCTTTGCGTTGGCCAGCGGCGGCGATACTTTCAACACCGCGATCTACCTGGCGCGCGCCGGCCAGCCGACCGCCTTCGCCAGCGCGCTCGGCGACGATCCCTATTCCGATGCCATCGTGTCGCTGGCGCAGGCCGAAGGCATCGCCACCGATCTGATCCTGCGCGTGCCCGGCCGGCTGCCCGCGCTGGCGCTGGTCGACGCCGACGCGCAAGGCGCGCGTCGTATGCATCATTGGCGCGACGCCGCCCCGGCCCGCGACCTGTTCGAACTTGCGAACTGGAGCCGCGTCGCGGAGGGCCTGCTGGGCGCGCGCCTCATCTATTTCTCCGGCATCACGCTGTCGCTCTACTCGAACATCGGGCTCGGACGCTTTCTGGCGGCGATCGAGCTCGCGCGCGGCAACGGCGCCAAGATCGCCTTCGACGGCAATTTCCGCCCGCGCGACTGGAAGGGCGACCTGACGCGCACGCGCACCGTATTCGCCGAGGCGCTCAAGCGCGTCGACATTGCGCTGCCGGCCTATGACGACGAGGCGGTGCTGTGGGGCGACCCCTCGCCCGAGGCGACCATCGAGCGCCTGCAGGCCTTCGGCGTCAACGAGATCGTGGTCAAGAACGGACCGAACAGCGCCCTGGTCGCCGCGGCGGGGAAACGCGACGCGGTGCCGGTGCCGGAAGTCGTGGTGCCGGTCGATGCGAGCGCCGCCGGCGACGGCTTCAATGCCGGCTATCTCGCCACGCGCCTGGCCGGCCGTGGCGAGCTCGAGGCGGCCGAGGCCGCGCACCGGCTGGCGGGAGAAGTGATCCGCCACCGCGGCGCCATCATGCCGCGCGCCGGCGCGGCGGTGCACTAGCCGGTTCAGGCGAGCAGGTCGGACAGCGGATCGGCCACGACGGCGGCGGCGGCAGCCGGCCGCGCAACGGTTGTCTGCCCGCTCTTGGGCGCATCGATCGGCCGCTCGAGCCGGCGCGACACGCCTTCGAACTGCACGTTCGGCTCGATGGTCAGCGACTTGTTGTACACTTCGCCGTCGACCTTGGCGCTGCCCTGCAGCTTGACGCTGGTCGAATGAATCGTGCCGTTGAACACGCCCTGGATGACGGTTTCCTGCGCGATGATCTTGCCTTCGACCTTGGCGCCGTCGCCGATGGTCAGATGCGAGGCCTGGATTTCGCCGGTGACGCGCCCGAAAATCTGCAGGGCGCCGGCGCACACGATGTTGCCGGTGATCAGCATGCCGCTGCCGAAGGTGGAGACGATCTCCGGCGATGCCTTGGCGAGCGGGCCGGGGGCGAGTCTGGGCTCGGGCGCGGCTTCCTTGGGCGCATCGCGCGGGACTTTCGGTTGGGAAAAGTAGTTCACCGCCATTCTCCTTGTTTAACCGGCGCCGTCGCACCGACGGTTCTGCACGCCAAACGATTCCATTGCCCGGGATAACGCGCCAACGGATTCCGCCGTTAGCGATAACGCGGCGGCCGGCGCGGCGTTAACTAAGTCCGCAAACGCGCCGGGCCCGGTGCTTGAATCGCCGCCCGCCCCTGGGCTTAGCTGCCGCCCATGAACGAGAGCACATTGAAAACGGCGGTCGACCGCTTCCTGACCAATGTCAGCTTCAACGCGCGGCGCGAGCTGGAAAAGGCCATGCGCAGCGCACTGGCCAAAGGCAAGCTGCACAACGGCGAGATCCTGACCGCGGCGGTGACGCTGTCGAACCCGCAGGTCGACCTGGACGTCACCATCTTCAGCAAGATCGAGCTTTGAGGCCAATTTAGGCCACGATTGCATCGCATTGAGGTGGCCTTCCCCGGCGTGCTAGCCTTGGCTCGGCGGGGCTGGTTGCGGGGGAACGCGTCAATGAAACGGATCGCGGTCGGTTTGGCGTTGCTGGCTATGCTGGCCGCGCCGGTGCTTGCACAGGAAGAAGAAAGCCAAAAAGACAAGGACAATCTTCTGCTGCAGCAGTGGAAGACCAAGCAGCGCGAAAACGCCGACATCGAGAAGCAGTACAAGCGCACGCTGCAGCAAGTCGATAAAGGGTCGACGGCCGCCGCCAGCAACGATCCCTGGGCGAACATGCGCGGCACCGACGCCTCCAAGCCCAAACGCTAGGCCGCGCAATTGCCGATGAGCGGGCTTGCGATCGCGCGCATTGTCGCGGTGCTGACCGGCGCCGCGACCCTGTTCGGTCTCCAGCAGGGCTTCGAATTGCAGTTTTATATCGCACTGCCCATCGCCGCGGTCGCCTACATGGCGGTGAAGGTGGCCGTCGGCCTTTTGTTGGGTGCCGGCGAAAAGGCCTGAGTCGCATTTCGCCAGGCGCACATCCGGGTTAGGGTCGCCTGCAACCCGGCTCGGCCGCCATGGACGAGATTTCCCGCGACGACATCGCCCGCATCGAGGAGCGGATCGAGGAGCTCGGCGAGCAGCTGGCGCGCTGCCGCAAGCTTTCGCTCGCCGCCAAGATCGCGATTGGCGCGGGCGCGGCCTGGCTCGCGCTGACGCTGCTTGCGCTCGCGCCGTTCGTGCCGTTCATGCTGGTCGGCGCCATGGCCGCGGTGATCGGCGGCGTCGTGCTGCTCGGCTCGAATTCGACCACCTGGACGCAGACCGAGGCGCAACTGCGCGCCTCCGAGGCGATGCGGGCGGAATGGATCGGGCGGCTGGAGCTGCGCGTGGTGGAGGAGCGGCCGACGCTGCACTAGGCGTCCAAGGCGAGGCCAGTTAACCACGAACTCCTTGACCGTGTTTCCGGTTAATTTTGCAACATCGGAGATGCGCGTACTTCGCCGAGGCCAGCCCGCCGGCGCGGCGCTCATCAAGCGGCGCGCTGCGCCTCTTGAGTTTCCGGCAGGCGGTGGCGAGCAGCGGCAGGCTCTGCTCGGCGCCGGTATTGCCGATGCGGATCGCCGTCTCGCCCGCGGCGCTCTCGGTGGTGATCATCATCGAGTGATCGCCGGCGGCGGCGAAAGCGCCGATCAACTTGGCCGGCACGGTCGCCGCCGCAGGCGCTAATTGAGCCGTTTCTCGTAAAAGACGGTGGTCTGGTCGGTAAACACGAAATCCTTCTTGGTAATCAGGATGATGGTGTAACGGCTGTCGACCGGCGGCTCCGTCGCGGCGGTCTCGAATGCCTGATTGCCCTCGATGCGCCAGCGCCCGTGCGTGATGTCGTTTTCCTCGGGCAACATCGTCCAGGTGCCGTCGGCCCGGTAGAGATAATCGTGCCGGGGCGATTGCCACTTGCCGGCGCGAAGACGGGAATAGGCTTCGCCGCCCGATTCCGGCGCGGG
>Ga0335081_10004289_pt1 | contig 22489 bp, 20 predicted proteins | sample Lox_Sample_35_FD_206713 | JGI IMG/M metagenome (GOLD analysis project Ga0335081, IMG submission 206713) | Soil microbial communities from Loxahatchee National Wildlife Refuge, Florida, United States - Lox_Sample_3.5 | ecosystem: Environmental > Terrestrial > Soil > Wetlands | place: USA... | reverse complement strand
GCGAGCCTCATGCGGGGCGCGCTCCATTGTGCTTCGTCATCGACGGCGACGGCAGCATACGGCACTTCCTCTCGCTTATTCTGCATGGCGCCGGCATTGTGTCGGAGGAGCAGATCGTCTCCGATCTGGCGTTCGCCAACGACCTGACCAAGCGGCTACGCCACCTCAACGTTCAACTCGCGATCGACGATTTCGGCCGCGGCTATTCCTCGCTGGTTCGTCTCAAGGAGCTGCCGTTTGCCGAGCTCAAGCTCGATCGTGCCTTCGTGACCGACTGCGGCACCGACAAGGTCAATGCCCCCTTGTGCAAGACGGTCATCGACCTGGCGCACAATTTCGGCAGCGTCGCGGTGGCGATCGGCATCGAGAAGGCGTCCGATGCGCTGGCGTTGGTCAGCATGGGCTGTGACTGCGGCCAAGGCTTTTTGCTCGGCCAACCGATGCCGGAACAGCGCTTCGTGTCGCTGCTGCGTCAGCGCGCCGGCGCGCAATCAGGGGCTCAAGCGTCGCGCACCATGGAAAGAGAGCCGGCTTAGGGAATTGGGTTCCGCTCAGTGCGTCCAGGCGCCGCGCCGCGTCGGGGCGAAGTTATCGGAATAAGAGATGCGCTGCCGCTTCGGCAGCTTGCTCTCGAAAACTTCGTAGGCAATGCCGTTGCGTTCGCAATAGGCGACGGCCTCTTGCTTGCTATCGAAGTGCAGCCGCAATTGCTGCTTCATGTCGCCCGAAGAGGTCCAGCCCATCAGCGGCTCCACGGCGCGCGGCTGTTCCGGCTCGTAATCCAAAACCCATTCCTTGGTCTTGGCGGTGCCGGACTGCATCGCGGTACGGGCCGGTTTGTAGATTCGTGCGGTCATCGGCTTGCTATTGTCAGACCTGTAATCGCTGAAAATGGTCGGGGCAGCAGGATTTGAACCTGCGACCTGCAGTACCCAAAACTGCCGCGCTACCAGGCTGCGCTATACCCCGCCCGGCGCGGCATTGGATAGCTTTTTCCCGCGCGAGCAGCAAGCCAAGCGACCGCCGGATCAGTGCTTGCCGAAAAACGAGCCGGTGACGCGGTCACCCGGCGCTATGTGGTATTTGCGCGCAGTGCCGGCGATCACTTCCAGCACGGCGCGGACGGGACCGGCAGACGGGACCAGGGCATCCGACAACGGCGTCGTGTTTTGGGCGATGTTGAGAACGCGTCCGTCGCCCCGGATGAAAACCATGTCGAGCGGGATATAGGTGTTGCGCATCCAGAACTGCACCGGCTGATCGGTCTGAAAATCGAACAGCATGCCGTGGCCCTCCGGCAGCGATTTGCGGAACATCAGGCCGCGGGCGCGCTCGGCGTCGTTGGTCGCAAGCTCGACCGAGAAGGCGTGCACGCCGGAACTGGTCGTGATTTCGATTGTGTCTTGGGCGGCAGCGCTCGCCGGGGTTTGTGCGGCCGGAAGCGCGCAGCCGGCGACAAGCACGAGCGCGGCCAAGCCGGCGGCGCGCACGAGCCGCGACGAACGAATGAAAGCGCGCAACGCTAGTGTGAAGCCGGACCGAGCGGACCGCTCTCGGGGCGGACTTCGGCTGCCATCAGTCCCTTGGGACCCGGTCCGAAGCGGACCAGGACGAACTGGCCGGGCCGCAGCTCGGTCATGCCGAAGCGGCGCAAAGTTTCCATGTGGACGAAAATATCCGGCGTCCCCTCCCCCCGCGTCAGGAAGCCGAACCCGCGCAACCGATTGAACCATTTGACTTGTGCCCGTTCGAGACCGCTGGTGGGCGCCACAGTAACATGGGTTCGCGGCGGCGGCATCTGCGCCGGATGGATCGCCGTCGATTCGTCCATGGACAGGACACGGAAGGCTTGCAGGCCTTTAGGGCCGGGCAAGACCTCGCAGGACACCCGCGATCCCTCGTAAGCGGTCTGAAAACCGTCGCGGCGCAGACAGGTGACGTGCAGAAGCACGTCGGCCATGCCGTTATCCGGAATGATGAAGCCGTAACCCTTGGCGACATCGAACCACTTGATGACCCCGGTGACCTCGATGACGCTCGCGGCTTCCTCAGGAAGCGCGACGTCGGGTCCGAGGCCCGGCTTGGTGGATTTTGGTTCGATACCGTCCGACGCCATGACGCCGTGGCCGCCGCTGTTTTGCTGGCGCCCTTCGGGCGCATCGCGAATCTCTTGAATCGAAGATAACACCGGCAATCCGACGCGAAAGGGCAAAAATGCAACACTGGCGTAAAAGCGTCACGGCCTGTGCACAAAGTGGAATTTATTCATTGCAGAATGAGCGGTTCGAGCACGGTCCCGATGTCCTCATGCACGACCAAGTCGGCAATCTCATCTAACTCGGTCGGTTCGCGATTGATAATGACAAGGCGCGCTCCGTTCCGTTTTGCCATCAACGGAAAGCCCGCGGCGGGCCAGACCACCAGCGAAGAGCCGATCGCCAGAAACAGATCGCAGTTCTGGGCAAGCTTCTGAGCCCGCCGCATCGCAGAATCAGGCATCGCCTGACCGAACGAGACCGTCGCGGTCTTGATGAAGCCACCGCAAGTCGGGCAGTCCGGCGCGCAGCCATTGCCGCGATCCATGCGCTGGCGCACCCACGATAATTCGAAACGCTCATTGCAATCGAGACATAAGGCGTAGGTCGTATTGCCGTGCAATTCGACGACGTGTTCGGGCGCAATTCCCGAGGCTTGATGCAGATTGTCGATGTTTTGCGTGATGACGGCGGGCGCCTTGCCCAACCGGTACAAACTGGCGAGCGCGCGATGACCGCGGCCAGGCTTAGCCCCGCCGAACTGTTCCTCCATGGCGAAACGTCGCCGCCAGGACTCGTTGCGCGCCTCCTGGCTGCCGAGGAACTCATCGAAGGGGATCGGCCGGTATCGGGTCCAGACCCCGCCTGGCGAGCGAAAGTCCGGAATGCCGGATTCCGTGGAGATCCCCGCTCCCGTAAACGGTATGATGGTGCCGGCTTGGTGGACCATCTCTTGCAGCCGCGCCGTGGCGGGCTCGCCAAGGGTCGACATCATTCCTGGTCGCCGCGCTTCATCCCCACCGAACCCCGTCATACATTACCTATCGGCTCTTATCGTCAGACCCAAGGACTTGACCGACCAGCGGAGGTTTTCATGCGGTATCTGCACACAATGCTGCGCGTGCGCAATCTCGACGACGCGCTCGATTTCTATTGCAACAAGCTCGGTCTGAAGGAAGTGCGCCGGCGGGTCGACGAAAAGGCCAAGTACACGCTGGTGTTCCTCGAGGCGCCTGGCGACGACGACCTGGTCGCCAAGGGCCCGGCGACCCGGCAGGCGCCGCTGGTCGAGCTCACTTATAACTGGGACAGCGAGGACTACGGCGAGGCGCGCTATTTCGGCCACCTCGCCTACGAGGTCGACGACATTTACGCGCTCTGCGAGAAGCTGATGAAGGCCGGCGTCACCATCAACCGGCCGCCGCGCGACGGCAACATGGCCTTCGTGCGGTCTCCCGACAAGCATTCGATCGAGCTTCTCCAGAAGGGCAACCCGCTGCCGCCCAAGGAACCCTGGGTGTCGATGCCGAATGTCGGCAAGTGGTAGCGTTCCGCGCTTTCTTGCCGGCCACGGCAAAGCTCTCTATATGTCGCGGGCTTCAGGCACGAGCGCCGTTGCGCTCAATCCGCGCCCTTCGTCTAGCGGTCCAGGACATCGCCCTTTCACGGCGGTAACACGGGTTCGAGTCCCGTAGGGCGCGCCAAAAGTCTCAACACGTCCCATTTTTCAATCGCACCATGCCCGACGCTCTCGAACTCCTGACCACCCGGCGCTCCTTCAAGGCCGGCGAACTCGCCGGTCCTGCGCCATCGGCGGCGGAGGTCGAGAAGCTTCTGACCGTTGCCTCGCGGGTGCCGGATCACGGCAAGCTCACGCCGTGGCGCTTCATCGTGTTCGAGGGCGAGGCGCGCAAGGCTGCGGGCGACGTCATCGTCGATGCCTTTCGTGCCAAATATCCCGATGCCAAGCCCGAACATATCGAAGCCGAGCGCAAACGGTTTACACGCGCGCCGCTCGTCATCGCGGTGGTGAGCCGCGCCGCGCCTCACGTCAAAATCCCGGAATGGGAGCAGGTGCTCTCGGCGGGCGCCGCCGTCATGAATCTCGTTCTTGCCGCGCATGCGCTCGGCTATGGCGCCAACTGGATCACCGAATGGTACGCTTATGACCGCAACGCGCTCGATGCGCTTGGACTTGCGCCGCACGAGCGCATCGCCGGCTTCGTCCATATCGGCCGGCCGCCCGGCGCTCCGGAAGATCGGCCGCGGCCGCCGCTCGACGAGATTGCCACGCGCTTTTCCGCTTGATCGGTTGGCCAATAGGCCCACGGCCCGAAGCCTGGATCAAACACCCTCGGTTAATCATCTTTCCCAAAAACGCATCAATTTGCCGTCCGATTGCGGACTTCGCTTTAGGAACCCGATGCTAACTGCCTGCCGGGACGGTCGGGAGCGATTTCGGGGCCGAAAGCGTCACGCTTTCCGGCACCCAAATTTCAGGGGATGCCCGCGCCGCATGTGAGCGTCGGTTACGACGTTCAAAGCATCGAAGGCGCGTCATGACGTCGATCGTCAACGGTCTGTCACCCAGCCAAATTGCAGCGCTTCCGCTTACGACAGTCGCCGGATTCACCACGGCGGATATCACCGCCATGACGCCTTCGCAGGTCAGTGGACTGACCGCGCCGCAATTGGATGTCTTGTCCGTGGCCGACATCCATGCGTTCTCGACGGCGCAGATCGGGGCGATTTCCTACTCGACGTTCCTGGCCATCGCCGCGGCCCAGACCGCCAATTTCACGCCATCGCAGATCGGCGTGCTGCGCAGCAGCAAATTCAGGCGCTGACCAACCAGCAGATCAACGCGCTCGGCAAGAGCGACCTCGACGCTTTGGACGCCGCCGACCTAACCGCGTCTCAAGTCAGCGGCTTGAGCGCGACAGCGATCGCCAACCTGACTACCGCTCAGGCCGGAACCCTGATCGCATCGCAACTAGGTGCTTTGTCGACGTCGCAGATCCAGGCCTTCACCGCCGCGCAGCTCAATGGTCTCAGCCAGGCGAATATTCAATCGCTGGACGCGACGACGCTGACGACGACGCAACTCACGGGCTTCAGCGCCGCCACGGCCGCGAATTTGTCGGCGGCACAAGTCGGCGCGCTCTCGACCGCGCAGCTAAACAGTCTCAGCAGGTCCGGCCTCCAAGCGCTGAGCGTCGGCGATTTATCCACGTCGCAGCTCGGCGCTCTCAATGCCACCGCGATCAACGCATTATCCACCGGTCAGATCGCCGCCCTGTCCGCTCCGCAGATTGGCGCGCTATCACCGACACAGATTGCCACGCTCACGACGGTGCAGCTCAACGCGCTGTCGCCGTCTCAGATCTCGGATTTTTCGCCGTCTCAGGTCCAGGCGTTGGGCGTGACGCAGCTCAACGGCTTGAGCGCGACGAATTTTGCCGCGCTCGAGGTGACCGATCTGACCACGACGCAGCTCAACGGCTTGGTTGCCGGTGCCGCCAATCTCAGCACCACCCAGATCAATGCACTGACGGCGGGGCAAATATCCGCCTTTTCCGCGGCCGGCCTCAACCGATTGTCCGCGACGCAGCTTGGCGCGCTGTCGGCGACGCAGCTCGGCGGGCTGTCGACGGCGCAAATCGGCGGCCTCTCTATCGCGACGCTGAACAACCTGTCAGCGACCCAGATCGGCGAGCTCTCGCCTACCCAGGTTCAAGCGCTTAGCACAGCCCAGCTCAACGGTCTGAGCGCGACCAATTTCAGTGCCATCAACCTCGCCGATTTGAGCACCGCGCAGCTCGGCGGCCTGATCACCGGGGCCGCCAATCTCAGCGCGAGTCAAATCAATGCATTGACCCCGAGCGAGATCGCAGCCCTTTCCGCCACGGGACTCAATCGCTTGTCCGCGTTGCAGCTTGGCGATCTGTCGTCCGCGCAGCTTGGCGATCTGTCGGCGGCGCAGATCGGCGCGCTCGCGAACGTCACGCTGAACAATCTGTCCGCGACGCAAATCGGCGAGCTGTCTTCCACGCAACTCCAGGCGCTGACCGCGCCGCAGCTCAACGGCTTGAGCACGACGAATTTCAACGCACTCAACCTCGCCGATCTGACGACAACACAGCTTGGCGACCTCATCACCGGCGCTGCCAGCCTCAGCGCCGGCCAAATCAATGCGCTCACCGCCGGCGAGATCTCCGCGTTTTCCGCCGCCGGGCTCAACCGCCTCTCGGCGACGCAGCTCGGCGGCTTGTCCTCGACGCAGCTCGGTGGCGTGTCGACGGCGCAGATTGCCGGCCTCTCGGTCGCCACGCTGAACAATCTGTCCGCGACGCAAATCGGCGAGCTGTCGCCGACCCAAGTGCAGGCGCTCACCGCGGCGCAACTCAACGGCTTGAGCACGACGAATTTCAACGCGCTCAATATCGCCGATCTGACGACAACGCAGCTTGGCGGCCTCATCACCGGCGCTGCCAGCCTCAGCGCCGGCCAAATCAATGCGCTCACCGCGGGTCAGATCTCCGTCTTCTCCACGGCCGGACTGAACCGCCTGTCCGCGACGCAGCTCGATAGCTTGTCATCGACGCAGCTCGGTGGCGTCTCGACGGCGCAGATTGCCGGGCTCTCGGTCGCCACGCTGAACAATCTCTCGGCGACGCAAATCGGCGAGCTGTCGCCGACCCAAGTGCAAGCGCTCACCGCGGCGCAGCTCAACGGCTTGAGCACGACAAATTTCAACGCGCTCGATCTCGCCGACCTGACGACAGCACAGTTCGGCAACCTCATTACCGGCGCGGCGAACCTCAGCGCCGGCCAGATCGACGCACTCACCGCGGGGCAAATTTCGTCCTTCTCCGCCGCCGGGCTCAACCGTCTCTCGGCGACGCAGCTACGCGGCTTCTCCTCGACGCAGCTCGGCGGCTTGTCGACTACCCAGATAGCCGGCCTCTCGGTTGCCACCTTGAACAATCTATCGGCGACGCAGATCGGCGAGCTCTCGCCCACCCAGGTGCAGGCGCTCACCGCGCCGCAGCTCAACGGTTTGAGCACGACAAACTTCAACGCGCTCAATCTCGCCGACCTGACGACAGCACAGTTCGGCAGCCTTACCACCGGCGCCGCCAACCTCAGCGCCGGCCAAATCAACGCGCTCACCGCCGGGCAACTCTCGTCCTTCTCCGCCGCCGGGCTCAACCGCCTGTCCGCGACTCAATTGCAGGCGCTGTCGCCGACGCAACTCGGCGGCCTGTCGACCACCCAGATTGCCGGCCTATCGGTTACCACCTCGAATAATTTGTCGGTGGCGCAGATCGGCCAACTCTCGCCAACGCAGGTCCAGGCGCTGACCGCGTCGCAGCTCAACGGTTTGAACACGACAAATTTCAACGCGCTCAATCTCGCCGATCTGACGACGGCGCAGCTCGGCAGCCTTACTACCGGCGCCGCCAATCTCAGCGCCGGCCAGATCAATGCACTGACCGCCGGCGAGATTTCAGCGTTTTCCGCGGCCGGGCTCAATCGTCTCTCGGCGACGCAACTTGGCGGCTTGTCCTCGACACAGCTCGGTGGCTTGTCGACTGCGCAGATCGCCGGCCTTTCGGTCGCCACCTTGAACAATCTATCGGCGACGCAAATGGGCGAGCTGTCGCCCGCGCAGGTCCAGGCGCTGACCGCGTTGCAGCTCAATGGCCTGAGCACCACGAATTTCAATGCTTTGAACCCCGCCGAGCTGACGGCGGCGCAGCTTGGCGATCTGACCGCGGGCGCCGCCAATCTCAGCACCGCTCAAATCAACACGCTCACCGCCGGACAGATTTCATCCCTTTCGGACGCAGGTCTCAACCGCTTGTCCACCGCGCAGATCGGCGGCGTTTCCTCGACGCAGATCGGCGGACTTTCCACGGCGCAAATCGCCGGACTTTCGACGGCCACTCTCAACCGGTTCTCGGCACTCCAAATCGGCGACTTGAACCAGACTCAAATCCAGGCATTCACCGCGGCACAGCTCAATGGCCTGAGCACCACCAACTTCAACGCACTCAATCTCGCCGATTTGACGGCGGCGCAATTCGGCGAATTGACCACGGCGGCCGCCAATCTCAGCGCCAGCCAGATCACCGCACTAACGCCCGGTCAAATCTCCGACTTCTCCGTCGCCGGTTTAGGTCATTTGCAAATCGGCGCGCTGTCGTCGACGCAACTTGGCGGCCTCACCGCCGCGCAGATTGGCGGGCTTTCGGTCGCAACGTTGAACAATTTGTCGGCGACGCAGACCGGCGAACTTTCTCAGACGCAGGTCCAGGCGCTAACCGGAGCGCAACTCAACGGTTTGAGTGCGACGAATCTCAATGCGTTAAACCTCGCGGAGCTGACCACGGCGCAGCTCGGCGACCTCATCGCCGCGGCTGCCAATCTTAGCGCGAGCCAAATCAATGCGCTCACTGCGGCGCAGATTTCGGCATTGTCCAGCGCCGGACTCAATCGACTGTCGGCGACGCAAATCGCCGCACTGTCCGCGACGCAGATCGGCGGCCTCTCGACGTCGCAGATCGGCAGCCTGTCCACGGCGACGCTCAACGAGCTGTCACCGACCCAAATCGGCAATCTTTCCTCCATCCAACAGCAGGCGCTCACCGCCGCCCAGCTCAACGGTTTGTCGGCCGCAAATTTCAACGCCTTGAATGCCGCCGATTTCACAGCGGCGCAGCTTGGCGGGTTGACCACCGCAGCCGCCAATCTCTCCAACGCACAAATCGACGCTTTGAGTGCCAGCCAGATTGCGTCGCTTCCCGCGCCTGGGATCAACCGCCTGTCGGCCACGCGGCTCGCCGATCTGTCGGCCACGCAGATTGGCGGCCTGACGCCAACCCAGATCAATGGTCTTTCGATCACGACGCTCAACAACCTGTCGCCGAGCCAAATCGGCGATTTCTCCGCAACACAAGTCGCGGCGCTCAGCGCCGGTCAGATCAACGGCCTGAGCACGCCGAATCTTGACGCGCTGAACGTCGGCGCGCTCACCACGACGCAATTCGACGGCCTGACCAGCAGGACCATCGGCAACCTGACCGCCAGCCAATTGGCAGCGCTCAATGCGCTGGAGTCAAATTCGATTCTGTCCAATCAGATCAACGATCTTTCCGTCTTCGAAATCGCCGGCCTGTCGGCGTCGCAGGTCGCCGCCCTGAGCACGGCACAGCTGCAGTCGCTGTCGGCGTCGCAGACCGCGGCGCTCCTTGCCAATCAAGCCGACAATCTGTCGATCGGGCAAATCTCGACCTTCAGCACCGCGCAATTGAGCACGACCGGCCTCGTCGGCGCGGCCGGCGGCCTACAGTTCAACCTCAGTTGGGATTCCTCAGTCAACAACGCCCCCACCAGTTACCGCAATGCCGTCGTTGCCGCCGCCGCCGGCTTATCGGCGACATTCAGCAATCCCGTCGTTCTCAATATTCGAATGGGCTACGGCGAAGTGGACGGCAGCGCGATTTCGCCGAGTGACGCTGCCGAGAGCGCAACCGTCTATGGCGGCGTCAGCTATTCGGCGCTGGAGGCCGCGCTGCAGTCCGACGCCGGTAATTCGAGCTATCAGGCGACGGCGGACGCAAGCTTGAGCGCCAGCAATCCGACCAGCGGTTCCTTCGCCGTCAGCTCGGCCAACGCCAAGGGGCTGGGTCTCGCCGGCGCCAGCTCCAATATTGACGGCTATGTCGGCGTATCGAGCGCGCTTGCCTTCGAATTCAATCAGACCGCCGCGTCCGGCAAATACGACGCCATCGCCGTGCTGCAGCATGAATTCACCGAGGTGATGGGCCGCGTCGGTTCGGTCGGCGCCGCGCTTGGCGCCGGCGTCTATACCGCGCTCGACCTGTTCCGCTACACCTCGACCAACAACGCCGATCCTTCGGCCGGAACGCCGGAGCGTGCGCTCACACCACAAGGCGCCAACACCGACTACTTCTCGATCGACGGCGGACAAACGAATCTGGGCGATTACAACCCGTCGAACAGCAGCGTCGACTACGCCGACTGGAGCACGAATATGGGAACCGACCCGTTTGGCGACGCTTTCCCCGGCGTGACGCAGCCGATGTCCGGCAATGACGCCATCGAAGTGGCCGCGATCGGCTGGGATTTGACGTCCAAGGGAACAACGCTGGCGGCCGAGGCGACGGATAAGGCCCTGGTCTGATCCGAAAATCCAGTCTGATCCGAAAATCCAGCCGCTCAACAGGATCCGGGATTGGTGGCCGTGCCGAGCCCATAGATGCTGCTGTTCGGCGGCAGGCCAGCAGTGCTTTGGCCGGGCTCGGCAGGCTGATCCGATGTGGTCGGCGCGCCGGCCAGTCCGCCGTTGAGGGCCGAAGCGCCGCCGCCGGTGCATGGCTGCCCGGTGATGGGATTGGTGCCAATCGTGGTGCCCGCTCCGGCTTGGGTTCCCGGCAGCGTGCCTGGCGTTGTCGGAGACACCGGAGCTTCAGACTGCTGCGGAATGGTCAATGAGGTCGATGGATTTTGCGCATGCGCGATCGCCGCGTAGGCCGCCATGAAAAACGTGACGCATGCAGCGACCAAGAACGTGGTCAATGCAGCCTGCTCGATGCGCCTTGCACGCATGGCTAATACCTTTTTTCTTAGTCGTTCGTCTTCTTAGTCGTTTGTCTGCGGAAATCCGTTTCCGCGCGAACCGCAATGTTTCAAACGCGCATCAAATGCGTCAGTTCCATCTTCTGATGCAGTGCACAATTGATTGCATTGTTGCTCCGCCACCGGAATTTCTCCCTGCAACGTCCACTGGGATGACCAATATTCGTCACGGCTGCGCCACAGACTGCCGCTAGCGTCATGGCCAGATGGTGAGGGTTGCTTTGAGGCCTGATTCAGGGAGGAAGAATCATGACCCCACACGCTGATACGACGACACGGGCGCGATTGGCGACCTACAGCAAGAACAATTGCCCTCAGTGCAGCGAATGGCTGCTGGCGCCGAATTGGTCCGAATACCTCAATGACCGCTGCGTACGACATACCTGGTCGTGCGAAGCTTGCGGCTATCAGTTCGAGACCGCGGTATTCTTCGCCGAGGCGGCGTAATCAATCGGCGGGCCGCGATGGCGGATAGTCGTGGCGCCGGCCGTTGAAATCCTCGACTGATTTGCAATCCGCGCTCAAATAATGCGGCCCGACCGGCGATTTGCCGAAGCCACCGGGAATGTCGAGCACATAGGCCGGCTGGCAAAGGCCGGAGTAGCGGCCATGGAGCGCGCGCATCAGGGTCTGCCCGTCCGCGATGGCTGTGCGCAGATGCGCCGTGCCCGGCGCCAGGTCGGCGTGGTGCAGGTAATAGGGTTTGACCCGGCATTCGACCAGCGCCCGCATCAGCGTGCCGAGCGTCTCGACGTCGTCATTGACGCCCCGCAGCAGCACCGATTGGCTCAACACCGGAATCCCCGCATCGACGAAACGTCCGATGGCGGCGCGCGCCGTTTCACTCAATTCACGCGCATGATTGACGTGCAACACGACGAACGCCGCTTTGCTGCCGCGGAGCGCCCGCACCAATGATGTCGAGATCCGTTCGGGTGCCACAACCGGCATGCGGGTGTGGACGCGGATCACCTTGACGTGGTCGATCGCCTCAAGCGCTTTGACCACCTCCTTGAGACGCCGCGGCGACAGGATGAGCGGATCGCCGCCGGTGAGAATCACTTCCCAGATCTGCGGCGTGGCGCGGATGTAATCGAGCGCCGCGGCGAGAGCCGCGCGCGACAGCCCGCCTCGTCCCGGCCCGACCATCTCGCGCCGGAAGCAGAAGCGGCAATAGACCGCGCAGGCCTTGACGAGCTTGAGCAAAACGCGGTCGGGATAGCGGTGCACGATGCCTTCGACCGGGCTGTGCGCGTCGTCGCCGATCGGATCGCTCAGCTCCTCCGGCTGCGTTTCCAGTTCGCGCGGATCCGGAACGAATTGCCGGGCAATCGGATCGTGCGGATCGGCCGCATCGATCAAGCCGGCGATCGCCGGCGTGATCGCGACCGCGTAACGGGCGGCGACCTTCTCCAAGTCCGCGATGCGATCGCGGCGCACCAACCCGGCAGCAAGGAGTCCAGACGGAGTTCGCAAGGGGGCTGTCATTCGTGGTCACTCCTGAACGGGCGTCCATAACACCTGGTCGATCCGCGAGGCTCCGGTGGCCAGCATGACCAGGCGGTCGAGACCGAGCGCGATGCCGCAAGCCTGCGGCATCTGCGCAAGCGCGGCGAGGAAATCCTCGTCGATCGGATAACGCTCGCCGTAGATGCGTTGTTTCTCCGCCATTTGCTCCTCGAGGCGGCGGCGCTGCTCGTGCGCGTCGTTGAGTTCGCCAAAACCGTTGGCGAGCTCCACTCCGCAAACATACAGCTCGAAACGTTCGGCGACGCGCGGATCGGACGTCGGTCGGGCCAAGGCCGAAAGCGCCGCCGGGTATCGGTCTAGAATCGTGGCACGGCCGATGCCGAGGTTGCCCTCGACGCGCTCGACCAGAATGCGGCTGAAAATATCGCCCCAGTTGTCGTCGTCGGCAATGCGGATGCCCGCCGCGAGCGCGGCGCGAGCGAGACACTCGCGATCCGGCGCGCCGTCCGGCAGCGTCGCCAACAGATCGATGCCGGCAAAGCGGGCAAAAGCCTCGGCAACGGAAAGCCGCTCGGGCTCGGCAAAGGCATCGGCGGAGCGGCCGCGAAAGATCAGCTGCCGCGTTCCCGCGGCCCGCGCCGCTGTCCGCATGATGGTAACGCAATCCCCCATCAGCGTCTCGTAAGGCTCGCCGGCGCGATACCATTCGACGAGCGTGAATTCGGGATGATGCAGCGCGCCGCGCTCGCGATTGCGGAACACCTTGGCGAATTCGACGATGCGGCGTTCGCCTGCCGCAAGGAGCTTCTTGCAGGCGAATTCCGGCGAGGTGCGAAGATAGCGCGGGGCGGACGTGCCGTCGGGCGCCGCCAGCGTGGCGGCAAATGCGTGCAGATGAATTTCGTTGCCCGGCGAGATCTGCAGCGCCGCAGTGTCGACCTCGACAAAGTCCTCACCGGCAAACCAGGCCCGCAACGCCGCCACGATCCGGCCGCGCGCCAAGAGGATCGGCCGGCGGTCGGCATGAACGCGCGGGGGCCAAAACGGCGAAGAACGGGGCGGAATGTCGGCCATAACCTTGTTTGCGTGGGTCTGAGGAAATAGCTAGCGATCTAGCCCAGGATGAGTATGTTGCGCCCCGAATCCGGCTATCCAGCCTGGGCATCCAACCATCACCTAAGGATTACGTCCCGTGAAAGTCATCGCTAGCTCGTTGCGAAAAGGCAATATTGTCGACCTCGACGGCAAACTTGCAGTCATCATGGCGGTGGAGAATATCCACCCCGGCAAGGGCACGCCGGTCACCCAGATGGACGTGCGCCGGATCGCCGACGGAGTGAAGGTTTCGTTACGCTACAAGACCACCGACCAAGTCGAGCGCGCCTTCGTCGAGGATCGCAAGCATCAATATATGTATCAGGACGGCGACGGCTATCATTTCATGAACATGGAAAGCTACGATCAGGTCGCCGTGCCGGCCGACATCATCGGCGACCAGGCCGCGTATTTGCAGCCGGAAATGGAAGTAACGCTCAGCCTGCATGAAGGCACGCCGGTCGCCATTGAGCTGCCGCCCAGGGCGTCGCTGGAAGTGGTCGAGACCGAGCCGGCGATGAAGGGCCAGACGGCCTCTTCGTCCTATAAGCCGGCAGTCCTGTCCAATGGCGTGCGCACCATGGTGCCGCCCTTCATCACCGTTGGCACCAAGATCGTGGTGATGACGACCGACGGCAGCTACGTCGAGCGCGCGAAAGACTGATTAAGGCGACGTTTCGCCGCCTTATATTTCTGAATATTTGTTCATTACCGCGCGGTGATCCCGTCGGTTACCGCTTGGCAGCGTCGGCATTGCTGGCGATAGTAGCGACTCTCGAATGCGGGAGTTGACGCGTGCGCGCTGCCTTACCGCTTCACCGCTGCCTGCTAGCGACGGGGCTTGTGTCGGCGATGCTGATCGGCTCGGCGCGATCCGGCTTGAGCAACGAATGCAAGCCGCACCACTTTCGCGCGCCATATTTCATCAAGAACATGGGCGCTTGCGCGTTTGATCCCGAGGCGCTGAGCTATGCCGGCACGCCGGTCGAGCAGGCGATGTGTCTGATGCGCGGCATGGACGCTACCAGGAATCTCGGTCCGCCCCTGCCGTCTCTGCCGCCCGGTCTTTCCAGTCGCATCGGCCGGACGGCCGGCCTGCCCACGCGCGAAACCTTGTCCAGCTATCTCTCCAAACAGAATCTCGAGACCGATTTTGCCGCTCACCTTTGGCAGCCACTGTCGCGCGGGCACGACAACGATCCCGACTCGCCCACTGCGCGCTATTTCGTCATCCACGACACCAGCGGACCGGACTTCGGACGCCACGGCTTTCCCGCGAACATCAATGACGAAAGCGCGCATCTCAACAATCTGAAAAACTTCGCCTGCTCCGACGGCTGGGGCAAAGCGCACGTCGTCGTCAACCGTCCCGGCGACATGATCCTCGACCACGATTTCGCAATTCCGTGGCGCGAGACCAAATTCGAGCAGGCGGCGGAATTCGGCGGCGCCTTGCAGGGCTTGTTCATTCACGTCGAGCTCGTCCAGCCGCGCCGGCGCGGCCGCGGCGGAGACGGGCATACTCCCGATCCAGCCTTCACGCCTGCGCAGTACGATCAGCTTGCTTTGCTCTACACCATCGCCAGCGTGCGCAAGGGTAAGTGGCTCATTCCCGCATTTCACGCCGCCATCGACGCGGACATTCACAACGGCCACGACGACCCATTGAATTTCGATATCGACAGCTTTGCCAATAGCCTCGATCGTCTCGCCGAAAAGCTGGGCCAGCCGGTGGTGGTCCAGGCTGCTCATTAGTGACACAAACGCCTGAAGCGGAACCCGGTCTCGAACCGCACGGTTTCGCCGGCATGGGGTTTCGCGCCCGGTTGCGCAAAGCCTCATGATCCGGTTGGATGTGGCCCGATCCAGCCCCCCAAGCCTGAGCATGAGGAAATCATGACGCCGCCCCCTACCGCGACCGCTCGCGCCACCAATGCCGATCCCGCCGTTGCCGCGGTCGAACGCCCGACGCCGGCGGGCGCCAACGCGCCCGGCTTCGGCTCCGACGTCATCGCCGAAGCGCTGCGCTCCCTCGATATTCCCTATATCGCGCTCACGCCGGGCGCGAGCTATCGCGGACTGCATGACTCGATCGTCAACTATCTCGGCAATACCAAGCCGCAAATGCTGCTGTGCTTGCACGAGGAGGCCGCCGTCGCAATCGCCCACGGCTATGCCAAGGTCACCGGCAAGGCGATGGTGACCGCCGTACATTCCAATGTCGGGCTGATGCATGCGAGCATGGCGATGTTCAACGCCTGGTGCGATCGCATGCCGGTCGTGGTGCTCGGCGCCACGGGCCCGGTCGACGCCGTCAAGCGGCGGCCCTGGATCGATTGGATCCACACTGCCCGCGATCAGGGCGCGCTCATTCGAGAATACACCAAATGGGACGACCAGCCGTCCTCACCCGGCGCGGCGCGCGAAGCCATTTTGCGCGGCACCTGGATCGCCAATACCGTGCCGCAGGGTCCGGTCTACATCAATTTCGATGCCGAGCTGCAGGAAGCCAAAGTTTCCGACCAGCTGCCGGCGATCGAGGTAGCGCGCTACATGCCGGCGGTGTCGACCGCGGCGCCGGCCGAGCTCATCCGCGAGGCGGCGGCCATGCTCAAAGGCGCCAAGCAGGTCTTGATGCTGGCCGGCCGCGCCTCGCGCAGTGTCGATGCCTGGAACGCGCGCGTTGCGCTTGCCGAGGCGCTCAATGCGCGCGTCGTCACCGATCTGAAAATCGGCGCCACCTTCCCCACCGATCATCCGCTCTATGTCGGCTCGCCGCGGGCCATCACGCCGGAAATCGTCGAAGGCTTAAAGAACGTCGACGTTGTCCTGAGCCTCGATTGGGTCGACCTTGCCGGCGCCATGCGCTGGTTCGGCCCCTCGCCGTCGGCCAAAGTGATCCAGGTCTCGCTCGACCATCGCATCCACAACGGCTGGAGCATGGATCATCAGGCGCTGCCGCCGGTCGACGTGTTGCTTTCGGCCGATCCCGATCTCGTGGTGCCGGAACTGGTCAAGGAAGTCGGCAAGAGCGCCAAGCCGCACGCCATGCCGACCCCACGCAAAGTGTCCGACAAGGAGCCGTCGGGCTTTACCAACGAGCACATCGCGCGCGCCTTGCGCAAAGTCTTGGGCGATCGCTCGGTCACCTATACGCATTTGCCGCTGTCCTGGGACGACAGCTGGGTGACCCTCAAGCACCCCCTCGATTATGTCGGCTCCGACGGCGGCGGCGGTGTCGGCGGCGGCCCGGGAATTTCGGTCGGCGCGGCACTGGCGCTCAAGGGCACCGGCCGGCTGCCGATCGCTATCTGCGGCGACGGCGATTTTCTGATGGGCGTCACCGCGGTGTGGACCGCCGTGCATTACAAGATCCCGCTGCTTTTCGTGCTCGCCAACAACCGCTCGTTCTATAACGACGAACTGCACCAGGAGCGGATGGCGCGCGCGCGCAACCGTCCGGTCGAGAACAAATGGATCGGCCAGCGCATGTCCGATCCCGAGGTCGATCTCGCCGCCATGGGCCGCGCGCAAGGCGCCGTGGGCTTCGGTCCGGTCACCAAGCCCGCCGACCTCCCCGCCATTCTCGAAAAAGCCATCGCCGAGGTCGATGCCGGCAAGGTCGCCGTTGTCGATGTGCGGGTCGAGCCCGGCTATACCGCGGTCATGACGGCAGCGATGACGCGCGCGGGGAATTGAGACGGCCCCGACACGGCGCGAAAGTAGACCGCTTCCCGGACGCGGCGCAGCACGAAGTGCTGCTCCGCGCCCGGCAAACGCCGTCGCAAGGGAGAAGCACATGGCCCTCTTCGCTTCGTGCCCATGCTGCACCGGACGCCGGCAATTCCTTGCGGGCGGTCTCGCCGCGCTCGGTGCCGCACTGAGTTCCTCGCGCACATCCGCGCAGACGCCGGCGATCAAGAACCCCGGCACGCGCATCGACGTCCACCACCACTTTCTGCCGCCGGCCTATATGAAAGAGGAGCATGCGCGGCTCAACTTCGCGCATGGCGCCGTTTCGACAAATCAGCTGCTGACATGGACGCCACGCCAGTCGCTCGACGTCATGGATGCCAATGCCATCGCCACCGCCATCGTCTCGGTGACCACGCCCGGTCCCTGGTACGGCGATGTTGCCGCCGGCCGCCGTCTGTCGCGGGAGTGGAACGACTATGCCGCCGAGCAAATCAAGACCTAGCCCGGCCGTCACGGACTGTTCGCGACGGTGCCGTTGCCGGACGCCGAAGGCAGCCTTGCGGAAATCGAATATGCGCTCGACACTCTCAAAGCCGACGGCATCGGCCTATTGAGCTCCTATGACGGCAAATATCTCGGCGATCCGAGTTTTGCGCCGGTCTTTGCCGAGCTCAATCGCCGCAAGACAATCGTCTATACGCATCCGACCACGTCGAAGTGCTGCACCAGCGTGATGCCCGGCGTCCCGCCGCAGGCCGTCGAATATCCGTTCGAAACGACGCGAACGATCACCAGCATCCTCGTCAACGGCACGGTGTTCAACAATCCTGACATCCGCTGGATCTTCTCCCACGGCGGCGGCGCCACGCCGATGCTAGCCGGCCGCATGGTGGAGACTGTCGGCCGTCACCCCAATGCGAAAAAATTCATGCCGGATGGTATCTTGGCGGAACTGCGCAAATTCTATTACGATACGGCAAGCGCTGACACCGAAGGATCGATGGCCGCGCTGCGCGTCATGGCGGCGCTCAGCCACATCATGTTCGGCACCGATTATCCCTTTGTGAGCGTCGCCGGCGGCGTGCAACATCTGAGCGCAGATGAAATGTCGCCGGCGGATCGGGAAGCCATCGATCGCGGCAACGCGATGGCCTTGTTGCCCCGGCTTAAAATCTGAAGACCGTGAATTGCCGCCAAACCTGGAATTCGCATCAACCCATGCAAATAATGCTTCGATGTCGGTAGCGCATCATCGGCGAAGGATAAGCGTTGTTCGCTACGGCCTCGAAGCGGTCTGCAAATCGCCTTGTCGGCGCTTGACTTGCAAGGCTAAGCTTTTCGTCCCGCCGGCGGCACCGCCCGCCGGGGCGTGATGACAATCAAGCAGAGACGCGAATGCGCAGGGAGACACAGCCATGAACGAAGCCGTCCAACCGAAGTCGCTCAAAGCTCAGCCGCTCAATCTGCCGCAGCATCGCGAAGCCTTCTACGGCGGCAAGTGGCACAAGGCGAAATCGGGCCGCTCGGCAGACGCCATTAATCCCGGCACCGGTGAATCGCTCGGCCCGGTGGCCGATTGCGGCACCGCCGACATCGACGCCGCCGTGCAGGCAGCCAAGGCCGCGTTTCCGGCCTGGCGCGACACGCCGCCGCTCGAGCGCGCGCGCATACTCAAGCGCATCGCCAATGTGCTGCGCGAACACGCCGAGGAACTGGCGCTGATCGACGCCGCCGATTGCGGCAATCCGGTCGCCGAGATGGTCAAGGACGCCACCATCGCGGCGGCGCAGATCGAATTCTATGCCGGCCTCGTCACCGAGATGAAGGGCTCGTCGATCCCGATGGGACCCGACGTGGTGAACTTCTCGGTACGGGAGCCGCGCGGCGTGGTCGGCCGCATCATTCCGTTCAATCATCCGTTCATGTTCTGCGCCGGCAAATCCGGTGCGCCGCTCGCTGTCGGCAATACCGTGGTGATGAAGCCGCCGGAGCAGGCGCCGCTGTCGTCGCTCCGGCTCGCCGAACTGATCGGCGATATTCTGCCGCCCGGCGTGTTCAATCTCGTGCCCGGCGGCCGCGAGGCCGGCTCGACGCTTGCTTCGCACCCCGACGTCGCCATGATCGCGCTGATCGGTTCGGTGCCGACCGGCCGCGCGGTGATGAAAGCGGCGTCCGACACGCTCAAGGCGGTGATGCTGGAGCTCGGCGGCAAGAATGCGCTGATTGCCTATCCCGACGCCGATCCGGACGAAGTCGCCGACGGCGTCATCGGCGGCATGAATTTCACCTGGTGCGGACAATCTTGCGGTTCGACCAGCCGCGCCTTCATCCACGAGAAGATCTACGACGCGGTGCTCGCCAAAGTGAAGAGCAAGATCGGCCACTACAAACCCGGCGTCGCCACCGACCCGGCGACCACCATGGGCTCGATCATCTCCAAGACCCAGTACGAGCGCATTCTCGGCTTCATCGACAGCGCCAAGCAGGAGGGCGCGCGGCTCCTCACCGGCGGCGGCAAGCCGAACGATCCGGCGCTCGCCAAAGGCTTCTTCATCGAGCCGACGGTGTTCGCCGACGTGCAGCCCACGATGCGGATCGCCCGCGAGGAGATTTTCGGTCCGGTCCTCTCGGTGCTCAAATGGAGCGACGAGAAGAAGATGCTCGAGCAGGTCAATTCCGTCGAATACGGGCTGACCGCCTCGATCTGGACCAACGACATTTCCACTGCGCACCGCACCGCGGCCGCCGTGCAGTCGGGCTTCGTCTGGATCAACGAGGTGTCGAAGCACTTCCTCGGCGCGCCGTTCGGCGGCTACAAGCAGTCCGGCATCGGCCGCGAGGAATGTTTCGAGGAAATGCTGGCCTATACGCAGGAAAAAAACATCCACGTGCGGCTACGGCCGGCAAAGGCGTAGCGCCGGGGCGCGAGCTTCGATCAACGATGGACGGGCGACAATGACGACACCAAACCCCGCGGCATCCGAGGCAGCCGCGAAGCTCGCCGACTATTCCCGCACGATCGCGGCGTTCAACGCCAAGCCGTTGTGGGAACGCACCACGCGGATGGCGCCGGGCACCGCGGCGGTGCCGGCGATCTGGCGCTACCGCGACATGCGGCCGCAATTGCTGCGCGCCGCCGAACTGATCTCGACCAAAGAGGCGGAACGCCGCGTGCTGATGCTGGAAAATCCCGGCCTGCCCGGCACCGGCTACATCACGAGTTCGCTCTATTCCGGCATGCAGATCATTTTGCCGGGCGAAGTCGCCGGCGCGCATCGCCATGCCTCGAACGCCATGCGCTTCATTATCGAAGGTGTCGGCGCCTATTCGACGGTGGAGGGCGAGCGGGTGCCGATGCAGCCGGGCGATTTCGTGCTCACGCCCTATTGGTGCTGGCACGATCACGGTCACACCGGCAGCGAGCCGGTGATCTGGCTCGACGCGCTGGACAATCCGTTCGCACAGTTCTTCGGCACGATGTTTCGCGAAAACTATCCGCACGAGAAGCAAGCCGTATCGCTCACCGCCGGCCATACCGAGGCGCGCTACGGCACCGGCCTGTTGCCGGTCGAATATCGCGGCTCGAAATTCGCGTCCCCGCTGCTCGCCTATCCCTACGACCGCACCCGCGAGGCGCTTGGTAAGCTCGCCAAAGATGGACCGCTGCATCCCTCGCACGGGATCAAGATGCGCTATGCCAATCCTGCGACCGGCGGCAATGTGTTTCCGACCATCTCGGTTTACGTGCAGTGGCTGCCGCAAGGCTTCGCCGGCCAGACCTATCGCAGCACCGAAAGCGTGATCTTCTGCGGGGTCGAAGGCCGCGGGCGGCTCACGGCCGGAAACGTCGAATTCGGCTTCGAAGCCCACGACGTGTTCACGGTGCCAAGCTGGATTCCCTACCGCATCGAAGCCGAAGATGAGTGCGTGCTGTTCTCCTATTCCGATCGCGGGCCGCAAGAGACGCTCGGCCTGTTTCGCGAGGAGAACCCGTCGAATTCGTAAGCGCTGCCCGGCGCGGCCGACAAGGTGATCGAATGACAATCATCGGCGGCTCGTCCCCGCGAATGCGGGGATTCGGTCTTTGTTCAACCTTGCTAGATTCCCTCCTTCGCGGGATGAGCAAAAATAAACTCACAGTTTGAACGTCCCGCAGGTTGCCGGACGAAACAATTCTCGACCGCGACACGGCGCAGCGATAGGCCTTCGGTGCGATGCCGGCATTGTCCGGCTCGCCTCTGCAAATCGGCAAAAGCGCGGCGGATCGGCTTGCAGAAGCCAATAGATTTCTCCCGCATCACGTGCATTGATTGCTTGCCATTGCATTAGGGGGCAATGGGCGACACGACACCATTGAGGGGAGGAATCAATGAGCCGATTGGTTCAAAGAGACGCCAGAGTCGAGGGACGTCTTTTCGGCCTGGGATCCAGCCCGGTACGCGCCCAAATCGAAGCAGTCGCACCAACCGTGGCGGGCCAAGCCCAAGCGCCGGGTGCGGCGCAGCAAACCGACACCGACGACTATGCCACGCGCATGGTCAAATATATTCCGGCCGAAGTGGTGGCATTCTACTTGGCCGCCGACAAGCTCTTCGTCAAAGGCGCCCAGGCGGTCAATGCCAACGTCGCGGACACGTTCGTCGCCGGTCATCTGTTCTACTTTTCCATAGCCGTTTTCGTCATTGCCCTCGTCGGCACGCCCATCTACCTGCGCCAGCAGGCGACCGGAGACCAGCCGTGGCAAGTCCAAGCCGTGGTGTCCACTCTCGCTTTCGTCGTCTGGGCCTACGCCGTCCAAGGACAGATTTTCACCGCCATCTACTCCTCGGCCATCTCGGCCTTCCTGGTTCTCGTCTTCACCTTCGCCAGCGGGTTTATAAAACCGGGCAAATAATCGGCCGCGCCGCCCTCGACGCAACACGCCAGTCGAGGGCGACGCCCGCCCGGCTACAGCTTGAACGTCTCATACGTCGCCGGATGAAATAATTCGTCGACGGAAACGCGACGTGGCGAGAGGCCTTCGGCATGATGTTGCGCCAGGAAATAATCAAGCACCTTGCGGTTCGGCCCGACGCCGTACGACCAGAAATCGTGACCCATCAGGTCGCGCGCTTCCTTGAGCCGCTCTTCGACGAACGGCAGCGTCACCTTGGTCGCGGAAGTATCGGATAATTTGCGCAAGCCCGCTTCCTTGGCCTGCTCGAACGCCTTGAGCACCGCGCCGGGCAGCCAGGGATGTTTCTCGCCCAATTCGCGGCGGATGCCGACCACATGCATGATCGGGAACATCCCGGTGCGCTTGTAATAGTCCTTGGCCACCGCTGTGGGATCGGGAAACAGCCAGCCGACATGGGGATGGCCTTTCTCGACGAGCGTCGGCGGGCGCGGCGCGATAAAGCCGTCGATCTCTCCGGCTTCGAGGAGGGCCGATATGGTTTTGCCCTCCGGCGCATTGTCGAGCCGAACGCCGGGCGGCAGCTTGACGGTGATCTTTTCCGGCCGCCCCGCCTCCTCGATGCCGCCGCGGA
>Ga0335081_10004287_pt1 | contig 22499 bp, 17 predicted proteins | sample Lox_Sample_35_FD_206713 | JGI IMG/M metagenome (GOLD analysis project Ga0335081, IMG submission 206713) | Soil microbial communities from Loxahatchee National Wildlife Refuge, Florida, United States - Lox_Sample_3.5 | ecosystem: Environmental > Terrestrial > Soil > Wetlands | place: USA... | reverse complement strand
TTCCACCCGGCAATGCGCCGCATATGTCGAAGATCATTGACATGCAGATGCTTTACTTCCCTGGCGGCCGCGAGCGCACGGAAGAAGAATATGCACAGCTATTCGCCAAAGCTGGATTCCGGCTGATGCGGGTGGTGCCTAGCAAGTCGCCGTATAGTTTGATCGAGGGCGAACTTGGCTGAAATTCTGTTCCGGGTTCGACTTCCGCACCTTTGGTAGTTCCGGTTCTCAAGTTTTACAGTCGCAGCCGGCTGAACCCGTGAGGGACCATATTGCATACACTGTTATACACACCCGCAAGCCAGCTCGCGGTCGAGCTAGTCGGCTTTGATCAGCTTGGTTTGGCTCAAGTTACTTAGTTTCTTATGGTTGCCTACCAAGAATGAGCCATCGCCTGCGGCACTTTATGTATGCGAATGACAAAAACGAAAATGCAAAATAGCTTGAAGTGGCCCCTGCCGGTGATACAATGCGCCGGGCTGGCAGCCTGCACCGCTCGTTTCCTGGGGCAACCAATTGAGTTCGCTACCACTGCAAAACGTCCCGCAAAGCCCGATTTTGCCTCACAGAGCGTTTCGAGTGGACTCGCCACGCTCCCACGCGCTGCCGGCTGACGCAGCATCCACCGTCTCCGAGAGCATTGCCCGTCTGAGTGGCGATCCCAACTTCATGACCACATTGGCCCGTGGTCTGGCCGTGATCCAGGCATTCTCCCAGCGCAAGCGCCAGGTCACTGTCTCCCAGCTCAGCGCAAAGACGGGTTTGTCGCGAGCCGCCGTGCGACGTTGTCTCTACACACTGCAAAAGCTGGGCTTTGCCGGCTCTTCCGATAGTCGCCACTTCTTCCTTTTGCCAAGGATTCTCACGCTCGGTTGTTCCTGCATCTCGTCCATACCGCTGGGGGCCGTGCTGCAACCGGTCATCGAGCGCCTCAGCCATCAATTGCACGAATCGTGTTCCCTGGCGACTCTGGACGGCGCAAACGTTATCTACATTGCACACGCACCGTTTACGCGGATGATGTCCACCGACCTGGGTGTCGGCAGCCGGTTGCCGGCCTTTTGTACTTCCACGGGACGCGTGCTGTTGGCCCACCTGCCGGAAAACGAACTCGAATCTCTTCTCGCCGGAGTTCACCTCCAGCGAACGACTGATCGAACCATCGTCACGGCCGAGAAACTGAGGCCAGCCTTGCAATTGGCGCGGCAAAATGGCTATTGCATTGTGGACCAGGAATTCGAACTGGGCTTTCGATCCATCGCCGTCCCCGTGCGAAATGCGTTTGGCAAAGTTCTGGCTGCGTTGAACGTGGGAGCTCCGGCGCAGCGTGTCACCGTCCAGCACATGCAGGCCGAGTTCCTTCCAGCCTTGCGGGCTGCCGCCGCGGAACTCGATAGGCTCTTCAGTTGATTTGAAAACGACGCTGAATCGGCCCGGCGGAGTCGCGCCTACAAATTCTGCACAAGTCTTCTTGGCTGAGTGCGAGGTTACACATGGGGTACCGGCCTGCTCAGCGTTGGGCGGTATTCGCACATTCGCCCCATCAAGCAGTTGACACTCATCGGCAGAAAAACGCACCCTAAGTCCAGGAGTCTCTTTCCATGGCCACGGTGCAGAACCTCACGGAGAGCAGAGTGTTGACGGTATTGGATCCGCGCGGTCAGCCGACCGGAACCATCAAGTCTCTCTCGCTCGGGCCCCGGCCCAGGTCGCTAGAGGGCAAAACGATTTATCTCGTGGACATCGGTTTCGGCGGCGGTTTCGAGTTTCTGCAGGAAATGAAAGCCTGGCTGGCGCAGCGCATGCCGTCAGTGAGGACCGTTCTCACCCGCAAGCCGGGCATCATGTTTCTGGACGCCCCCGATCTTTGGGCCGAAATCAAGGACAAGGGGCACGCCGTGATTTTCGGCGTGGGTGGTTGAGACGGATGCTCCGCGGCGGTCGCCGCGCATAGCAGACGCCTCGAGAACGACTACGGCATCCCGACGGCGCCCATGGCCACCGGCCGTTTCGTGGACTACCTTGAGCGCGATGCGCAGAACCAGGGCTTGGCCCTGCGGTTCACCTTCACGCCGCATCCGCTGGTGGGGAACTACTTTTTCCTGCGGCAATACCTTGAAGGCAACGATCCCACAACCGGGCGGCCCATCATGGAGGGCGTGATTGACGCGCTGACCCGGCCCGTACCGCCGGCGGCGGAGCGCAAACCGGAAGTTCCCAAGCCGCGGCGAGCAAGGCTCCTGGAGCCCGATAGCGAAGAGAACCTGCAGCGCCTCTTCATCGAAAATGGCTGGACCGATGGTTTGCCCATCGTGCTCCCCACGGAAGAGCGGGTTGCGGATATGCTGCGTGGTACCAGCCATCCGCCGGATGAAGTCGTGGGCCGTATGACCATCACGACCCTGCAGGAAAAGCTCGAATACACCGTCGAGAAGGTCGCCATCAACGCGGTGATGGCGGGTGCCGGACCGGAACATTTCCCGGTGATTCTGGCGTTGGCCGAAATGGAAGAGCCCTCCATGCCGAGCTCAACGACTTCATTCGCGCGCATGATGGTCGTCAACGGGCCGATTCGCCACGAGATTGGCATGAATTGCGGCGTCGGTGCGCTCAGTCCGTTCAACCTGGCGAACGCGGTGATTGGGCGGGCGTGGACCTTGATTACGATCAATCTCGGCGATTCGCGCGTGGGCGAGACTTTCATGGGGTCGCAGGGCAACAACACCAACTACAACAACATGTGCTGCGCGGAGAACGAAGAGCGGAGCGTGTGGGAGCCGTTCCACGTGGAAAAAGGCTTTCGGGCTGATGAGAGCGTGGTGAGCGTGTTTCGCGGCTGGAGCGTCATTAACAGCATGGGCGCTCCGAATCAGCGCGGCGCTCATGAGGAGACCGCGATCTTCATGAAATCCTTCGCCGCGCTTCGTTCTTCGGCGACGCTCGTGATGGATCCGCTGGTGGCGAAAGGTCTCAAAGAAAATCATGGTTTCAAGACAAAGAGCGACCTGCGCCATTGGCTCTCGAAAAATGTGAAGATCACCGCCAAGCAGTACTGGGATACCGACATCAATCGCGCGTTCTTCATCACCGAAGCGGAGCACGGGGTTGAACCCTTTGCAACGTGGTGGAAGCTGCCGCCAGACGAATTGTTCGCCCCCTTCGTGGAACCGGAGAACATCAACTTTGTTGTGGTGGGCGGCGAGACCAATCCTCTGTGGCAGACAACCGACTTATGGCACGTGAAAAGCGCCTCGATTGATAAGTGGCGTCCGAGGAAGCCGATTCCGGCAAAAGTGCGGATGCCGGTGCCGCCGGTGGACATCCTTTGCAGCGATGGGACGTGCGAAGAGCCGGCCACTTCTGCCAGCGCTGGCTGTAGCGATGGCAGTTGCGAATCACCCCCGAAAGGCAAGGGAGGCCCGCAATGAATCCCATACTTGCGCGCGATGCGAGTATGGGCTTTCCGAAAGAACCGGTCCTCGGCCAATCAGTTCAGAAGACGAATCTCAACGCAAATTGAATCTCCCGTTGCGGGATTGCCGGATTTGTGGCGAGAATCTGTCCGGACGTGGCATTAACGATGGGCGTATCCAGCGCCGGATTCAGGGGATTGGCTGCGCTTTGTATCTCGCCGGTGGCAAACGTGCCATCCGGCACACCAAACACAGGATGATTCAGCACGTTGAAGAATTCGGCGCGGAATTGAACCCGCAGCTGTTCGGTGATGCGGGTCTCTTTCATCAACGCCAGATCGAGATCCACAGCGCCAGGGCCGGTGACTGAGTTTCTGCCTACGTCGCCGAGGGTTCCGAGAGGCTGAAGGGCGTAGCAGGAAGGATCATACCACTGGATATACTTCGTGGTTCCGTTCGCTACGAGATTGTCCACGATGTGGTTCGGATCGCATCCCGGTGCCCCGGAATAGTTTGGCCGGTCGGCGACAATGGGCGCGCCAACCAGGGCGCGGTCAAAGCTCTCCAGGATATTCACCGGGATTCCGCTCGAGACGCGCAGAATCTCCATAAACTGCCAACCTTCCACCAGGCGGTTGCCGCGAAAGGGCAGCGAGAGGATGGCGTTCTGGACCAGATTGTGGCGCACATCGAACGAGCAATTTCCGTAATCATTTCGCGTATCCAATACGTACTGCCGAGGGAAAGAGAACTGTTCCAGACCGGAAGAGACCGATCCATCATCCAGACAATGGGAGAAAGTGTAAGAAAGCTGGCCGGAAACGGTCCGCGCCAGCTGACGATTGAGGGTAACCTGCAGCGAGTTGTAGTTCGATGAACTGGTGCCGGTAATAGTATCCAATCCGCCGTAAACTCCCGAACTGTTGAGCCGCGGATTGGAAACATCGGTAGGACCGAGACCGGGCACTACAAGCCGCTGGCCAAAGGCCAGAGATCCCCCAGGGCCGACGGGCAGTAGCTGCGAAGGGTTCAGATCGCCTTGTGTGAACAGGCGGCGGCCCTGCGATCCAACATATGCGACGGTGAGCACTGTGTTGGAGAAAAGCTGGCGCTGCAGGTTGAGGTTGTATTGCATCTCGTAGGGAGCGCGATCAGTCTGGTAGTCCACGCCCGCAAATTGCGTGATCGGGCCCCCGGCCGCCGCGCACGATGGCGGGCAGCCTGGAAACGCATCCGGGAAAGGCACAAAAAATGGAGGAATAAAAACTGCCAGAAACGAATTCGCGAACGGTGGATCGAAATAATATCCGGAGGCGTAGGTGCGCGGCGCGACTTGGTCGTGGAAGATACCGAAGCCGGCGCGAATTGAAGTTTTGTGATTCCCGAATGGGTCGTAGGCTATACCGATCCGCGGATCAATGTTCCTCGTATTTGGGTTATTCGCGAACACGTGCGACACCTGCACGAACCCATTTCCGGTTGGCGGAGTTTCCTGAAGGATGTTGAACAACGGATGTCTGACGCCGACCGGGTTCGTGGCAAACTCGTAGCGCACCCCCAGATTCACAGTCAATCTCGGCGTTACCTTCCAATCGTCCTGAAAGTAAGGAGCGATATCAATTTCGCGGAAATCGCGGGTGGCATCGGTCTGCCCCGGCAACACGCCAAGATAGTCGGTTGGTGCCCCGGTCAGAAACGCCTGTAATCCGGAAAAGGCGTAGGTGCCACCCAACTCAAAAGGAGCGCTCAGGTTGGTATCTACTCTCGTTTCCTGTACACCGATTTTCAAGTTGTGGGCGCCGCGCGTCCAGACGAAATCGTCACCTACACCGAACTTGTTCTGAACGACGTAATAGGGAAGTGCCGTTCCAGCGCCGAGTTCTCCCAGGCCGAAAATCATGATGTCCCCATCGGGGCGATCCGGCTCAGATGGGACGAAGTTGAACTGCGGGTTATGGCTGTGGCTTCCCCCGACCGCCCCGGTTTCATTGGTCCGCACAAAGCTGAAACGCAACAGGTTTAAAAGGCGCGACGAAAACAGGTGTTTCTCTTCCAACGTGAAATACTGATTCACGGTGCCGTTATCCGTGGGCCATGTGTTCGGCACGTAGCCAGTGCTGGCAGGCAAAAGCAGGCTTCCTTTGTCGTGCACATACCGGCCGAAAAACGAGTCGCTGGCTGAAAAATCGTAATCCATGCGGCCAAGGAAATAGTTTTCACTGACGATTTGGGCTCCCACCGCTGTGGCCTGGCCGTATCCGCCCTGATCCGGCGCACCACTCGTTGGCGCGGGGAAAAAGCTCAGAATTTCGGGCTCGCGAGCATTACTGAATCCTTGGTAGTAGCAGGGAAAAGCCCCGCAGCTGGCTGGGGGAGGCGGCGTGCCGGCGGGAATCGGCTGTGAAGTGCACGGAGCCGACATGCAGGGTAAATAGCCGTTATCCACATACGGTTCGGGAACGTTGAAGCGAAATGACTCGCCCAGGTTCTGGCGAAAGCCCTCATAGTTGAAGAAGAAAAAAGCCTTGTCTTTCTTGACCGGTCCGCCAATGCTGGCTCCGAACTGGTTCTGGCGAAAAGGAGGTTTGGGCGCGCCGGAGGCATCGAAAAAGTTGTGGGCATCCAGCGCGCTATTGCGCAAGAATTCATAGCCGGATCCGTGCCAGTTGTTGGTCCCGGACCGGCTTACCGCGTTCATCACCGCGCCATTGCCGCCGTATTCCGCCCCGTAGGTGTTGGTAAGCAGGGAAAATTCCTCGATTGCTTCCACGCCCAAAGACGAACCCGTCCCATTGGAGCCCACCGCGTGGTTCCAGAAATCGCTGATATCGGTGTTATCGAGCAGGAAAGCTTGACCTTCCGGACGCGACCCAGAAACGGAGTAGTTCGTCTGTGCGCCATAGAATGCTGCTCCCGCTACACCGGGGTTGGGGGCAACGATCTGCACTCCGGGGGCGAGAGACATCAGGTCCGTATAGTTGCGGCCGTTCAAAGGCAAGTCGCGAACCTGTTCCATACTGATCAACGTACCCACGGCCGCAGTCTGTGTTTCTACTTGCGACACATCGCCTTGCACCTCAACCGTTTGGCTTGTCAGGCCAATTGGCAGAGAAAAGTCAACCACGGGCTGGCTGCCAACGGTCAGAGTCACTCCCCTGCGCACGACGGTCTCGAAACCTTTTTTCGAGGCCTGAATCGCATACGAGCCGATCGGGAGGTCAACCATCCGGTATCGTCCCTGATCATCGGTCATGGCGGATTGGCCGATGCCGGTCTCAACATTGGTTGCCTGCACGTTGGCCCCGATCAGGACAGCCCCTGACTTATCCGCGACGGTTCCAGAGATGTTGGCCCGATCTACCTGCGCCGCGAGCGGCAAGGCAGTTGAGGCAGCGATGAGGAGTGCGGCCAAACCTGTGAACATCCGTCCATCGCATCGAGGGTTCTTCGCCATTAGGGACCTCCGAAGCCTTAGCCGTGGAACTCGGCGGCAAGAGAGACACGCATTGCGGAGAGTCACTTAATCGCCGTATGGGCAATGTTGTCAAGAGTTTGATGGAGGTTGTGCGAGTATCGGCCAGTTTGTTTGACGGGCACGATACGCTCGATTCAAAATGCTGCACAGCCAAGCCGGAGCAAACCGCCCGGTGTCTCGCAGCCATCTGTTGTAACCGTCCATCAGGAGCTCGCATGAGCAATGATTCCGCGCCTTCCGGCTATCTCGGCGGTGAACTCCTTTCCGGCACGGCTACGGCCTCCATACCCGTTTCCCGCCCGGCGGCTGCCGACGCAGAGCCCTGGCCGAGCCCGGCGCAGGCTTGGTACGCGGTCTCGATCTTCGCTCTTTCACTTCTGGTGAACATGCTTGATCGGGGCATTCTGACTTTGCTGGTCGAGCCGATTAAACACGATTTGCACCTCAGCGACTTCCAGATTGGTTTGCTGATGGGCTTCGCGTTCGTTCTGTTCTACATGGTTCTCGGTCTTCCGATCGCGCGGCTCGTGGACTTTAAAACCCGGAGGACAATCATCGCGATCGGCATCAGCATCTGGAGTTTCATGACGGCGTTCTGCGGATTGGCCCGGACCTTTCCGCAGCTGTTCCTCTGCCGAGTTGGCGTGGGTTCGGGCGAGGCCTGCACCGGACCGGCCACCTACTCCATGATGGCTGACCTGTTTCCGAAAGAGAAATTGCCTCGCGCCATCGCGGTGCTGAACTTCGGTTTCTATGCCGGAACTGGTCTCGCTCTGGTGATTGGCGGCAGCCTGGCGCAGATGTTCATTAATTTACCTCCCAAAACTTTGCCGTTTATCGGCACAATCCACGGGTGGCAACTTACATTTTTTATTGTGGGTATTCCAGGACTGATCGTGGCCGCCCTCATGCGGACCGTGCCCGAGCCGAAGCGGCGCGGTGTGGCTGCCGAGAACATCAGCGGCGCTCATCTGAAACCACTTCCGGTCAGAGATGTGCTTCGCTACATGCGCGAGCATGCCAGCACTTACGTCCCCATGTTTGTAGGAATGGGAGTTCAGGCTGTCATGATGTTCGGCATCGCCAGCTGGGGTCCGGCCTTCTACATTCGCACTTACCACTGGAGCCCGGCCCGCTTTGGGCTGGTGCAGGGAGTGCTGGCCCTGACCGTCATGCCGCTGGGCGCATTCGTCGGTAGCCTTATTGCCGAGCGTTATGCGAAGAAAGGTTACGACGACGCCAACATGCGGGCGGTGCTGCTGGGCTCGATCTTGCCCATACCGGGTTATATCATTTTTCCGATGATGCCCAGCGCCTTCTGGGCCGTGACCATATCGGTCTATGCCTTATTTACGGCGTCATGGGTCGGCGGGCCGATTAATGCTGCTCTGCAATCCATCACGCCGAATCAGATGCGAGGCCAGGTCACAGCTTTGTTCTTGTTCATCTTCAATGCTGTGGGATATGGACTGGGGCCGACCATCGTGGGACTGCTTAGCGACCTCGTATTCCACTCCGGGGGACAACTGGGGCCCGCACTCGCGCTGACCGTAGCACTGTTGGCGCCGATCGGCGTGCTCATGATGTGGCTGGCGCGAAAGCCCTATGGGCGCAGCATTGCCGAGTCACGGGCCTGGGGCTGAAAACTTAGATTCAGGCGGAGCGTAATGGACGACGTCAAAAATAAGGTCGCATTTATTACCGGCGGCGCGAGCGGCATCGGTCTGGGAATGGCGCGGACGTTCGCGAACGCGGGCATGAAAATCGTGATCGCCGATATCAGGCAGGATCATATTAATGAGGCTCTCGCATGTTTTCCCGATCGCGACTCGGTGCACGGCATTAAGGTTGATGTTTGCGACCGTCAGGCCATGGTGCGCGCAGCCGATGAGAATGAACGAGTTTTCGGCAAGGTGCACGTACTATGCAACAACGCCGGCGTGGGAATCGCCGGGCCATTGAAGCTTGCCACATACGACGACTGGGACTGGATCATGGCAGTGAACCTGGGCGGCGTGATCAACGGAGTACAAACTTTCCTGCCGCGCATGCTTGCTCATGGAGAAGGCGGACACATCGTCAGCACAGCGTCCATGGCCGCGATGCTGCCTTGCCCCTACGCGGGTTTATACACGACGACAAAATTTGCCGTCGTTGGGCTTTCGGAGTCGCTACGCACCGAACTCGACGCGGAAAACATTGGCGTTTCGGTATTGTGCCCCGGTCCGACCCAAAGCAACATTGGCGAATGCGGCAAGAACCGCCCGCAGAATCTCTCCAACACCGGATATGCCGAGAGCGACAAACGAAGGCAGGGACACGACATGTCCATCTTCATGGATCCTATGAAGGTGGGACAGCGTGTGCTGGACGGTATTCTTCGCAACGATCTTTACATCTTTACACACCCAGAGTTCCGCGACGGAATCCGCGCCCGTTGCGAAGCAATCATGAGGGCCGTTCCCAAGGGAGAGCCCGATGCGAGGCTGGTGGCTGCGGTTCCGTTTCTGCTTTCCAACCCTATCTACGAAAAAGCGAGCTGAGACGCTCGGGAGTAGCTGGTTTTGCCGTATCAAAATTCAGCCACTATACCCCGCCCTCCAAACGGTTGCACCGGCCCCCGAGCTCTGATATTGTTTGGCCGCCTCCGGTCTTGGACTTCCGGATCGGTTTCCAGACGAGCCGGATTTTTCGCGGCCGGTGACTGCCTGGTTCGGTTCCCCCATTGTTTTCAGCCCCGCAGGCTTCGCGAGTTGGACCTGCAGGAGGCAGAAATGATTCTGTCCCGTCCCAGCACGCGCTCGGATGCTAATAGAACGCCTGGCGCGAGAGTTGACGCGGGCCTTATCTCTTCAGCCGCCGGGAGGCTGGAATCGTTTTCTGCATCGTCCACGCGCCCGGATTCTGATAAGCTCTGTGCAATCGTTTGGTGGAGGTGCGCCGCGCCGCGGCGTTCCCGGTCAGCAAGACCCGCTCCGTCGGTAGGACATGCAATCTACAGCAGCGTCTATTTCAAATCAGCGTTCCCGGGGACTCAGGTAGAGATCCCGCATCAGGAGGCCTCGCAATGGATTCAGGCTCGTTGAGTGCACGCATTCTGCGCAAGTGGTGGTGGTTCCTGCTGGCGGTGGCTCCGGTCCTGCTGTGGGCCGGCAACAAGCCCAGTGCGCCGCAGCATTCGGCGCCGCAGGCGCACTCCGCTCCGGCCCAGCATCCCAACCTGGGCGGCGGATCGCATACCAACACCAATATGAACCGGGGCAACACGAACGTGAACCGCGGGAACACGAACATGAACCGGGGCAACACGAACGTGAATCGTGGCAACACCAACATGAACCGCGGGAACACGAACACGATGAATCGTGGGAGCACGAATACGAACCGCGGGAACACGAACACGATGAATCGTGGCAACACGAATACGAACCGCGGCAACACCAACACGATGAATCGCGGCAACAACATGAATCGCGGCAATGTGCACAATGCCGGGACCCATGGCGCGCCGCAGAACTTCCATCCCCACGGCACCGAAACCCACATGGCCGGTGGACGCACCAGTATTCATGACGCGCACGGGCGCACCTACGTGACCGGCCGCAACGGCCACGTGGAGCACTTTGCCGGGCACAGCGGATCAGCCAACTTCCGCGGCAACGGCCACTTCCGCGATGTGCACGCGCGCGGCATGGATGTGCACTACGGACTGCACGGGGGCCGCGTGTACTCCGGCCACTTCCACGATGGCGGCCGCTACGTCGGCTGGGGCCACGGCCACGGCTTCGTTGAGCACCCCATGATGTGGCATGGCCACGCTTACGTGACCCGCACCTACTACTGGGGCGGACATCCTTACGCCTTCGCTTATCGCACCTACTACTGGGGAGGGGCGCCCTACTACTGGTACGCGTCGCCTTTCTACTACCATCCCGCGTTCTATGCCTGGGCGTGGAATCCGTGGCCGGCACCGGTCTACTACCCGATCGGTTATTGGGGCTGGGGCGGATATCCCTGGTACGGCTATTACGGCTACTACTTCGCGCCAGCGCCGGTGTATCCGGTGGCCTCGCTGTGGTTAGCGGATTATCTGCTGGCCGCGAACCTGGCCAACTCCTATCAGGCGCAGCAGGATGCCATGGCGGACGCCAACGCTGGCGACAGCGATGCGGCGCCGGCGGATAACGGCAACACCAGCAGCAACGGACAGGTGCAGCTCAGTCCTGAAGTGAAGCAGGCCATCGCGGATGAGGTGAAGCGGCAACTGGCGGCGGAGCAGACAGCCTCAAAAGCGCCGGGCTCAGCGGTGCCCGCGTCTGATCCGAGTGCGCCGCCGGCGCTTGATCCGAACAACCGGGTGTTTGTGGTCTCAAGCCAGCTTGATGTTTCGACCGATGACGGCCAGGAGTGCTCACTCACTCCCGGCGACGTGGTCAGCCGGATTGATGACAGCGCCGACAGCAACAAGGCGGTGCGGGTGAGCATCCTGAGCAGCAAGAAGGGCGATTGCTCGGGCGGCGCCATGCCGCGCGTGCAGGTGGCCGACCTGCAGGAGATGCACAACCAGTTTGACCAGCAGGTGGATGCCGGCACGCAGGCGCTGGCCAAGAAGCAGGGCCAGAATGGCCTGCCCAAGGCGCCGGACACGGGTACCGTGAATGGCGATGCTCCGCAGGCCCAGCCGGACGCCAACGCGGCCAGCGAGCTGAACGATCAGCAAAGCCAGGCCGACCAGGCGGCGCAGGATGTGCAACAGGAAGCCTTCTCCGATAACGGCAACAGCGGAGGCGGCAACCACTGACGGGTATCGGAAAGTAAAGCGCGGTAGGAAGTGAAGTAAAGAAAACAAACGGTTGCCCCACCCTTCGCGATTTTCGAAGGGTGGGATGTGGGTGCCGGACTATAATTTCCCTCCGAAACGGTGGATCATCCGCCCGATGCAGGCAATGAAAATCACGCAGTGAAAACCAGCAGGAGGGAGAGTCCCATGTGGAGAACCGCTCGCTTCATCATTCCAGGTAGTTTGTTGATCGCACTGTGCCTGCCGGCGGCGATGGGGCAAACGACTCCTCCGCTCGAGCAGCAATTGCAGAAGGACTACAAAATCGTGAAGCTGGGATCGGACTCGAACGGGACCACGGTTCTTGAGGCCGGCACCGTGCTGGCAATTCAGCGCGGAGGCCTGCTGGGCGTGCCCGAGAAGAGCATGGCGGTGTGCCCGGCGAAGTACGAAGACGGAAATCTGAAAGCGCCCAGCACGATTTGCCGCATGGCGGTGAAGAAGGACTCGCGCTATTTCAACGTGGGCGACAAGGTTTATCCCTCAAAGATCGAGGTGAACTACAAAGACGACCGGGTGCAGTTCTCGGTCGTGTATTGCGATTGCAACCAGGCGCAGCAGGGACAGAATTTGCCCTGGTTCTACAAGTCGCAAATCATGTTTCAGTTTCCCAAGGGTTCGCTGGCGAATACCGATGCTGCCAAGGTGAAGGACATGATCGCGCAGGTTTTCACCGTGGATACCAGCGGCAACGCGAACAACAACGGAAACAACAACAACGGAAACAATAACGGTGGCGGAAACGGGAACAACGGCGGCGATCAGCAGGGGCAGGGCCAGGGGAACGGCCAGGGCGATCAGGGCCAACAGCAAGGAGACCAGGGACAACAACAGCAGCCCGACCAGCCGCCTCCAACCATTCAGATGGGCGAGAGCATTGACGATGTAGTGAACGCGCTCGGCCAGCCGACCAAGATCGTGAATCTCGGCCACAAGCAGATTTACGTGTACAAAGACTTGAAGATCACCTTCACCAACGGGAAGGTGACTGACGTGCAGTAGGTTGAGTGGTCCATCTTTGCGGTCTGCGCAAAGGGGAAGAGTTGGTTTCTTCGAGCATGGTCCCACCCTTCGGCTGCGCTCAGGGCAGGCGCTTTCGAAAAGCGCGAAAGGTGGGGCACCCAAGATTGAAGCTGATTGCTGGTTTCCAGAATCACAAATCGTAGTTTCACACGTGGGCAAGAATCTTGCGTTCGGCGTCGGCGAGCAGTTTGTCGCCGACATCCCTGGGAACATAGAAGTAGATTTTCTTGGCCGGGATTTCAAACCAAACGCAGTCCTGCATCGAGATCGGTCCGGGGGATTTGCAGGTCGGCGCCAAAGTACTTCATGGAGCAGCGGTGGCTGCCCCAGCGACGCTTGCGCAGGGGATGGGTCAGCAGGTAGAGCGCGGAGGTGTCGGCGCCGACTGCGGCTTCCATGCCGGATTCGAAGTTGGCGAACCGTATCACGCACTGGTAGCGCTGGCCCGGAAATTGGCCGCGATAGGTGTAGTCGCGCTTGAAGCGCTTGATGACGCTGGCGTTCCAGGCCGTCAGGGCGACCGCGACGGCGCAGGCTGCGATGACGAGGAGAGGACTCATTTTTTCCGGTACCGATGTTAGCTGATGGTTTCGGCGGATTCACGTTACCGCAGTGCTGGCGGCTTGCGGTTCCAGGATCACAATTCGTTGGTCTCTTCGAGCCTGGTCCCACCTTTGCGCAAAGATCGCGCAAAGATGGGGCACCCAAGATTGAGGCTGAGTACTCGTTTCCAGGATCACCCACCTTGGGCTGCGCTCAACGCAGGCACCTTCGAAAACCGCGAAAGGTAGGACATACCAGATCGAAACTGAAGATGGGCGCTGACTCCCCCCATTCCGAGGTATTTCGAGTCAAGGTGGGCGATCGCCGAGTACGCCTTGACTTCCCATCGTAATCAGAGCAGTATTTCGCGCGAAGCCACTTAATACAGTGGCGGCCACAGGCTTCCCCACAAAGCAGGATACCCAGGTAAACCGGTCGAGCCCTTGGAAACGACGTGCGTTGTCGCTAGCGGTGCTACAACGACGCGCACGAGCCAAACTTCCGATCCAACGCAAGTGTCGCTTGTGCTTGCCTAACCTCGAGGGGACAGGAGATCTGTGATGAGAAAACTTTGCCCGATTGTCGTCGCGTTCGGTATGTTCGTGGGAGTAGCGATGGCGGGAAGCACGCCGCATGCTGTCGCTAAGTTCCAGATTTTCGGCGCAACCCGGCTGGTGGTGGGAGGAATACCGCCGGACGATCACGCCCTGGATTTAACCTCCAACTGCGGGGCGGAAACATTCAACCCAACCTGCTATAACGACCCGACCTTCACCTACTCGGGCATCGCTTTTGTGCCCGCTGCACCGCTCGCGTTATCCACGGTGACGACTCTCTCCGCCGATTACAACCTGGACGGCGCGGATTGTGGCGGGGGATCGCCGCGGTTCACGATATACCTGAGTGGCGGGCCGACCGTGTGGGGGTATTTCGGACTGCCGCCGAACTTCACCGGCTGCTATCACGGCTGGCTCAACACAGGAAACCTGACCAAAGATCCCACGGTCCGGTGGTACGTGGGCAACGCCCAATACACATGGGCGACGCTCGAGGCGACCTACGGCACGTCGCTGGTGACGGAAATTGACATTCAGGTGGATGGTGGATGGACCACGGCGCAAGGCCAGGATGCAACAATTGACAATTACACGGTCAACAACAACGTGATGCTCGCGGTTTCGTGCACGCATCGGTAGTGCGAAGAATAATCCCGGCCAGAGCCTGGATCGAGCAGGGACCCACCCTTCAAACACCGCGAAGGGTGGGGTGCCCCGCTCGCCGCCATCGCCCATCGCAACCATCGCCTATCGCTAACATCCCCCGCCGCACAAGCGACGGTTCCGATCTCGTAGCATCCCGCACAAACATTTTTATTCACAGCCTGATCGGTGCTAGGCTCCGGCTGTCACAATGCCTGGACCGAGTGGTCGGATTGCAGAGGGCTGGGCTCCTTCCCTTAACCACGCACCCTAAGCGTGTTGAACCCAATCTGCAAAACCTCTGCTGTCCTTTTTCCGGCCGGGCCATCAGGAAAGGAGACTTATGTCACCCAAGAAGCAGCTTGCCCTGGCGGGCAGCGAGCGGGCTCCCATGCGGGGAGCGCGCGAGGTTGGTCCCGCGAATCCGAATGAAATGGTTGAAGTGACGCTGCGTCTGCGCTCGCGCGCCGGCAAGCAGCCCATTATGCGCAGCGAAGTAGCCGCGCAGCTTCCCGCCAAACGCACCATCATGAGCCGCGACGAGTTTGCCAACACTCACGGCGCCGAACCGCAGAGCATCGCCCGCGTGGAAACATTTGCGCGCGAGCACGGACTGAAAGTGGTGGAGTCGAGCATGGCGCGCCGCACCGTGATTCTTTCGGGCACGGTCGCGGCGATGAACGCGGCCTTCGGCGTGGAGTTGAAGACGTACGAACATCCTAGCGGCCGATACCGTGGCCGCACCGGCACGGTGCAGCTGCCGGAGGACCTGCACGACATTGTGCAAGGCGTGTTCGGCCTGGACAATCGTCCGCAGGCCAAACCGCATTTTCGTAGGCGGCGGGAGCAGCCGGGCGTCCGCCCTCGCGCCGCTATGCTTTCCTATACGCCACCGCAGGTGGCCGCGCTGTACGACTTTCCCACCGGCGTGGATGGTTCGGGCGAATGCATTGCGCTGATTGAGCTCGGCGGCGGCTACAGCCAGTCGGACCTCAACACCTACTTCACTCAGCTTGGCTTGACCGAACAGCCGGCGGTCTCGGCGGTTTCGGTGAATGGCGGGCAAAATCAGCCAACGGGCGATCCGGGCGGGCCAGATGGCGAGGTGATGCTCGATATCGAAGTGGCCGGCTCGATTGCGCCGGGGGCGAAGATCGCTGTCTATTTTGCTCCTAACACAGATGCCGGCTTTCTGAACGCGGTTACCACGGCGGTGCACGACACCAGCAACAAGCCCTCGGTGATTTCGATCAGCTGGGGACAGTCCGAATCGGAGTGGACCGATCAGGCCATGACTTCGATGGACGAAGCCTTTCAGGCAGCCGCGGCCATGGGCGTGACCGTGTGTGTGGCCGCAGGCGACAACGGTTCGACTGACGGTGAGAATGACGGTCTCAATCACGTGGATTTTCCCTGCTCAAGTCCGTACGCGCTGGCTTGCGGGGGAACGAAGCTGCAAGGCTCGGGAACCACGATCACGAGCGAAGTGGTGTGGAACGAACTGGACAGCGGCGAAGGCGCAACGGGAGGGGGAATCAGCGACTTTTTCGATCCGGTGTCGTATCAAAGCAGCGCCAAGGTGCCGCCCTCAAAGAACCCGAACGGGCGGGAGGGGCGCGGCGTGCCAGACGTTGCCGGCAATGCCGACCCGACCAGCGGCTATACCACGCTGGTGGATGGCCAGTCCGGCCCGATTGGGGGAACGAGTGCGGTGGCGCCGCTTTGCGCGGCGCTGATTGCGCTGATTAATGAAAGCCTGGGCAAGCCGGCGGGGTATATCAATCCGCTGCTCTACCAGGCGAGCGATCCGGAGGAGAATTTTCATGATGTGACCTCCGGAAACAATGGCGCGTACGCGGCGAGGACAGGCTGGGATGCCTGCACCGGCCTGGGCTCGCCGAACGGGACGCAGATTGCGGCCTTGCTGGGCGCACCGGCCGCGGCGCACGCGTAAGAAAAGCGGCCTGCTTTGGCCGATCGTGCAAACGCTGTTTCTACCTTGGCCGCGAAAAACGCGGCTAGGGTAGGCAGCCCACGACAATAAGACAACAAGAGAGTAAGAACTGTCTTAGGGTGCCCACCCTTCGCGGTGTTCGAAAGAACCCGCCCTGAGCGACCATCGAAGGCTGGAATTCGGTTTCAAGCCACGGGACGAGCTTGGATCACGCCCTCACCGAACCCCTCGTATACGAGCAGGAGAATCGGAATCCCACGGCTTGCGAGTCGCGGGACCGTGCCCTTTGCGAAAAGCGCAACCGTGGGCCACGATCAAAGTTCCACCTGCAGGTCGGTTCCCGGGTGTACCATCAAGTTGAACTTCAATAAACGACACCTCGCGGCACAATTTTCGGCCTCAGGCGCAATCGCAGGGTTGTATGACGCGAACCAAAGTCCTGGTTTCCCTGGTTACCGAGGATAACGACTTTCAACAAGAGCAGGCGGCCATGGCAAGAGCAGTGGCTCGGGAATTGAATTTCGACGCCGGGATCGTGTTTGCAGGCAACGATAGTGTTGAGCAGAGTCTGCAGCTGGTCAGGGCCGTACAATGCGATCTCGCGTCGCGCCCCAACGCGATTGTCGTCGAACCGGTGGGTACAGCGATGCCGCAGGTGGCCCACGCCGCGGCCGAGGTTGGCATCGCGTGGGTGGTTCTAAATCGAACAGCGGATTACATCGCCACCCTCCGCAAGACAGCCACCGCACCGATATTCGGTGTGAGCTCCGACAATGAAGAAATCGGCCGGATTCAGGGCGAGCAATTTAACAAATTGGTCCCCCGTGGAGGCAACATTTTGTATGTCGAGGGACCCTCAGCAAGCGATGTCACACGCGAGCGCACGGCAGGGATGTTAGCCACCAAGCGCGCCGACATTGCGATCCGAGTTCTTCGCGGCGACTGGACCGAGAACAGCGGGCATCGTGCGGTCGCATCTTGGCTGAAACTGACCACTTCCAAAGAAGCCACCATCCAGCTGGTGGGCTGTCAGAATGACGAAATGGCGCTCGGCGCGCGGCGAGCCATTGAGGAAACGGCCTCCCAAGCCGAACGAGAGAGGTTACTGCGGCTTCCCTTTACGGGCTGCGACGGGCTGCCAAAAGAAGGTCAAGCCCACGTGCAGCACCGCACGCTGGCGGCGACGATAGTAATACCTCCGCTGACGGGCGTTGCGCTGAAATTGCTGGCCTCTGCCCTCCAAACTCACAGCCAGCCGGCCGAGCACACTTGCACGGCCGCCCGATCCTGTCCACCGATTACCGAGTTACGAATGTAGCGGGTTTTCGGCCGGGCCGGCGCGGCTCGTTGAATCCCACCTTTGCGAAAGCTGCAAAGGTGGGCAACCCTCCTGTCTTGGGAACAAAGTTCGTCTCTTCGAGCCTGGTCCGACCCTTCGGCTGCGCTCGGGCAGACACTTTCGAAAAGCGCGAAAGGTGAGGCACCCAAGAACGAAGCTGAGGAACCCTTTCCGTCTCTACGACCTTATTGTTTGGTGCGTTCGGCGGCGGGCTCGACGGCCTTGGTTTTCGCCTTGGCGTGCTCGGCCACCATGGGTTTCGGTTGCCAGAAGTCGGGGGCCATCGCCACGATCTCCTGCGGCGGATTGCTGAGCTCGGGATCGAAGCGCAGGATGCGGGATTCGGTGCCCTCGATAGCGTCGGCGCTGATCTGGACGTATTTCTTGTATCCCTCGTCTCCCAGAACTTCGTGCATGCTGGGGGTGCTGTCGAAGGCGCCCAGCGAATTGCGAAGGTAGGAGACATAGAACATATTTCCCTTGCCGCCTTCGATGACCTCAGAGACCAGCACCGGGCCGGTGTTGGGATTCTGTTCGGAAGCGGCCTTGATCTGCTTCAGGAGATCTTCGAACTCGGGTACGTGGCCGGGGCGCACATGCACCGCGATGGTGCGCAGGACGCGGGATTCGGAGATGAGCTTGGCGTAGCCTTCCGGGTCGGTGGGAGCTTTGCGGGAAAGGTCCCAGCGGCGCTTGCGCAGCTCGGTGCGCGAGGAGGCGAGGCAACTCTCCCATTCGTTGAGGATCTTTGGCGCACCTTCGTTGCCGAAGGCCTTGTGGATGGCGGCCATGAAGGTGTCATTGGCCTTGTCCACATCGGCGTAGTCTTTGCGGCCGCTGGTGAACATGTAAGTGTCGGCTTCGCCGTACATGGATTCAGCCGTCAGCCAATTGTCGCCATTGTTGCGGCGGTTGGCGTCGGAGATTTTTCTGGCCACGGACTCAAACTCGGCAACTTTGTCGGGCTTGACCTGAACGATGTAAACGTCGAGATAATCGCCCTGCGCCTGGAGGGCCAGGGGCGCGATCAGCCACACGGCGAACAGCGCCGCCCAAAAAAGCTTGCGCATAAATACCTCCGGAGATGAGAGAGATTTGTAACCGGGGAGCCCGACGGGACTGTACACCCCGGCGAAAGGGGTGTCAATGCGGGGGGGAGCGAGCCCAAGCACGCAGAGGCAGGGTCGGCCCCGCAGCCACTTAGGGCGGGGTGTGTGATGGTGCCCCAGGTTAGCGCCAACTTCCAGGGCGCGAAACCTAGGGCGCCTGACGCCCAGCTTTTAGCATCCCGCCGCGCTACATAGCGGCACGATGTTATCGGATGAGAAGCGCGGCCCGTTGAAAGTCTTCCCGAAGGTTCCGGTGCAGCTTTGACTGTCGTAGCCGTGCACAGTCGCGTACACCCAGTCACCGCCCCGGTAACTCATGACCCATGGCCCACCGCTCGACCCGTAGGTCATGGAGCAGCCCATATTCAAAACAGCGTCCCCGCCGCAAGAAGACTTAGGGCTGAAAGTCTCTGACGTGCACAACTCGAGCGTCTGCGCATTCCCCAAATTCCCGGGATACCCCAACGAATGGAGTTCCTGATCGCCTCCGCCATCCCACGCTCGGCCCATCCAACCGACGTAATAGGCGACGCCGTGACCTGCCGAGTCGTTCTGCAGGTTGATGACGCACACATCCGATGGGATGTCGCCATGAACCACCCAGTCATCGAGAACGGTCACGCCGTCCCAGTCAAATGTGCCGAACGGCGCACTCCCGTTGTCGTAGGCCGGCACGAAACTCCAACCCCCGATCCAGTTTTTGGCGCTGCGATCGTAGCAGCAATGCGCGGCGGTCACGATTACGTTGTTACCACTCACAACCGACGCGGTGCACGTCCCCTCGTTGGTGAACAACTTGCCAATCCGCGCCGAAGGGGCATCAGGATTCATCACCGGACAACCTTCGCAATATTGAGTGAAGACGTCCGGTGACCCGGCCGCTAAGACGAGGTTTGCGTTCAGGTGCTCCTGCAGTAAACCCATGGTGTGGCCGGGTGCGGATTCGCTGATGCGTTTCCAATCTTCCGGGTGCAATCGTTGCGCCTCCCGCTTGGAATTAGGGTCCCGAGCGCCACCATCGGAAGACTTAGCCTCTCGCTTTTTGACCTGCTCTTCTTCCTCGGCGCTCACCTTCGCCCGCGGCGTTGGCTTCCCGATGGTGGCATTCCAATCCAGCGGTTTCGCCTGCAGGCGTGCTTCCCGGGTCTTGAACTTCTCGGCGTCTTTATCGGCTTGTGATCTCACTGATTCCCGGCGCAGAGAGGTCGTCACTTTTTGGTTCGTTCCGGTTTCCTGGGCAAAACCGCAGACTGCAGTCAGAGCTCCCAGGGCAACTAACAGCCACCAACCGAATAGACGTCTGAGGCTATGCAATCTTGTGTTTGCGAAAGTCATGTGAATTCCTTTTGCTGGATGCGAGAGCGTTTACAGTTCTCCATCAGCGCGTTTCGGACATTGATATTCGGAAAAGCCGACGATCACTAACGGTGCAAATACAGATCCATGCAATGAGCGCCGTATGGACTGCGAATCACGGGGAAGTGGTAATGAAGGGCCGCGAGCAAACCCGAGTCTTGATTCGCGGGGAAGTTTGCCTCTTTCGTGCAAGGTTCTAAACATCAACGCTGTATTGTTACGGAATCAGAACGGTGTGGTGCCTCGAAACTCATATTGCGAAGGAAAACGCTTCGGCGAAGTGCAGGGGTCCTTCGTTGGGTGTTCTGCGCTGAGCGCAGAACTCCGCGCCTCAGGATGACAATTCCCGGCGCGCGGGCGATTCCCGAGCGGAAGTTATGATTGCGGGGGCTTGGGCAGATGGCGCGAGACCAGGAACTGCCAGATGACTTCGTCGGCGTTGATGTCGTTGCTGGTCTTGCCGATTTCTTTTTCCGGCATGTACTGTTCACCGCCGGGCCAGGTGTTGCCCGCGCCCTTGATGCTGTAGAGCGCGACTTGCGCGCCCTGCTGGCAGTCATCGTAGGTATCCACTTCGGTTTTCATTCCGCCTTTTTCGTGGGGAGTGATGGTGGTCTTGTGCGGCTTCGACGGGCAGGAGTCGAGCTTGGCCCAGAATTTAGCGCTGTCATCGGCTGCGAGCGTGGCGGGAGAATTTTCCTTGGCACGATTGCCGTCGTTATAGTTCATGACGGGGTCGGAGGTGCCGTTGATCATGAGCACGGATACGGGCCGCTCGGGAAGGCAGGCAAGACCTTTCGGCATTTCGGCGCCCACCGGGGCGATGGCGGCGATGCGGTCGGCGAGGCGGCAGCCGAGGCGGAAGTCCATGAAGCCGCCGTCGGCGAGGCCGGTGGCGTAAATGCGGGTGGTGTCCACCGAGTACATGGCGGAGAGTGAGTCGAGCATCTGATTGAAGAAGGCGATGTCGTCGTGTTCTTCGGGAGGACGGCGGCGCTGGGTGCCAGGGCCACCGCCGCGGCGTCCGCCGGGCCCGCCCATGCCGGGACCGCCGAAGATGATTCCGCCGCGGCCTCCGCCGCGGCGGCCAGGATATTCGCTCGGCTGGGCGACGGGAATGCCAAGCTCCCAGCGGCCGCGCGCGGCGCTGGGATAGACGGCGATGATGCTGTCCTTATCGGCCAGCTCGTTGAAGCGGGTGAGGCGCTCCATGTCTTCAGCATCCATTTCGCGGCCATGCAGCAGGAGGACGACGGGGTAATGCTGCTTGGGATCGTAGCCGGTGGGGATGTGGACGAGGAAGGTGCGCTCGACGTCATCCACGGTGATTTTCTTTTCTTCGTCACCGCCGGGCATGGGTGCGAGCGCTGCAGCCTTCTGGGGGGACGAATCCTGGGCGGCGTCGGTTGATTGTGCGTGAGTGAGTCCGCAGAACAGCAGAACAATGCAGGCGATGGCGATGGAATGCGACTTCATAGAAGTGTGAGGGCGCTTTGGGAATTGTATGGACACGGTGGTTGAGATGCCAGGGATGTGGCGTGAAGGATGCTTCCGCTCACGCTGTTCTTCGCGCAGCCGAAGAATGGACTGGCTCAGCAAAGCACACGCAGGCCAGCCCGGCGAATGCCGGGCTGGCTGTAATGACCCCATGACGGCAACGGCGCGCACAGGCGCTGCGTCAGAAGCTTTACTTGCCCGCGCCGAAGCCGCCGTGGAAGCGGGCTCCGCCGCGCATGTGCTCAAGCTGGTCCATCTTAGCCTGTTGGTCGGGCGTCAGAATCTGATAGAGCGCAGCTTTGGTCTTGGCTTCGGCCGAGATGTTCTGCGCCATCAGGTTGCCGATGGACGTGGCTGCCGCGTCAATGCCGGCCGCATCATTGCTCTTGATCGCGGTCTGCAGGTTCTGGTGCGCCGTCCGCATGCCGCCGCGCGCTTCCTTCTTGTTGCCGGCGGCATTGGTCAAGATCGTTGTCGCCTGCTGTTGCTGCGCGGGGGTGAGGCTGAGCATCGTAGTGAGAAAGTTCACGCGATGCTGCACGAAGTTTGCGGCGCTGTGCGCCCTAGGTGGTGGTGTTGCGGAGCTCGGCGTGGCGGCATCCTGTGCGAAAAGCATTGCGCCGCTCAGTACGAGCGCGAGTAGGAAACCTGTTTTTTTCATGGTCAGTTGCTCCTCACAAGGATTAACACTACTGTAGTCCTGGCGTTGCGCGGCGTGAGTAAAGGTTTGTAAAGTCATGTAAAGGTGGGC
>Ga0335081_10004286_pt1 | contig 22499 bp, 17 predicted proteins | sample Lox_Sample_35_FD_206713 | JGI IMG/M metagenome (GOLD analysis project Ga0335081, IMG submission 206713) | Soil microbial communities from Loxahatchee National Wildlife Refuge, Florida, United States - Lox_Sample_3.5 | ecosystem: Environmental > Terrestrial > Soil > Wetlands | place: USA... | reverse complement strand
AACCGCGCGCGCCGGAGTCGGCCATAATGTAAATCGGATTGAGGTAGCGGCCGGTGCGGTCGTCCTCTTCCATGGCCTGGAACATTTCATCCGAAACGCGTTCGGTGACCTTGGACCAGATTTCGATGATCTTGTTGTAGCGCTCGCCGTGGGTGATGGCGCCGTCCTGGTACTGGCTCTCGACGGCCACCACTTCCTTTTCGGCTTCGCGGACGAGGGCGGACTTTTCGCCGGGCACGACCATGTCATCGATGCCGATGGAGATGCCGGCGCGGGTGGCATAGAGGAAGCCGAGCGCCTTGATCTCATCGAGCATCTGAACGGTGGTCTGCAGGCCGAACTTGAGATAGCAGTACTGCACCATCTGGCCGAGGCCTTTCTTCTTGAGGAGGCCGTTGACGAAAGGCATGTCCTGCGGCAAGGCGTCGTTCAGAATCACGCGGCCGACGGTCGTCTCCATGTACTGCTTGTTGAACTCGATGGGCTCGGTATGGAGAACGTTCTGGCTGTCGAACGCGTGAACCAGGTCGATGACGCGGCCGGTATAGCGCAGCTTGATGGGCGTGAGGGTCTCCACCTCGCCCATTTCGAGGGCGATGAGCACGTCGTCGGTGGAGGCGAAGGTGCGGCCTTCGCCCTTGGCGCCGGGGCGCGCCTTGGTGAGGTAGTAGCAGCCCAGCACCATATCCTGAGTCGGGACGGCAATGGGTGCGCCGTGCGCGGGCGACAGGATGTTGTTGGCCGAGAGCATCAACGTGGAAGCTTCGATCTGAGCTTCGGGCGAGAGCGGAATGTGGACGGCCATCTGGTCGCCGTCGAAATCGGCGTTGAAAGCGGTGCAGACCAGGGGGTGAATCTTGATGGCCTTGCCTTCCACCAGCACCGGCTCGAACGCCTGGATGCCGAGGCGGTGCAGCGTGGGAGCGCGGTTCAGCAGAATCGGGTGGTCCTTGATAACTTCTTCGAGAATGTCCCACACCACCGGGTCCTGCTGTTCGACGAGTTCCTTGGCCTGCTTGATGGTGGTGCAGTGGCCGCGCTGCTCGAGGCGGTGGTAGATGAAGGGCTTAAAAAGCTCCAGAGCCATCTTCTTGGGAAGACCGCACTGGTGCAGACGGAGCTCGGGCCCCACCACAATGACCGAGCGGCCGGAGTAGTCTACGCGCTTGCCGAGCAGGTTCTGGCGGAAGCGGCCCTGCTTGCCCTTGAGGGTATCGGAGAGGGACTTCAGCGGGCGGTTGTTGGCGCCGCGCAGCACGCGGCCACGGCGGCCATTGTCGAAGAGGGCGTCGACGGCTTCCTGCAGCATGCGCTTTTCATTGCGCACGATCACGTCGGGCGCGTGCAGTTCGATGAGCTTCTTCAGACGGTTGTTGCGGTTGATGACGCGGCGATAGAGGTCGTTGAGATCGGAAGTCGCGAAGCGGCCGCCATCGAGCGGCACCAGCGGACGCAATTCCGGCGGGATCACGGGGATCACGTCCAGAATCATCCATTCCGGTTTGTTACCGGACTTGCGGAACGATTCCACTACGCGCAGCCGTTTGCCGTATTTCAGCTTCTTCTGGACCGACTGCTCGGTCTTCATGCGCTCGCGGATTTCTTCGCTCAGCGCCTCGACGTCGACTTTCTTGAGGAGCTCCTTGATGCCTTCGGCGCCCATCATGGCGACGAACTTGCCGGGGAACTCCTGATCGAGCTGGCGCTTCTTCTCGTCGGTGATGACTTCTCCCTTGGAAAGGGATTCGACCTCGCCGGGATCAACCACGACATACGCTTCGAAATAGAGGACGCGCTCGAGCTCGCGGAGCGTGATGTCGAGCAGGTGGCCGATGCGGCTGGGGAGGCCCTTGAAGAACCAGACGTGCGAGCAGGGGCTGGCCAGCTCGATGTGGCCCAGGCGTTCGCGGCGGACGCGCGCCAGCGTGACTTCCACGCCGCACTTGTCGCAAATGACGCCGCGGTGCTTCATGCGTTTATACTTGCCGCACAGGCACTCCCAGTCCTGCGTGGGACCGAAAATGCGCGCGCAGAACAGGCCGTCGCGCTCCGGTTTGAAGGTGCGGTAGTTGATGGTCTCCGGCTTGGTGACCTCTCCGTGGGACCAGCTCCGGATTTTTTCCGGAGACGCCAGAGAAATGCGGATGGAATCGAAATCCGCGATCAAATTCGCTCGATCATAGGGTGACGATCTCAAAATACCCTCCAATAAAGCTATCAGCTATCAGCGCTCAGCTCCAAACAAGCTGCCAGCTATCAGCCCTCAGCCATCAGCGCCTTCACTTTGAGCCGGTCTTAGCTGAAGGCTGACCGCTGACTGCTGAGAGCTTCTTCTCAATCCGCCGCCAGGGCCGTATCGACTACTTCGGTCGGCTTCTTCATCAACTCCACATCGAGACACAGCGACTGCAACTCGCGAATGAGCACGTTGAACGATTCGGGAACCCCGGGCTCAATCGCTGCTTCGCCCTTCACAATGGCTTCGTAAATTTTGGCGCGGCCGTAGACGTCGTCGGACTTGGCCGTCAACAACTCTTGCAGGATGTATGCGGCGCCGTAGGCTTCCAAGGCCCAGACTTCCATTTCGCCGAAGCGCTGGCCGCCGAACTGCGCCTTGCCGCCGAGCGGCTGCTGCGTGATCAGCGAATAGGGTCCGATGGAACGGGCGTGGATCTTGTCGTCAACCAGGTGCGAGAGCTTCATCATGTAGATGTAGCCCACCGTTACCGGCTGTTCGAACTGCGTGCCGGTCATGCCGTCGTAGAGGATGGTCTTCCCGGACGCCGGCAGCCTGGCATCCCCGAGCGCCTTCTTGATTTCGCGCTCGGTAGCGCCGTCGAATACCGGCGTCGCAAACTGCACGCCCAGGGCTTTGGCGGCCCAGCCGAGGTGAGTTTCGAGGATCTGGCCCACGTTCATGCGGGAAGGCACGCCGAGCGGGTTGAGAACGATCTCGACCGGGGTTCCATCGGGCAGGTACGGCATGTCCTCGTCCGGAAGGATGCGCGCAATCACGCCCTTGTTGCCGTGGCGGCCGGCCATCTTGTCGCCGACCGAAAGCTTGCGCTTCATGGCGATGTAGACCTTGACCAGCTTGATGACGCCGGGGGGCAACTCGTCGCCTTTACGCAGCTTGGCGATCTTTTCGTCGGTGATTTTCTCGAGAACGGCGATCTGCCGCGAGGTCATCTCCTCGATCTCGTCGATCTGCTCGTTCAACCGCGGGTCTTTGTTGGCGAGGCGCATGCGCTTCAGGTCGCGCGATTTCATCTTTTCGATGAGTTCGCGGTTGAGCTCGGTGTCCTTGGAGAGCAGGCGCTTGTTGGTCTTTTCGTCGTGCAGGTCGGCCAGCAGTTTCTTGCCTTCCAGAAGCCCGCTGAGGCGCTTGGCGCGCTCGTCGGTGAGGATGCGGATTTCATCCTGGAGGTTGCGCTGCAGCCGCTGGATCTGCGATTCCTCGATGGACTTGGAACGCTCGTCCTTCTCCTGCCCTTTGCGCGAGAAGATCTTGCAATCGACGATGGTGCCTTCGATTCCGGGCGGGCAATAGAGCGACGCGTCCTTCACGTCGCCGGCCTTTTCGCCGAAGATGGCGCGGAGCAGTTTTTCCTCGGGAGTGAGCTGGGTTTCACCCTTTGGGGTGACCTTGCCTACCAAAATGTCGCCGGGCCTGACGGTGGCGCCGATGCGGATGATGCCGCTCTCGTCGAGGTTGCGCAGGAACGAGTCGGCGATGTTGGGGATGTCGCGGGTGATTTCTTCGGGCCCGAGCTTGGTGTCGCGGGCTTCGATCTCGAACTCTTCGATGTGGATGGAAGTGTAGTAGTCTTCCTTGACCAGCTTCTCGCTCACCAGGATGGCGTCTTCGAAGTTGTAGCCGCGCCAGGGCATGAAGGCCACGAGTACGTTGCGCCCCAGGGCCAATTCGCCGAAATCGGTGCAAGGACCGTCGGCCAAAACGGTGCCCTTGGGAACGCGCTGGCCGACCTTGACGATGGGCTTCTGGTTGATGCAGGTGTTCTGATTGGACCGCTTGAACTTGGTGAGCTGGTAGATATCCGCACCCACCTCGCGAGAGAGCTGGCCTTCGTGGGCGGTGCCCTCCACGCGGACAATGATGCGTTCGGAGTCGACCGAATCCACCACGCCCGGGCGCTTGCACAGAACCACCGCTCCCGAATCGCGGGCGGTGACGCGTTCCATGCCGGTGCCCACGTAGGGAGCGTCCGCGCGCAGAAGCGGAACGGCTTGGCGCTGCATGTTGGATCCCATCAGGGCGCGGTTCGCGTCGTCGTTTTCGAGGAATGGGATGAGGCTGGCGGCGACGGAGACGAGTTGCTTGGGGCTGACGTCGATGTACTCGATCTCATCGCGCGATTTGAGCACGAAGTTGCCGGCCTGGCGGGCGTTGGAAAGGTCGGGAACAATGCGCGCCTTTTCGTCCAGTTCCACGTTGGCTTGGGCCACCGTCCACTTGTCTTCTTCCCAAGCCGAGAGATATTCGCAGTGGGCTTCGTATTCGGCGGGCTGTTTCTTGGATCCGAGTTTGCGATTGACTTCCTCGATCTCCTGGCGGCGGACGATGTCGCCGACCTTGTAATCGGCGTCGCCGGGGTTGAGGATGCGGACCTCGTCGATCACTACACCCTTCTGCACTTTCCGGTAGGGGCTCTCGATGAAGCCGTACTCGTTGATCCGCGCGAAGCAAGAGAGCGACGAGATCAATCCGATGTTCGGACCTTCCGGCGTCTCAATCGGGCAGATGCGGCCGTAGTGGGTGGGGTGCACGTCGCGGACTTCGAAACCGGCGCGCTCGCGGCTCAGGCCGCCCGGTCCGAGGGCCGAGAGACGCCGCTTGTGGGTGATCTCGGAGAGCGGGTTGGTCTGATCCATGAACTGCGAGAGCTGGCTGGAACCGAAGAACTCGCGGATGGCGGCCATGACCGGTTTGGCGTTGACCAGGTCGTGCGGCATGGCCGTGGACATCTCCTGGTACACCGACATCTTCTCCTTGATGGCGCGCTCCATGCGCACCAGGCCGATGCGGAACTGGTTCTCGAGAAGCTCACCCACGGCGCGCACGCGGCGGTTGCCCAGGTGATCGATGTCGTCGACGGCGCCGATGCCCTTGCGGAGCTTGAGCAGGTACTTGATGGTGGCGCGGAAATCCTCGGAATCGAGGGTGCGCTTGTCGAGGCTGGTGGCGTCGGATTTGTCGTGCAGCTTGATGTTGAACTTCATGCGGCCGACGCGCGAAAAATCGTACTTGCGCGGGTCGAAGAACATGCCCTGGAAGAGCTGCGTGGCGGTATCGAGCGTGGGAGGGTCGCCCGGGCGCAGCTTGCGGTAGATCTCGATCAGCGCTTCGTTCTGCGTCTTGACGGGGTCTTTCTTGATGGTCGCCGAGATCACGGTGCCCACGTCGTCGCGCTCGGGGAAGAAGACTTCGAATTCGGTGATGCCGGCTTCGAGTAGCTTGGCGAGGGCCGTGGTGGTCAGCTCGCTATTGGCGTCGCTGAGGACTTCGCCCGTGGACATGTCGACCACGTCGGCGACAATGAAGGCGCCCTCGAGATCGTTGGAAGCGATCTCCACCTGCTGGATTTTGAACTTCTGGATTTCCTTGTACAGGCTGGGCGTAATCTTCTTGCCCTGGCCGACAACGGTTTCGCCGCCCTTGGTCGTGATGGCGTAGGAGAGCTTGAGGCCGGTCAGGCCTTCATCGACGTTCCACAAGAGCTTCTTGTCTTTGACCGTGATCTTGCTGACACGGTAGAAGGCGCGCAAAATCTGCTCGTCGGTCTTGTAGCCGAGAGCGCGCAAAAACACCGACCCGTAGAATTTCCGCTTGCGATCAATGCGGACGTAGAGAATGTTCTTGAGATCGTACTCGAACTCGACCCAGCTTCCGCGATAGGGGATGATCTTGCCGAGAAAGTACCCCTGCGCGGGAATGCGCTCGAAAAAGACGCCGGGCGAGCGGTGCAACTGGGAGACGATAACGCGCTCGGTGCCGTTGATGATGAAAGTTCCGTTGTCGGTCATCAACGGGATTTCGCCGAAGAAGACTTCCTGCTCTTTGATGTCGCGGACGCTTTTTTTCTGGGTCTCGGGATCCTTGGAGTAGACCGTCAGGCGGATGGTGACCTTCAAAGGCGCGGCATAGGTCATGCCGCGCTCCTGGCATTCCTGCATGTCGTACTTGAGCTGCAGTCCGACCGGGTCGCCGCACTTGTTGCAGAAGGTAACCACGTTCTTGTTGAACGTGCCGCAATGGCCGCAAAGGATGTCGCCCGCGTGGAACGGGTCGGTGCGGATGGTTGCGCCGCAATTGCGGCAGGTGGAACGAAGGTGATGCAGCCCTTTCAGGTTGCCGCATTTGCACTCCCAGTTGCCGATGGAATAATCGACGAACTCGAGATCGCTGACGCCGCGAAAATCCGAGATAGGGAAAACCGAGTTGAATACGGTCTGCAGGCCGATGTCTTCGCGCTCGTTGGGCAGAAGGTCCATCTGCAGGAACCGCTCGTAGGACTTCTTTTGTACCTCGATCAGGTTAGGGATGGGGATCGAAGTCTTGATTTTTGAAAAATCAACTCGCTCGGGGGCAGCGCCGTTATGTTGAAAATCCATTCGTATACTCCTGACGGCCGAACAGCCAAAGCCAGAAAACTGCGCTTAACAGCACCAAGTCAACGGCCCTCGGGAAGAAGGGGCATTACCGAGCACCGAATGATCGAACAGAGGCAGGAATCGAACAAAGTCTGAAGGAATGCGCGTGCAGGAAAAACCCGCGTCAATCGCGGCGCACGAATCCGGCTGAGTAGTGTTGGGAGTGAAAAAGCGCAGAGATTCCCTCTCTGCAGTTTCGCCAGAACTGCAATTGAAGTTCCAGAATTCGGGAAGCACGTTCACCAATTGGGATCGAGTCCGCTGAATCGAAGGCCCAACTATTCAGCTTAACAGGACTTACGCCCTGCGTCAAATGCCAATAAAGGCCCGGCGATCAGCCGTCGGCGTCGAGCCATCCAAGCCCTGGTACCTAGGGGGACCGGCTGATGGCCAAACGCTGATCGCTCCACCTACTTCACTTCCACGGTGGCGCCGGCATCAACGAACTTCTTCTTGATGGTCTCCGCCTCGTCCTTGGTAATGCCTTCCTTGACCGGTTTGGGGGCGCCATCCACCAGATCCTTGGCTTCCTTCAGGCCCAGGCTCGTGACCTCCCGCACCGCTTTGATGACGTTGATCTTGTTGGCGCCGGCCGCCACCAGGACCACGGTGAACTCGGTCTTCTCCTCCGCCGCGGGAGCCGCCGCTGCCGCAGCACCGCCGGCAGCTACAGCCACCGGGGCCGCCGCAGCCGCCGAAACCCCCAGCTTCTCTTCGAGCAACTTGACGAGCTGGGATGCCTCCAGCAGTGTCAGGCCCTGAATCTGATCCGCAATTGCGTTAATATCCGCCATCTCTCGACTCCTTTGACTAAAAGCTTTCCGCGCTCACCTGTCAGCCTGGACCGCTGATCGCTGACCGCTATTTGAACTTGTTCTCTTTCACACCCTGGTCGATGGCCACCGCCAGGCTGCGGCCGACCGCGCCGATTGCCGTAGCCAGCCGCTGCGCCGGGGCATTGATCAAGTACAGCAGCTTGGCAAAGATCTCCTCCTTCGAGGGCATGTTGGCGAGGTCGCCGATCGACTTCACATCGATCGCTCGGCCTTCGACGACTCCAGCCTTGAAGGTGAAAGTAGGATTGGCCTTGGCGTAAGCCGTCAGCGCCTTGGCCAGCGCCACGGGGTCCTTGGAGGTGTAGGCCAGGGACGTCATGCCGCGCAAGCCCTTGAGGGCCGGCTCCGCCGAGGTTCCCGCCGATGCGATCTCAGCCAGGTTGTTCTTCACCACACGATACTTCGCGCCGGCGCCACGCACCGCCTTGCGCAGTTCAAAATCCTGCCCGACCTTCAACTTTTCGTAGCCGGTGACAAACAGGTTCTTGGACTGCTCCAGTTCCCGGTGCAGAGCGTCGATATCCTTCTTCTTGTCTTCCTTCTTTTTCATGGAAACACCTGTTGGCTCTCAGACCGCGGCCTTCACGCTAAACGGCGTGGTATCGACAGCCACGCCGGGACCCATCGTCGAGCAAATGGTAGTGCTCTTCACGTACTTGCCCTTAGCCACCGCAGGCTTGGCTTTGATCACCGCAGTGATCAGGCTGGCGGCGTTTTCCACCAGCTTTGCGGCCTCGAAGCTGACCTTGCCGACGGGAGCGTGGATGATGCCGGTCTTGTCAACCCGGAATTCCACCTTGCCGGCCTTGATTTCCTTGATAGCCTTGGTGACGTCCACGGTGACGGTGCCGGTTTTCGGGTTGGGCATGAGGCCGCGCGGGCCGAGCACTTTACCCAGCTTGCCGACGGAACGCATCATGTCCGGGGTGGCGATCACGGCGTCGAAATCCGTCCAGCTTTCCGACTGAATCTTGTTGACCATGTCTTCGCCGCCCACGTAGTCGGCTCCGGCTTCGGAAGCTTCGCGCTGCTTGTCGCCGCCGGCAATCACCAGCACCTTTTTCGATTTGCCCAGACCGTTGGGCATAACGACGGTGCCGCGGACCATTTGATCGGCGTGCTTGGGATCGACACCGAGGCGCATATGGATTTCCACGGTTTCGTCGAACTTGGCAAACTTGATTTTTTTCAGGAGCGGTACGGCCTCTTCGAGCTGGTATTCTTTGGCCTCAACCTGCTTCCGTGCGGATAGGTACTGTTTACCTGCTTTGCGTGCCATGTATCCTCATTGGTGCCAGCGGTCCATTCCCAAAAAGGCAGACGAACCTCCCACTGAGCTTTTCTCTAAAGGGACAGCAATCAGTGTACCAGAGCGCCCGATGTTGTGTCTACCATGGCGGTTTCAAAAGCAAGCTGGGCCGGCCAACGTTGGAAGCCAGTTCCGCCAGCGGATCTTGATGGAACCCGGGCGAGGCTGGGTTCATCCATAACGACAGATGCTGCCGCACCATCCGGTCCTTCCGCTGGGTTTCATCCTCGTAGCAGGTGTCTGGGCGCAGGACCAGCCAGACCCGCCGGTTCAGCGGCTCGAAGACAAACGGGCCTTTGGCGTATTGCCAAACAACCGCACCACCGAACTGTCCATTCCGTTTCACGCGATCACAGCCAGGCAGAAGTTCACAATTGCTGCGAAGGATTCCTTCGACTGGCCGGTGATCCCGACGGCCAGCGCGTTTGCGGGACTCTACCAATTGGAGAACCAGAACCCCTCGTTCGGACAAGGGGTGAAAGGTTACGCTCAGCGTTTCGCTACGGCGTATGGCGACCAGATGATCGGCAACATGATGACCGAGGGCCTCGTGCCAGCCGTAATGCACGAGGACCCGCGGTATTTTCGATTGGGTGAAGGTTCAAAGCTGGGACGCGCCTGGTACGCCCTGACGCGGATTGTGATCAGCCGCACGGACTCCGGCCACAATTCGTTCAATGTGTCGGAATGGGGCGGAAACGCCATGGCGGTGGCAATCTCCAACGCGTATTATCCGGACACGCGCAACGTGTCGGACAACGTGCAGCGTCTGGTGATCGCTTGCGCCACGGACGCGTTTTCGAACGTGCTCAAGGAATTTTGGCCGGACGTGAAACGGCGGCTGTTTCAGAAGAATCCCAACAAACACTGAGTACGTTTGGCGCTTACGGCCGAGTCGCCGGCGGCGCCTCTTCGAGCACACACACGTCATCCAGGTTGCGATACTTTTCAGCGTAGTCCAGGCCATATCCCACCACGAACTGATCCGGGATGCGGAAGCCGACGTAGTGCACGTGGATCGGCCGCAGACGGCGTTCGGGCTTGTCCAGGAGCGCGGCGATCCGTAGGGACTTCGGCTTGCGTTGTTCCAGCAGGTGCATGAGATAGTTCAGGGTCACGCCGCTATCGACAATGTCCTCCACGATGAGCACGTCGGAGCCTTCCAAAGAAATGTCCAGGTCCTTGGTGACCTTCACTTCGCCCGAAGTGCTCTTACCTTTGCCATACGTAGAGATGCCCATGAAGTCGACGAAGACATCACGATGCATGGCGCGCACCAAATCGGTGAGGAAAAAGCAGGCCCCCTTAAGGATGCCGATCACGTGCAGTGGGCCGTCAGGGTAGTCGCGGGAGATTTGCTCACCGAGCTCGCGAATCCGGGTCTGGATCTTCTCGGCGGAGATCAAGACCCGCAGCTTGGGATCAACCATGATGTGATAGATCAGGAAAACCTGACCACTACATTATCCGCCGGAAGCCAGCTTGGTGCTCATGGGACGGATATGGATGCGCGCCGGTCGCCTTGCCGGGAAGGGCATGGCAGAGCGCCCCCACTCCGGGTTTCAGAACTCGGCGCGGAGCATGAACTCGACTCGCCTCGGGGCGCCCGTGCCAGTGGCTCCGGTGTTCAAGATGGTGGTGATTCGTCCGAAACTCGCCGACGACGAGTTGCCGGAAGGATTGCCCCACTGCGGATTGTTCAATAGGTTGAAGGCCGAGGCGCGAAAGTTGAGCGCGGCGCGTTCGGTCAACCTGAAGCGCTTTTGGAGACCGCCGTCGATCTCATAGTTGTTAGGGCCGTTAGCGATGTAGCGGCCCAGGTTGCCCCAGGTTCCATTGGCCGGCGCCTTGAAGGCTGCGGGATTGAACCAGTTGTTGATGGTCTGGCTCGTCGCGTAAATGGGAACGCCGGCAACTAGGTTCGGCCGCTGGCTGGAGGTGTTGCCGTCAGGCAGAGCCGAGGCCTTGCGGGAAATCGTAATGTTCACCGGGAGACCGGTGCGCGCCGTGGCCAATGCGGAAAGCTCCCAGCCGCCAAGGATCTTCGAGAGCACGCCGTTGCTGTTCAAGAACTGCTTGCCATTGCCGAAGGGCAACTCCCAGACGCCGTTGGTGGTCATCGTGTGACGAACGTCGATGTTGGTGCTGCTGCGGTCGCAGGCGCGGCAACTCATGTCCTGGAAGCTCAGCGACTCGCCGGAGCCGATCGAAGCATCGGCGATGCCGTGCGAATACATGTAGTTCAACTGGAAGAGCAATCCGCGAATAAACCGGCGCTGCACGGAAGCCTGCAAAGCGTCGAAGTCGTCATTGCCGGTGTTGGTCTTAAATCCGAATGAGCCGAAGCCGGCCAGCGGACGCGTGCCAGTAGCCGGATTGATCAGGTTGACGGTGTACTTGTCGAACAGGTGGGTGCCTTTTGCGCCGACATAGCCGACTTGCGCGATGAAGTCCTTCCCCAGGTCCTGTTGCACGACGAAATCCCAGTTGTCGTAAGAGAGATCCTTGCGGTGACGGTCGATGGCCTTCGGGCTGAATAGCTGGTTCTTGGGGTCCAGGAATGCGACCAGGGGAAAAGATAGCGCCGGAAAGTCGGTGCTGGAGAGCGAGTAGCGAGGCACGGCGCTTTCGGCAGGATCGCTGAAGTCGTCATTCTGGTTGGCGCCGAAATAGATCCCGAAGCCGCTGCGAATGGTGGTCTTCCCGTTGAACATGGCGGGGGCCCAGGCGACTCCCACGCGCGGGCCAAAATCGTGCGTGTTGGGACTATAGTATGGCGTGCCTTTGGGGCAGAATCCGCCGCAGCCCAGGATGTCGACAACCGCCGAGCGATTCAGAATCTCGTGCGCCACGGTGTAGTATTCATAGCGCAAGCCAAGGTTCAGCGTGAGCCGCGGTGTGACTTTGAAATCGTCCTGGAAGTAGCCCATGAGAAATGTCCGGCGGTTGCCGACCACTCCCTCGCCCTGCAGGTACGTGGCGGAATCGGCACGGTTGTTGATGAAGTCGTCCGTGGTCGCGAAATCGATCGACGACGTGGTGAGGGTGTTGCCCGAGTTGTTCAAGCGAATCCGGCGGATTTCGGCGCCGGTCTTCAACGTGTGGCGGCCGCGGACCATGGTCAGGTTGTCAATATACGAAAAGGTGGTGCCAACTTCCGTATCAAGAGACGTGTCGCTCACGCTGTCGAAGGCCGAAGTGGTGACCGCCACGGGCGACGTCCCGTAGCCGTAGTTGTGGTAGTTGGCGCGGTTGATGCCGAATTTTGCCTCGTCGACCGTGGTAGGCGAGAAGATGTGCTGGGCCTGCAAAACGAAGTTGGTGGGGATGTGCGGGATCACGTTGTGGTCGCCCAAGGCGTTGGTCGGATTGTCGATATAGGCGTTGTCGACGTTATAGCGGGCGTACGCGGTTGTGGCGTCGGAAAAGCGGTAATCGAATCGGAACATGCCGGCGTCTTCGCGGACGGTGTCCGTGGCGACCTTGATAACTTCGTCGGTTACGCTGTCTACCGGAGTCTGGCCGAGTGGGAAGGCGTTGATGATCGGCGCGAGCGCGGGCGACTTAGCCAGGACCTGGGAACGGAACGCAGCATTCGGAACGAAGTTCGTGAATGTCTCGCCGAGGTTCTGCCTTAAGCCCTCGTAGTTCGCGTAGAAGAAAGCCTTGTCCTTGATCAGTGCGCCGCCGAAACTGGCGCCGAACTGGTGCAGCGTGAAGGGGGGCAGGCTCTGCTGGTCGAAGGGCGAGCGGGCGTCCAAAGCGTCGTTGCGAATAGCGTAAAACGTGCTGCCATGGAAGTCATTGGTGCCCGTTTTAGACACCACGCTGATCTGGGCACCCCCGGCAGCGCCGGTCTCGGCGGTATAGACCCCGGTGCTCACGCGGAACTCCGAGATCGCATCCAAGGCGATGTTCAGCCTGGTGTCTGCCTTCTGCGTCTGCTCCTGGACGCCGCTGGTGTCGATGCCGTCGAACACGAAGTTGCTGTCATCCAGGGAATGGCCGCTGAAACGGATGGACCGCTGCGCCCCGTCCCCGTAGTTAATCGCGCCGGGCGCCAGCAACATGAGGCTGGCCCAGTTGCGTCCGCTAACCGGAATCTCCTTGATTTGCTCAGACTCCACGACGCCGCCGATTTCCGCCGAAGTCTGGTTGAGCGCCTCCGCGGTCGCCGTCACCTCGACTGCGTCGCTCGCGGCGCCCACCTGTAATCTTGCATCGATTGTGCGTGATTGGCCCACCGTAAGCGCCACTTCTTTGAAATCGACGCTCTTGAAGCCTCCCTTGGAAATCGTGAGTGTGTAAGTGCCAATCGGCAATCCCGGAATCTCGTACGTGCCACTATTTCCAGTGATAGTCTCGCGCCGAAACCCGGTTTCGTTCGAGACTGAGACGACCTTGGCGCCCTGAACCAGCGCGCCGGAGGCATCTGTAACCGTCCCGTTCAACGACGCGTGGTCCACTTGTGCCATGGCGGGCATCAGCGTGAACAAACACACCAACAGGGTCTGGTTCGCTGTTTTCATGTGAGACAATCACCTCGCGAATTGGATTGGGGGATACGCCAATTCTATTTGGGCGCGATGAATGAGAAATGAATTCCAGAAAACAAAATGATGACAATTTTCCCGGCCCGATACGTTTTACAACATAACCGGGCTGCAATCGTGAAGCGCTCCGTGCAAGCCGAGCCCCAGCCTCTACTTCGTAGTACGATACCTTCAGGAGCGTGCTCTGACCAAGTCAGGCCTCAAGGAAACCAACGCCAGTCAAACTACAACAACGCCACCCTGGCTCGTCGCCGTTCGCGCCGCCGAATCCAAGAAAGCCACCGACATTTTGGTGCTGGACCTCACCGGCATCACCTCGTTCGCCGACTTCTTCCTGATCGCCACCGGCGCTAATCAACGACAGATCCAGGCCATCAGCGACGAGATCGGGCTGCAGTTGAAGGAGCAGGCTGGGCAGGCGCCCATGAGCATAGAAGGCTACAACCAGGCGGAATGGGTGTTGGCCGATTACGGCGACATGCTGATTCACATCTTCTCGCCCAAGGCGCGCGCGTATTATGCGCTCGAGCGCCTGTGGCGCAACGGCAAGAGGGTCGAGATCCCAGCCGAGTGAAGATCTACCTTTATTTTATCGGCAAGCCAAAAGACGCGAACGCTAATGCCATCGCGGAAGACTTTATCGGCCGCGCCGGCCGCTACTGCGCCACCGAGATGCGGGAATTCCGGCCGGACCGCATCGATCTTTGGAAAAAACACCTCACAGCCCGCAAAATCCTCCTTGACCCTGCCGGCGAGCGCCTGGATTCGGCGGCCTTCGCCAAACTGATTGCCCGCGCCGAGATGGAGGGCCGCGACCTGGTCTTTGTGGTCGGAGGTCACGAGGGACTCCCGCCCGGATGGGCAGCGCGCGCCGATCGGCTGCTGTCGTTTTCCGCCATGACGTTCCCGCACGAATTGGCTCGCGCCATGCTCGCCGAGCAGATCTACCGTGCCTTCGCATCCTTGCGAGGGCATCCATACCCGCGCTAACGTGGATCAGTACATGTCTTGGTTCAAGCGGGATAAGAGCCCGGAGGAAAAGCTCCCCAAGCTGGGAGAGAACGAGCGCCACGTGCGCACGGAGGGCCTGTGGCAAAAATGCGAGGGCTGCCGTCAGATCACCTGGAAGAAGGAACTCGAGGCTAACTGGAACGTCTGTCCCAAGTGCGGCTGGCACTCCCGCATGGACGCCACGACCCGGCTCAAGATGCTGTTGGACGACGGTGAATTCGAGCAATACGACGGCGGACTACGGTCCTCCGATCCGCTGGAGTTTGTGGATGCCAAGCCGTATCGCGAACGCCTTCAGGCCATGCAGCAAGCCACAGGCCTCTCCGACGCCCTGATTTCCGCAACGGGCCGCTTAGCAGGCCGCCAGATCCAGATCTGCGCCATGGAGCCCCGCTTCATCGGAGGCAGCATGGGATCTGTGGTTGGCGAGAAGATCGCCCGCGCGATCGAGAGGGCCCTGGCGCGGCTCACGCCCCTGGTGATCGTCTCCGCTTCCGGCGGCGCGCGCATGCAGGAAGGGGCGGTCAGCCTGATGCAGATGGCGAAAATCTCCGCGGCGCTCATGCGGCTCGATGAGGCCCGCGTTCCTTACATCAGCGTGCTGACAGACCCCACCACCGGCGGCGTAACCGCCAGCTATGCCATGTTGGGCGATCTGAACATCGCCGAGCCCGGCGCCCTGATCGGCTTCGCCGGCCCGCGGGTGATCGAGCAGACCATTCGCCAGAAACTGCCGGAGGGGTTTCAGCGCAGCGAGTTCCTGCTGAAGCACGGAATGCTCGACGCGGTTGTGCCGCGCCTGGAATTGAAACCCTATATTGCCAGGGCGCTGAAGTTCATGGCGGCATAAGCGGAAGCGCGTTTCCCCGCGTCCCATGAACTACCCCGATTCGGTTCACTTCCTTTACGCCCTCGGCAACGAAATCAAAACAGCCAAGTTCGGTCTCGAGCGCATCCGCACGGTCATGGACGCTTTGGGCTGTCCGCAGGACCGGCTGCGGTTCGTGCATGTGGCCGGCACGAACGGAAAAGGCTCCGTGTGCGCGATGATCGAATCCGCGCTGCGTGCGGATGGGCGGCGCACGGGGCTGTTCACCTCGCCGCACCTGGCCGAACCGACGGAACGCATCCGCATCGACGGCCGGCCCATCAGCGCGGATCGGTTTACACATGCCTTTGACCGTGTCCATCGCACGGTGGAGGAGTTGATTGACGCGGGAACCATCGACATGCACACTACCTACTTCGAGACCGTTACCGCCATGGCCTTGCTGCTCTTCGCCGAGGAGCGGGTAGATATGGTGGTGCTCGAAGTGGGATTGGGCGGGCGATTAGATGCTACCAATATTGTGACGCCCGAACTGTGCGTGATTACGCCGGTGGATTTCGATCACGAAGCTTTCCTCGGCAGGAGCCTCGAATCGATCGCGGGCGAAAAAGCGGGCATCCTGAAACCACGCGTGCCCGCGGTCTTCGCGCGGCAGCGGCCGGAAGCGGCCCGTGTTCTCGACGATCGCGCCGCCGCGCTGGCGGCGCCGGTGGTGCGCACCCAAGACTGGTCCATCCGCGCCCTCGAAATGGACGCCTGCGGGAGCAGTTTCGTGCTGGTGAACGATCGGGAACGGCGCATCCGGTGCGCCCTGGCAGGCGAACATCAAGTCGATAACGCCGTGACTGCCGCCGTAGGGCTCGTAAGCCTGGGAGTCGCGGACCATGCTGTTGAAGCGGGCATCGCGGCCACCGTCTGGCCCGGCCGTATCGAGGTTGTCAAGGAACAGCCCAAAATCATCCTCGATGGCGCGCACAACCCCGCCGGGGCGCGAGCGCTGGCGGCCTACATCGACCGTTTCTACTCCGGCCGGCGCGTGCATTTGATTTACGGAGCGATGCGAGATAAGGCCATCGCCGAAATCAGCGGCATCCTGTTCCCGCGGGCGCACGAGGTCATTGTGACCGCGGCCCGCCAAGCGCGGGCGTTTTCGCCAGAAGCCATGCGGGAAATCGCGGATCATCCGAGGTTGACGACGGCAGACAAGATTGACGATGCGTTGGAACTCGTGCGGGATGTCCCGCCGGAGGACGTCATTTTTGTGACCGGATCTTTGTTCCTGGTCGCCGAAGCGCGCGCGATCCTCGTGCCGGGATTGCAGCCGCGCGCCGAGTGAAACCAGTTTCGCCTTGCTATCATTGGCTCGAAAGCGATGAGCCTGCTCCGATCCTTACTTTTTTCGACTCCCCTGATCATGGCAGCCACCATCGTCTTGGATCTCCTGTCGATGGTCCTTTCCTTTTTCGACCGCAGCGGCAACTCTTCGCATTACCTGGCTCGCCTGTGGGGCAAGATATTGCTGGCCGTGAGCTTCATTCGGGTCCGCGCGGAAGGCTTGGAACGCCTCGATCGGAGCGCCAACTACGTCTTCGTCGCCAATCACGGCAGTTACATGGATATTCCGGCCATTCTGGCCACCCTTCCGCATCAGTTCCGGTTCTTCGCCAAGAAGGGTCTGTACCGGATTCCGTTTCTCGGCTGGCACCTGCGCTGGGCCGGCCACCTGCCGGTGGATCGCTCCAATGCCCGCGCCTCGCTCAGGAGCATGAGCGAGGGTGCGCGCATCATCTCCCAGCGCCGGATCAGCGTGCTGTTGTTTCCAGAGGGCGGGCGGTCGCCCCGCGGCCTGCGCGACTTTAAGGAAGGCGCGGCTTACATCGCCATCAAGGCCGGCGTGCCCATCGCTCCCATCGCTATCTCCGGCATGCGGCAGTTGCTGCCCATGGGTTCGATCCACATTCGCACCGGCCGCGTGACCGTCCGCGTGGGCGAGCCCATCCTCACTCGCGGCCTCAAGCTCGACAGCCGCATGGAAATCACAAAGCGACTGCACGATGAAGTCGCGCGACTGTTGGAAGAGCCGGCGCCGCCGGTGCTACACTCCGCTTCATGACCCGTGCCGTGCGCCTCCTGGCGCTGACATGGTTCGCCTGTTCCCGTTACGCTTTCGGCGCATCCTCCTCCGACCCCTGGCTGCGAATCCAGTCCGCCAACTTCGAGCTGTTCACGACCTCCGGCGAGCGGCCGGGCCGCGACCTGGTGCGTCACTTCGAACAAGTTCGAAGCTTCTTCCAGCAGGTCTTCGGGGCCAAAACCGTTAGCGACAAGCCGGTTCGCATCGTTGCCTTTCACAACGAAAAGGAATTCGCGCCGTATCGCCCCAATGAAGCGGCTTCCGCGTTCTACCACCCGGGAGGCGAGCACGATTACATAGTGATGAGCAGTTCGTCCCCGGAGCACTACCAGACGGCCACCCACGAATACACGCACCTGCTCATCGGACAGACCGATGGCGCGCTGGCCATCTGGCTGAACGAAGGGCTGGCGGAGCTGTACTCGACCTTCGAACAGGTTGGCGCGCAAGTCGTCGTCGGCAAAGCGCCAGAGGGCCGTGTGCGGATGCTGTTGACGGAACGCTGGATCAGCCTCGACACTTTGCTCGCGACCACCCGCGATTCGCCGGTCTACAACGAGAAGGCGCGGGCCGGAATGTTCTACGCCGAAAGCTGGGCGTTGGTGCACATGCTCACTCTCGACAAGGGCTACCGTGCGCACCTGCGCGACATGCTGGAAAACTTGAAGACCGGCGACAGCGCCGACGCCCTCCAGAAGGGATACGGCAAGGACGTGGCGGAAGTGGAGAAAGATCTCAGGGCCTATATTCGTGCAGATTATATGCACGGCCTGGCTTTCAACGTGCAATTGCCCAAGGCGGCAGAAGCTCCCGCGATCGAAGCGCACGCTGCGCTTCCGGCGCGAGTAGCGCTGGCGGAACTCCTGACCGATTACCCCGGCAAATTGAGCCAGGCCCGGGAAGCGTTCGACCAACTGGCGCGCGATTTCCCGGACCGCTGGGAAGCAGAGTCTGCCGTGGGCCGGTTTCTGTGGCGGGAACGGAGAAACGACGAAGCCGTTCGCCATTTTGCGCGCGCCGTCGAATTGGGCGCCACCGACGCGCAGGTGTTCATCGCGTACGCCCGCGCTCTCGCCGTCGCCAACCGTTCCGCCGATGCGGTGGCCATGCTGCGGAAAGCAATCGAAACGGAACCCTCTGGAAAAGAGGCGCACTACGAGCTGGGCCTGCTACTGCTGCGCGCAGCGAATTGGCGCGACGCCCTGGCCGAGCTGCAGTCGGCGCGGCCAGTATCGCGCCAGCAGGCATCCCGCTTTTTCTATGGCATGGCCTTCGCTGAGTACCGGTTGGGCGATGTGGTGGCGGCTCGCAACTACGTGGAGCAGGGGCGGCCATTTACCCGGATTCCGGAAGAAGTGGCGGCCCTGGACCGCCTGGAGCAGTCGCTCGGGCCCCCGGTTGTCGAAGGCGTTCTGGAGAGGGTCGAGTGCGCGGGTAAACTGGCCAGGCTGCACGTGAAAGTCCGAGAGTTTGACAACGTATTCGTCGTTCCGGAAAGCTCCGCATCCGGGGAGATTCAATGCGGCGCCCATCCGGCGCGCCGCGTTCGCATCGAGTACCAGGCGATGCCCAGCGGAACTTCAGGAGCCGACGGAATGGTAAAGAGCCTGGAGTTTCAGTAGCTGCGAACCTTTCTTCCTGCTGCCTTTTCTCGGCGTCCTCTGCGCCTCGGCGGTAGATTGTGTGTTCTGTTTGGTGGACAGCCGCTGGTGCCGGACCCCTAATCCGGGTCGAAGTGCCGGTCTACGTACATCCAAATGACTCGAGCCCATCGCGTCACGGCAGGCACCAGCGGCAAATAACACAGGAACGCGCCCAGCATCACCAGGTCGAACGGCCAGCCGGTCCACCGCCAGAGCAGCAGCACGAGGATCAGTCCCGGAGGGATGGAGAGTGCGTAGCTGAAGTACAGGGCGCCCAGAAAATAGCCGGGCTCGCGTTCGTACTTGAGACCGCACACGGCACACTGCTGATGCATCGCCAGCCAACCGCGCCAGAGCGGCGCGCGGAAGATCGCCCCTTGCCGGCATCGCGGGCAGACTTGCCGCACGATGCCGCGGAGTGGGGTTGTCACCCTTTGAGCATACCGCCGGGGCCGGGGGCGTTCACTTCTTCGGCTTCTTCACTACCGGCGCCGGACCGACGCGCTCAATCGTCACGCTGGTGAGCTTTACCGGGTTCACCGGCTGATCGCCGTGCACCGGCGCTTTGTTGATCTTGGTGACGACGTCTTCGCCCTGCACCAGCTGCCCGAATATTGCGTAGTTATTGTTCCATGCCGAAACCGGACCCACCGTGATGAAGAACTGGCACCCTCCCGTATCGTGGACAGTCTCGCTATTGGCGTTAGCCATTGCCAGCCGGCCCGATCCGGTGAACTGCAAGCCGGGGAGGATCTCGTCGCGAATCGTGAAGCCACAGTCAAACGCGGCGCTGCCGGTCGGGCTGCCGCCCTGGATTGCCTGCCCAGGCAGAATCCGGTAGAAGACGGTGTTATCAAACAGGGGCCTTTTCACCATCGTGCCGGTCTTGGGGTCCTTCCATGGGATGGTGCCCTGCGCCAGGCCGGCAAAGGTTGCCACGCTGTTGGGCGTGTCTTTCTCGTACAACTGGGCGGTGAACTTTCCGAGTTCCGTGTTGAAAATTGCGTACAGGCCGTTCTTCAGGGGTTTCTCGGGCTTCTGCGCGAAGGCAAACGCCGCGGCGATCAGTAGAACCAGGGTCCGTTTCATAAGCCACTTATTCTACCCTGATAGCGCCATCCGGGCGTGCGCGCCGACACCCGGATTGTATATAATCGGGCCTGATGAAAGCTCTGATTGTGCTACTCGTTTCTGGAACCGTGATGTTGGCTCAAACTCCGGCTCCATCACAGAAAGCGCCAGCCGAGAACCCGCTCCTGCACCCGGCCACGCTGAAAGCCAAAGCCCCGGACGAGTTCAAGGTGAAGTTCGCCACCACTCACGGTGATTTTGTCGTGGCAGTGCATCGCGCGTGGTCTCCGCTCGGTGCGGATCGTTTCTACAACCTGGTCAAGAACCACTTCTTCAACGACGCGGCTTTCTTCCGCTATGTGCCTGGGTTCATTGTTCAGTTCGGCATTCCCGCCAAACCAGAGATCGCAGCCGTCTGGCAGAACGCCAACATTCAGGACGATCCCATCACTCCCGTCAACAGCAACAAGAAGGGTACGCTTGTGTTCGCCACCGCGGGGCCGGGCACGCGCACCACGCAACTCTTCGTCAACCTGGCCGACAATTCGCGTTCTCTTGACGCGCAGCACTTCACGGCATTCGGCGAGGTGACAGAAGGCATGGACATCGTCCAGGGACTCTACAGCGGTTACGGCGAGATGCCGGAGCAGGGCCGCATCCAAACCCAGGGGAAAGCGTATCTTGACAAAAGCTTCCCCAAGCTCGACAGCGTCAAATCGACGGCGATTCTGCCCGCCGAGGGCGCCGCGCCGGCGAAGAAGTAGTCGCGCTACTTCCCCAGCTCCACCTGCAACTGCCGGTAGGCCGCTTCTTCGTAGTTCGTCTTTAGCCGCTCGCGGGCTTCGGTCTTGGGATCTCCCGGCCGAAGCCCCTCGTGTTTGAGTGCGCGGCCAAGCAGGGAGGTAGCTTCGGCATCGGTGGGATTCCTTTGCAGGACCGCGCGCAGGCTGTCCACGGCAGCGGCGAATTTCCCCGAACGCCATAGCGTGTAGCCCAGGTTGAAATGGTAATCCGGGTCGGCGCTGTCGCCGTCCACGGCTTTCTGGAAGCTGGCGACAGCGGCCTCGGAATCGTTTCGTCGCGCCTGCGCTGCGCCCAGGTCGTTGAAGACCTCGTTCAACGGAACGTCGGCCGCGACAGTCCGGAAGCACTGCTCCGCGCCGTTGAAATCGGCGGCGTTGTACCGGCACAAGCCGAGAAAGAACTGCGCTTCCAGGTAGTGCGGGTCCCCGCGGGTCACACGCTCCAACCAGCCCGCCGCAATCTTGTACTCTTTCCTTTCCCAGTACGTCTTACCCAGTTGAAAGCAGGGCTGGGAGTAATGCTCGTCGAGGCGCGCGGCTCGCGTAAAGAAAAGATGACGCTGCTCGGAAGATGTCGCGAGCAGCCCGCGCACATAGCTTTCCACGGCGTCCAGGCGCACCGGAGGGTGAGCTTTTAGGAACTCCTCCTGGGTGGGCAGATTCTTCCAGCTCAGTTGCTGTAGCACCTGCCAGCCCAGACGGTACTCCAGGCTGGCCAGGTCCTCCAGGGCCCCGATCTCGTTGAACGGGGCGCCCTGCAGCGTTCGCTTGAGGTCCAGAATCCGCGCGGTGATGCGCAATGAGCCCTTGGACTGGTCCTTCCCCGGCTCCGCCGGCAGCAGTTCGTAGAATCCGTATACCAGCTTCGAGGCATCCAGGGAATCGCCTATCTTGAAGACCGAAGCGTGCGTCAGTTCCGCTCCGGGACGCAGCGACAATCGCCGGTATGCCTCCAGCCGGTCTTCGCGGTCGAGCACCAACACGCCTTCCGCCGCCAGCGCGTCCCGCACGCTCTCCGCAATGCTCTCCCCGACCCAATCCAGGTTGACGGAATTGGCATGGTTGAAAAACGGCAGCGTGAGGACCGTTTCCGCGCGCGCCAATCCACCACACAGGATCACAAGGGCCAGAACCCGGTACATGTAAACCCAGTGTATCAGCGCCGCGCCCCGCGACATGCCGCCAACCAGGTCTTGGTCACCGGCCATCGCGGGCGCAATGGAACCGAATCTCGGGTCAATGAAGTTACCTGCCTCGTTTTCGCCCGCGTATCCCGCGTTGCGCTTTCCATCGGCTTAGGTTACTCTCCTGGAGACGGAAGGCAGGTAGAATGGCGGACAATAAAACCAAGCCCACGAACCTCAGTGTCGGGGTGTTTATCGACGCCCTGACGGATGAGACCAGGCGCGCCGACGCCCGGGCGCTCGTCAAGTTGATGCGACGGGCGACCGGCGAAAAGCCGAAGATGTGGGGACCATCGATAGTCGGCTTTGGCAGCCACCACTACGCTTACGAGAGCGGGCGCGAGGGTGATGTGCCGCTTGCCGGTTTTTCGCCGCGTAAGGCCGCTACTGTTCTCTATGGCGTGACCGGGTTCGGCGGCGCTGAGGCGTTGCTCGCCAGGCTCGGCAAGCACAC
>Ga0335081_10004285_pt1 | contig 22499 bp, 21 predicted proteins | sample Lox_Sample_35_FD_206713 | JGI IMG/M metagenome (GOLD analysis project Ga0335081, IMG submission 206713) | Soil microbial communities from Loxahatchee National Wildlife Refuge, Florida, United States - Lox_Sample_3.5 | ecosystem: Environmental > Terrestrial > Soil > Wetlands | place: USA... | reverse complement strand
CGCGTGTTGCCGCATTGCCGCTCCTGACAAAAAGAATTTGCAGCATGGTAGCGCAGATTAAGCGGAAGATTGCCGGCTCGGCCTGGATTCGCTGCCTCAGATCGTCCCGAGTCTCTTGTGTATACTACGCCGCGCCAGGCACAACTCGAGCGTTAGTTAGGGCTCCATGGGAGCCGATACCCGATCTAGCAAATCGGGCCCAACGAAGCGAGGCATGATGGCAGTCTTTTCCGCAGAACCGGAAATCGCGCAGCGCGCCCGCCACCGCATTGCCTGGCGCCTTCTTCCCTTTCTGTTTGTTCTTTACGTGATTGCCTTTTTGGACCGCATGAACGTCAGCGCGGCTGCGCTCCAAATGCCCAAGGATCTGGGATTCAACGACAAAGTGGTGGGCCTCGGCGCCGGGCTGTTTTTCGTTGGATACCTGCTACTGGAAATTCCGGGTGCACTGATTGCGGAGAAGTGGAGCGCTCGTAAGTGGATCGCACGCATCATGATTTCCTGGGGCATCATCACCGCCTTGATGGCGTTCATCCACACGGCACGCGAATTTTATTGGATTCGTTTTGCGGTGGGCGCAGCGGAGGCCGGCTTCCTGCCGGCGTTGATCGTATATGTTTCGCACTGGTTTCGAAACCGCGACCGTGCTCGCGCCATCGCCGTCTTCTACGCGGCGAATCCGCTCTCATACGTCATCGGATCGCCACTCGCCGGCGTCCTGCTCGGGATCACTTGGCTTGGGTTGCGAGGCTGGCGCTGGCTGTTCATCCTGGAAGGGCTACCGGCGATAGTTTTTGGCGCGATTACGCTCTTCTACTTGACGGATTGGCCGCACCAGGCACGCTGGCTATCGAATGAAGAACGCGACTGGATTGCCGCAGAACTGGAAAAAGAAAAAGAAGAGAAAAAGAAAGTTCGCGCCTACACGATGTGGGAGGCTTTGCGGCAGCGCGATGTAATCTTGCTCACACTTTCTTATTTGGGCGCCACCACCGGTGGATACGGCATTTCTTTCTGGCTCCCCAGTATTTTGAAACGTCTTTCCGGGCAGAGCGATCTCCGCGTCACGCTGTTCGCCGCGCTGCCCTACATTGTGGGATTTCTGGCGCAGCAAGCGAACAGTTGGCATTCCGACCGTTGCGGTGAGCGGCGCTGGCATGCGGCCGCGGCGATCTTTTTGTGCGGGGTGACTCTCCTGCTGGCCGTGCTCTTTGGTTCGAGTCTTCTTCTGGCACTCCTCCTGTTCACGCTGGTCGGAGCTTTTTACTTTGCGTACCATCCGTGCTTCTGGGCGATGCCTTCCGCTTTCTTGAGCGAATCCGCAGCCGCTGCGTCAATCGGCTTGATCAATTCGATCGGTAACCTCGGTGGCTTCTTCGGACCGCTGCTCATGGGCTATCTGGTCGAGCGAACACATTCCTTCACGACCGGTCTTTTGTACCTAGTTGGCAATTTGTGTTTGTCCGGATTTCTTATGTTGTTTGTCGGTGGAGGACGAACTCCGCGGGAGAGCCGCGCCCCACAAAGAGCGCCTCTACAGGCGGAAGCTTAGTGAATTTCCGGCTCGGGAATCTCCGCTGTTCCTTCCAGAAAGTCGAAGTCGCAGCCTTCGTGCGCCTGCTTGATGTGCTCCATAAACAGTTTGCCGTAGCCGCGTGGATAAACGCTGGGCTTGGGCCGCCACGCAGCCCGGCGCCGCGCCAATTCTTCCTCGCCTACCAATAGGTTCAGCCTGCGAGCCGGAACATCCAACTCGATCAAATCCCCTTCCCTTACGAGCGCCAGCGGGCCTCCGATAAAGGATTCCGGCGAAACGTGAAGAACGCAGGCGCCATAACTCGTGCCGCTCATGCGCGCATCGGAAATGCGCACCATGTCACGCACGCCAGTCTTCAAAACTTTCTGAGGGAGCGGCAGATTGCCCCATTCCGGCATGCCGGGAGCCCCCTTCGGCCCGGCGTTGCGCAGCACCAGCACACTGTTAGCATTTACATCGAGCGCGGGATCGTCCAGCCGCGCATTCATTTCGTCAAAACTGTCGAACACCACAGCGCGCCCGGTGTGCTTTAGAAGGTGCGGCTCGGCGGCGGAGGCTTTGATGACCGCGCCGTCCGGAGCCAGATTGCCGCGGAGAATCGCCAAACCTCCCGACGATAGAACCGGGTTGTCTAAACTGCGAATCACATCGGCCTGGAAGACTTCAGCGCCCGAAATATTTTCGCCGAGCGTTTTTCCGGTAATCGTCTTGCAGTTGAGATCCAGCTGCGGCGAAAGCACCCGCAACAGCGCTGGCAAGCCACCCGCATAGTAGAAGTCCTCCATCAAATAGTTGCCGCTCGGCCGGATATTGGCAAGCATCGGCGTTTTTCGAGAAAATTCGTCAAAGCGGTCCAGGCCAAGCTTGATTCCCGCGCGGCCAGCCATGGCGATGAGATGAATAACCGCATTGGTCGAGCCGCCGAGTGCAAACACCGCGGCAATGGCGTTGTCAAAAGACGTTTCAGACAAAATGTCGCGCGGTCGGAGACCTTCCCAGACCATCTCCACGATGCGCCGCCCGGAACAGTTAGCCATTCTAGGGTGATTCGAATCTACCGCCGGAATCGAAGTCGCACCGGTTAGAGTGAAGCCGAGCACCTCCGTCAAACTCGTCATCGTGGATGCGGTCCCCATGGTCATGCAGGTTCCTGCGGAACGCGCGATGCCCGTTTCAATCTCTGTCCACGCTTGGAGATCAATATTGCCGGCGCGCCGTTCGGTCCAATACTTGCTCACGTCAGATCCGCTGCCCAGAATTTGCCCCCGCCAGTTGCCGCGCAGCATCGGGCCAGCCGGCACGTAGATTGCCGGCAAATTCATGCTGATCGCACCCATCAACAACGCCGGAGTCGTCTTGTCACAGCCCCCTAGCAAGACACAACCATCAGCCGGGTAAGACCGCAGCAACTCCTCCGTCTCCATCGCCAACAAGTTGCGATACATCATCGTGGTTGGCTTCTGAAACGTTTCGCCTAACGTGAGAGCTGGCATCTCCACCGGAAATCCGCCGGCCTGCCATACGCCTTTTTTCACCTCTTCGGCGCGCTCGCGCAAATGGCTGTGGCACGGATTGATGTCACTCCACGTGTTGATGATCGCAATGACCGGCTTGCCTGCGTAGTCGGCTTGCGCGCAACCCATGGAGGCGGCTCGGGAGCGATGTCCAAACGAACGCAGATCGTCGGGACCATACCAGCGATAACTGCGCAGCGACTTAGGATCTTTTGGCGGCACAAGTGTTCTCCGAGAGCTTATAGGCTACACCGAGAGGCACAACGAAAACATCCGACACCCGGGCTCGCTGGCCCGCAATTTGAAGTAATGTCCGTTTTAGCCGCCTTGCAGGACCCGAATTTTGGTGCTTTCATATGTACCAGCAGGTACTGAACATGTGTCTCGCCATTCCAGGCAAAGTTCTCGACGCGAACGAGCAAAACGGTCTCCGAATTGCTCGGGTCCAATTCGGGGGTATCGTTCGCCCCGTTCGCTTGGACTTCGTCCCCGAAGCAGCCGTAGGTGACTACGTGATCGTTCACGTAGGCTTCGCCATCAGCAAGGTGGACGAAGCCGAAGCCACACGCACGTTCGAATTGCTGCGTGAGCTGGGCACGCTGGAAGACGAATTCTCTACAGACAGCCAAGAGCCTCCTGCTTCCGGCGGGAACCTACAGTGAAATATCTCGACGAGTATCGTGATGAACGAGTGGCCCGCAGGCTGGCTGAGGAGATCGCCTGCGTCGCTACCAAACATTGGGTCCTCATGGAGATTTGTGGTGGTCAAACGCATACCATCATGCGGTATGGCTTGGACGAATTGCTGCCCGCTAAAGTCGAACTTGTGCATGGACCTGGCTGTCCGGTTTGCGTTACTCCGCTGGAAACGATTGATCAGGCGGTCGCGCTGGCTCTTCGCCAAAATGTGATTTTGGTCTCTTATGGCGACATGTTGCGTGTGCCCGGATCAAACTCCGATTTGCTGAGAGCCAAAGCGCAGGGCGCTGACGTTCGAATGGCTTACTCACCCATCGAAGCGGTGAAGATCGCCAAGTCAAATCCGGATCGCGATGTGGTGTTCCTCGCGATTGGATTTGAAACGACGGCGCCGGCCAACGCGATGCTAGCTTGGGAAGCCAAGCGTGAGGGACTGAAGAACCTTTCGCTATTGGTCTCGCATGTGCTGGTTCCCCCGGCGATCCGCGCACTTCTTACCCTGCCGGAGAACCGCGTGCAAGGTTTCATCGCTCCAGGCCATGTCTGCACCGTGATGGGTTACCAGGAATATGAGGACCTCGTTCGCGATTTCCACGTTCCGATTGTGGTCGGCGGCTTCGAGCCCATAGATTTATTGCAATCGGTGCTGATGCTCGTGAGCCAATTGGAACGTGGCGAGAGCCGCGTGGAAAACCAGTACGTGCGCTCAGTGTCCCATCAAGGAAATCCAGCGGCCCAGCGAATCCTGCAAGAAGTTTTTGAAGTCGCCGATCAAAAGTGGCGCGGCGTGGGCGCGATACCGAGCAGCGGATTACGCCTGCGCGATGAGTACGCCGCCTACGACGCGGAGCGTATCTTCAACCTGGAATTGCTTTCGGCGGAAGAACCCGGTGAGTGCATCAGTTCTCAAATTCTTCGCGGACTCAAAAAGCCCACAGATTGTCCGGCGTTTGCAAGCCGCTGCACTCCGGAAAATCCTCTCGGGGCGCCGATGGTTTCCGCCGAAGGTGCTTGCGCCGCGTACTATCGCTATCGCCGGCACAGCGTTGCAGGATAAAGAAAAACAGCGGAGAAATTGTGGAAGACACGAAAGCTTTGGCAGCCTTCAGCTGTCCGGTTCCTACCCCAACTCGGGACACGATTCTGCTGGGGCATGGCAGCGGGGGCACGCTGAGCGGGCAACTCCTTCACGACATCTTTCTTCCCGCTTTTAACAATGCCGCATTGTCGGAACTCAACGATCAGGCGACCCTGGAAATCAACGGCTCCCGGATTGCTATCACGACGGACTCGTTCGTCGTCAAGCCTTTGTTTTTCCCAGGAGGTGATATCGGTTCGCTCGCTGTGCATGGAACAGTCAACGATCTGGCCATGGGGGGAGCCCATCCATTGTTTTTGAGCGCTGCCTTCATCCTCGAAGAAGGCCTTCCCATCGAGGTGCTGCGCCGGGTTGTCGACTCGATGCAGCGGGCAGCCGAAGCAGCGGGTGTGCAGATCGTTACTGGCGACACAAAAGTCGTCGAGAAAGGTAAAGGCGACGGCCTGTTCATCAATACGACCGGAATTGGATTAGTGCGGGACGGATTGGACCTCTCCGCGGACTGCGTGCGGCCTGGTGACAAGGTCTTGCTGAGTGGTTCAATCGGAGAACACGGCATTGCCATCCTGGCCCAACGCGAGGGCCTCGAATTCGAAAGCGCCGTTGAGAGCGATACAGCTGCCTTGCATACGCTGGTAGCCAAAATGCTCGGATCCGGCGCAAGGATTCGCTGCATGCGCGATCCCACCCGAGGAGGGCTCTCCAGCGCGCTCAACGAGATCGCCGCAAAGGCCCGGGTCGGCATTGAACTGGACGAGAGAGCCATCGCCGTGCGCGAAGAGGTGAAGGGCGCCTGCGAAATGCTAGGCCTCGATCCTCTCTATGTGGCTAACGAAGGCAAGCTGATTGCCATCGTCGAAGCTGAGAAGGCCGAAAATGTACTTGCAGCGATGCGGGAGCACCCGTTAGGAAGGCACTCCCAGATGATCGGGAGTGTGAGTGAGAAGCATCCGGGCCTGGTCACGATGAAAACTGCTTTTGGAACGTCCCGTGCCGTGGATATGCTCGCGGGTGACCAGTTGCCTCGGATTTGTTAAACGCTATGCACGAAATTGGAATTGCCAATTCCATTGTGGAAGCAGTTCGCGAGGAGATGAAACTCTACCCATGCGGAATCGCACGGCGGGTGACCGTGCGCATCGGGGAACTCGCTGCAGTGGATCCGGACGCGTTGCGCTTCGGCTTCGACGCCATCACCCGAGAAACAGAACTCGAATCCTTGGAACTGGAAATTGAGCTGTGCCTCCGGATGCATCGCTGTGAGCCCTGCGATTTTGAGTTTCCGGTAAAGGAGTTCGATTACCGTTGTCCCCGATGCAAGAATGAGGACACGCAATGCATTGGCGGCCAGCAATTGGAGTTGGCTCACCTGGAATTGGAGGCACATGAACCGAGTTCCGCTTGAGAAAAAAGTCCTTGGCGAAAACGACCGCATCGCCGCTGGCTTGCGCGAGCGTTTCCGCGCCAGCGAGGTTCTTTGCTTGAATCTGATCAGTTCGCCAGGATCTGGTAAGACCTCCCTACTGGAACGAACCTTGGAACTCCTGCCACGCGATCACCGCGTAGCCGTCCTTACGGGCGACATTCAGACCGAGAACGACGCGATACGGCTGGCTCGATTCGGATTTCCTGTAAAGCAGATCACCACCGGCGGCACCTGCCATCTCGACGGGCGGATGATCGAAAAGCATCTTGCGGACTGGAATCTGGACGAAATCGATCTGCTGTTTATCGAGAATGTGGGCAATCTCGTTTGCCCGTCGAGCTATGATCTCGGCGAGTCGGCAAAAATTGTTTTGCTCAGCGTCACCGAAGGCGAAGACAAGCCGCTGAAGTATCCTTCGATTTTCTTCCGATCCGAACTGGTTTTAATCACCAAAACTGATCTGCTGCCCTACGTTCCTTTCGATTTGGCCGCTGCTGAACGGAACGCCCAGCGAGTGCATCCGGGCGTGGAGATTTTGCGAGTTTCCTGTTCAACGGGCGAAGGCCTGCAAGACTGGTTGCGCTGGTTGGAACATCGGCAGCCAGCGCAACCGCGGGCGCAAACCGCGGTCTAAACCGTGGAAATTCGGCGCAGAATCGAGGTTTCAGGAATCGTACAAGGAGTGGGTTTCCGGCCCTTCGTCTATCGCCTGGCGAGCGCTCATGGGCTCGCGGGGAGCATCGCCAACACGCCTGCGGGCGTCACCATTGAAGTGCAAGGTTCCCAAGAGGGCATCCGGAGTTTCCTTGCAGAGCTCAGGCAGGAGCCACCACCACTTTCCCGCATCACGGGCCTCGATATCCGCGAAGTACCTTGCCAAAGCGATCGCGACTTTCGCATCCTGGCGAGTTATCAAAATGAGGAAGCTCGAAGTCTGGTTTCTCCGGACGTCGCTACCTGCGACGAGTGTCTTCGCGAACTCTTCGATGCGCGGGACCGCCGCTACCGCTATCCGTTTATCAATTGCACCAATTGTGGACCACGCTTCACGATTATTCGGCACGTCCCTTATGACCGCGCGAACACTTCCATGGCCGCATTCACGATGTGCCCGGCGTGCCAAGCTGAGTACCACGATCCTCTGAACCGCCGCTTTCACGCGCAGCCCAATGCCTGCTGGGAATGCGGGCCCCAGTTGACATTTCACCAAACAAACGGCGGCTTCCCTCGTGACAGAGACGCGATAGCTTCCGCGGCTGCTGCGCTCAAGGCTGGCTTAGTCGTCGCGGTGAAAGGATTGGGAGGGTTTCATCTGTCGGTCGACGCTTTTCATTCGGATGCGGTGGCAAGCCTGCGGCAACGCAAAAATCGCGTCGAAAAGCCATTTGCCGTGATGGTTCCAGACGTGCCCGCCGCTGCCGAACTCTGTGAAATGACCGCGTCGGAAAGACAAGCTTTGCTTTCGATGCAGCGGCCCATTGTGTTGCTCCGCAAGAAGGAAAACATTCCTCTGGCTGAGCAAGTCGCGCCGGCAAACCGCTATCTCGGAGTTTTTCTGCCTTACACTCCGCTCCATCATCTTTTGTTCGAGACGGGCGGCTTCTGGGCGCTCGTCCTCACCAGCGGCAACCTGAGCGAAGAGCCGATCGCCATCGACAATCAAGAGGCCTTCGAACGGCTGGGGCGTCTGGCAGACTCGTTTCTCGTTCATGATCGCGAAATTCTCAAAAGATGCGACGACTCGGTTGTACGAATTTTCGATTTTGGCGAGAAGGTGCTACGCCGTTCCCGCGGCTATGTTCCAACGCCGATATTTCTGCACCGCGAAGTGCCGCCGATTCTCGCCGTTGGAGGAGAACTCAAAAACGCCATCTGCCTAACGAAGGACAACCACGCTTTCCTCAGCCAGCACATCGGCGATTTGGAGAACATCGAGGCCCGGCATTTCTTCGAAGACACCATGCAGTACTGGAAGCGAACTCTGGAGACCGAACCCGCAATTGTCGCCTGTGATCTGCATCCGGGTTATTTCTCGACCGGATGGGCTTTGCGGCTGACCAATTCACCTGTCGCGGTTCAGCATCATCACGCGCACATCGCCAGCTGCATGGCAGAGAACCATCTCGACGGCAACGTGATCGGCCTCGCTCTCGATGGTACCGGGTACGGCACCGACGGGCACATTTGGGGCGGTGAGATTTTGCTGGCAAGCTATGAACAGTTCGAACGGCTCGCGCACTTGGAGTATGTGCCTCTGCCGGGTGGGGAAGCGGCGATTCGACAGCCGTGGCGAATGGCGATCAGCTATCTGCAGCACTGTTTTGGACGCGAATTCCTGAAATGGAACTTGCCCCTCGTCGATCAGGTGAGTCGCAAGCGAGTAGAACTGCTCTTGCAAATCATCGAAGGAAAAGTGAATTGTCCACTAACTTCGAGTTGCGGCAGGCTCTTTGATGCTGTCGCCGCGCTAGTAGGAATTCGCTACGAAGTGAACTACGAGGCGCAAGCAGCGGTCGAGTTGGAAATGGCGATCAGCGATTGCAGCGACACGACCGCCTACCCATTCGAACTGGTTACGGCTACGCAGGGAACCGGCTGGGTTACTTGCGCGAAGAGCCTGTTCGAAGCGCTGTTGGCCGATCTGAGGCGAGGTGTCGCCGCCGGACAGATCAGCGCCCGCTTTCACAACGGGCTCGCTGAAACCCTTGCCAAGAACGCGCGCCTATTTCGCGATCAAACATCACTGAATCGCGTCTGTTTGAGCGGCGGAGTGTTTCAAAATGGATATCTACTGCACCGGTTGAGATCGCAACTTCTTGCGGCCGGATTTGAAGTATTCACGCACAGCCAGGTCCCCTGTGGAGACGGGGGCATCAGTCTCGGTCAAGCTCTCGTTGCTGCACACGTTCATGACCGGGAGTCAAACAAACTGCAGCGGGTCCGCAAGGACGGTTGAGCGCCTTGTCCAAAGCATGATGGAGCCGAGAACTTCGGTCCGAACGCAGGAATTTTGCGAAGTTGTGATTGCAATCACGGTGATTTTAGTTAGAGTAACGTAGCCTTTCGCTTGAGGCCTTCCGGATAAAAACCCGCCTCGAAGATCGGTGGTCCTCGCCAAATGTCCGCTTACGTTGCCAAGCCCCTTGTGCCCTCCCAAGACAAGCGCTGGAAACTGGTGGACGCCACCATGCGGCGGCTCGGCTGGCAATCTCGGGGCCTTATCGAAACGCTTCACACCGTGCAGGAGGCTTTTGGGTATTTGGACTCCGACGCCCTGAAATAGGTCTCCATGTCCCTGCGCGTTCCTCTCAGCCAGGCGTACGGCGTCGCCACCTTCTATCACTTCTTCAGCCTCAAACCCTCGGGCCGACACACCTGTGTGATTTGTCTCGGCACTGCTTGCTACATCAAAGGCGGCAAAGAACTGCTCGCTGAGGCCGAGCACGATCTCGCTGTCCACCCCGGAGAAACCACCGCTAATCGCGAAGTCTCGTTGTTAACTGCCCGCTGCATCGGCTCTTGTGGCCTGGCACCGACCGTGGTCTACGACCAGGAGATTGCAGGGAAAGTTGCGACAGAGTCGCTCCAGAAACAACTCGCTCGGACAAGTTGCTGCCGGCTTGCGTAACCGGCGTCCAAGAAGGAATGGAAGTATCGACCGATTCCGAGCGGCTGCAAAAGTATCGCAAGATGATCGTGGAGCTGTTGTTCAGCGAGCGCAATCATATTTGTTCGGTTTGCGTCTCCAATGGGCATTGCGAATTGCAGACCCTGGCGCAGCGGCTGGACATCACGCACATCCAGTTCCCGTACCGCTACCCCAAAGTCGAAGTGGATGCTTCCCACGAGCGCTTCGTCGTAGATCACAACCGCTGCATCCTGTGTACGCGCTGTGTTCGCGTGTGCGACGAAATTGAAGGCGCGCACACCTGGGACGTCGTGGGCCGCGGGATCGAAGCCAAAGTGATTACCGACCTAAATCAGCCGTGGGGCTCATCGGACACGTGCACCAGCTGCGGCAAATGTGTCCACGTCTGTCCTACGGGCGCGCTCTCAGAGAAGGGGCGTTCCGTAGCCGAGATGCACAAACGCCGTCAATTCCTGCCGTACTTGACGCTGATGCGCGAGGAACGCGGATGAGCAAGCCGCGGCTGGCTACCGTTTGGCTCGATGGCTGCTCCGGTTGTCACATGTCTTTCCTCGACATGGACGAACGCCTGATCGATCTGGCGGACAAAGTGGAACTGGTCTATAGCCCGCTCGTAGATGCCAAACAATTTCCCGCCGAAGTAGACATCACGTTGGTCGAAGGCGCGGTAAGCAGCGAAGAAGATCTCCACAAAATTCGCCTGATTCGCCGCCGCAGCAAAACTCTGGTTTCCCTGGGAGACTGCGCCATCACCGCGAATGTCCCGGCGATGCGGAATCCCTTTCCCGTCCAGGCGGTTTACGACCGCGCCTATCTGGAGAACGCCACGCTCGCACCTTCCGTACCGACCGAAATCGTGCCCAAGCTGCTGCCTTATGCGCGGCCGGTCCGCGAAGCCGTTTCCGTGGATGTCTATATTCCTGGGTGCCCGCCTTCGGCCGATGTTATTCACTACGCGCTGACGGAATTGCTCGCGGGGAGACATCCGCAGTTGAGCGCAAAAACGAGATTCGGGGCTTAGGAGCGCTCGTGGCCGAACGCAGAACCATCGTTATCGATCCGGTGACCCGCATCGAGGGCCACTCGAAGATCACCATTCATCTGGATGAACACGGGCACGTCGAAGACGCGCGATTCCACGTCACGCAATTCCGCGGATTCGAAAAATTTTGCGAGGGCCGGCCGTTTTCGGAAATGCCGTCGCTGATGGCGCGGATTTGCGGCATCTGTCCAGTCAGCCACCTAATTGCTTCCGCCAAAGCTTGTGATGCGCTTCTCGCGGTCAAAATCCCTCCGGCCGCGGAAAAACTGCGCCGCATCTTTGGCCTTGCCCAGGTCGTGCAGTCGCATGCTTTGAGTCTGTTTCATCTTTCTTCGCCGGATTTGTTGCTGGGCATGGACGCCGATCCCTCGAAAAGCAATTTGTTCGGTGTGCTCGAGGCGAATCCAGAACTCGCTCGCGACGGTATCGCCCTTCGCAAATTCGGCCAGCAAATCATTGAACGGCTGGGAGGTAAGCGGGTCCATCCGGCCTGGGTGGTCCCCGGCGGAGTCAGCGATCCCTTGAAGCAGGAAGATCGCGACGCGATTCTGAAAACTGTGCCCGAGGCTCTTTCCATTACCTTGCGAACGATTACCTGGTTGAAGGGCATCCTCGAGCATTTTCGCGAAGAGATCACTTCGTTCGGCAACTTCCCTTCCCTCTTCATGGGCATCGTCAAAGCCGATGGCGGTTTAACGTTTTACGATGGCAAGCTGCGCATCGTGGCCGCATCGGACGCCGTCGTGGCGGACGGTTTGGATCCGGCGCGCTATTTCGAATTTCTCGGAGAGAAGGTCGAATCCTGGAGCTATCTGAAATCGGCGTACTACAAGCCCAAAGGATTTCCGGACGGGATGTATCGTGTCGGGCCGTTGGCGCGCCTGAACGTCGCGGACAAATGCGGAACCCAACGCGCCGACCAGGAGCTCGCGGAATTTCACGAACTGCAGCGAACCGCCGTGTTGAGTTCGTTCCATTATCACCAGGCGCGTCTGATTGAAATTCTTTATTGCGTCGAACGGCTTGAGCAATTGCTGAACGATCCCGAAATTCTTTCCACGCATGTGCGCGCCATTGCCCGGCCCAACGCATTGGAAGGTGTAGGCGCTGCCGAAGCCCCGCGCGGCACTTTGTTCCATCACTACAAAATTGATGAACAAGGTTTGGTTCGCTGGGCCAACCTAATCATTGCCACGGGACAAAATAATCTGGCGATGAATCGCAGCGTGCTGCAAGTTGCGGAGCGCTATGTCCACGGCGACAAGCTCACACATGGAATGCTGAACCGTGTGGAAGCCGTGATTCGCGCGTACGATCCTTGCCTCAGTTGTTCAACCCATGCGCTGGGACAGATGGCGCTTAGAATCCAGCTCGTCGCGCCGGATGGCCAGATTCTGGATGAAGTGTCGCGGACTTAGCCCGCATCCGACCGCTTTCATGACTTCGTTTCTGATTCTTGCGTATGGCAACCCTCTTCGCGGCGACGACGGTTTCGCTTGGCACGCCGCTGGAGAGTTGCAGAAGACTCTGCCATCCTCATTGGCAGACATCCGCGTGCTCCACCAGCTCGGTCCCGAACTTGCCGAGCCGATGAGCCTTGCCGATGTGGTGCTCTTTCTCGACGCGGCTTGCGATGGTCGGCCTGGTGCGATCACCTGCGTGCCTGTGACCGCTGAGTCCCTTCGTCCCGGTCTCTTTCATCAATTGACACCGCAATCGCTTCTGTCTTTATGCGAACGACTGTACTTCGCAAGGCCTCGTGCGTTTGTCATTTCCATGGGCGGAGAATCATTTGCTTTCGCAGAAACGCTCTCTACCGCAGCCAGCAGGACTCTCCCGCAGTTCGTTAGCGCGGTGCACGAGCTTGTAGATAGCTTGAAGTGCCCGAAATGACTGCGATATACGAGTGCGCTTAGCCCGAGTTGTGTTCAGCAGCTGAAGGTCTCTCGCTATCAGATTCGGCGATCCCGATCACAACTCGAACATAGGGCGGCACTTCCAGGGCGAGTACCCGCGGTTTTCTAGCGAGTCGTCGCTGCAAGCCGAGGCTGGCTGTTAGCCTGGCATGTCGCACAGAAGCGAGCCGTTTTGAGGTCAATCCACTCGACGGAGTGCGACGAAGACATGACGCAGCTCCGATCGTCGCAATGCATCAGCCCCAGAGTATGACCCAACTCGTGCACAGCCTCTTTCAAGAGCCGCTCTTGCAGCAATGGTTGGTCCGCTGGAAAGCCGTAGACCTCCTGCCGCAGGCGGTGCGCTGAGACAACCGCACAAGCACCATCGAGCTGCGCTTCACCAAACACGAAGGTCAGGACAGGAATGTAGAGATCGAAGTAGGTGACAGCGAGTACCTTCCACGCAGTCAGATTCGGCGAGGCGGCCATTCGCGCCAGAATCTGCATTGAAGAGTACTGGCCGCGATCGACGTTAAAGGCGTACGCAGGTGTCGGCTGCGGCGGCAGGATCTGGCAACGAGCCGAGAACACCTTTGCTAGAGTGACGCTCAAGACCTCCACAAGATTCGGAGGCACATCTCCCAGCGGAACCAACTGGATACACTTCACGGCGCGTCGGCCGTCACTTTCTTCCAGCCATATCGCTTGAGCTTGTTGTGCAGCGTGACGCGGTCGATGTCTAACACTTCGGCAGCCAGCGTTTGATTTCCGTGACACTCGTCGAGAACTTCCAGAATGTGCACTCGTTCGGCCTCTTCGAGGGTACGAGCCGAGCCATAGGAGGTTGGCAGACGCAGCGAGAAATCGCCAGGTTCCAATTCGGAATTATGAGCAACGACCATGGCGCGTTCGATCGCGTTTTCGAGTTCGCGCACATTCCCCGGCCACGCGCATCGCATCAGCAGTTCCATCGCACCGGGCGCCACGCGAACCACCGGCTTATTCATCGCTACGGCAAACTTATGGACAAAATGGTCGGCAAGCAGGGGAATATCTTCTTTGCGTTCGCGCAGCGCGGGAAGATGAATCTGAAAAACATTGAGGCGGTAGAACAAGTCACAGCGAAACTTGCCCTCCTCGATCAACCCTTCCAGATTTTTGTTGGTAGCCGCGATGCAGCGAAAATCAACATGCAGAGGTTGCGTCGCCCCAACACGGGTAATCTCACGCTCCTGCAGCACACGCAGCAGGTCGGTTTGTGTTTTTAGGCTGATGTCGCCGATTTCGTCCAGGAATACGGAGCCGCCCTCGGCCGTCTCGAAGCTGCCTTTCTTCCGATACTGCGCGCCGGTAAAAGCCCCCTTCTCGTGACCGAACAACTCACTTTCCAGGAGCGATTCGGCAAGCGCGCCGCAATGAAGAACCACAAAAGGGTTGTAGCGTCGCGGGCTAGCCGAGTGAATGGCCCGCGCCACCAACTCCTTGCCCGTGCCGCTTTCGCCGGTAATCAAGACCGTCGCGTCCGTAGGGCCAACGGTTTCAATGGCTTCGCAGACGCGCCGCATGGCGGAACTCTGGCCGACCAAGTCCTGGGGCTTGGTGGTCGCTGCTATGGTCTCGCGCAACCGGACGTTTTCGTGTTCCGTCGATTTGTGAGCGAGCGCGTTTTTGAGCGTGTGCGCGATGTCATCCGGGTCAAAGGGTTTCGTGACGTAGTCGTAGGCGCCATTCTTCAAGGCACTAACCGCAGTTTCCACCGAAGCGTACCCGGTCATGATGATCACAACCAGATCTGGGTTGATTTCCTTCAACCGCCGCTGCAACTCAATCCCATCCGTTCCCGGCATCTTGATGTCCACCAGAGCGATGTCGAAAGGGCGTTCGGCCAACAAAGCGAGTGCGGCGGCGGCGCTGTCCGCCGTGCTGACATCGTAGTTTTCTTCGCGAAACCATTTACTCAGCGAATCGCGGACAATCAGCTCGTCGTCAACGATCAGCAGATTTGGCTTTTTCTCCATGTGCACTCCTCACGCCGCGGCCTTGGAGCGATCGAGCGAATCGCTCACGCCGTTCACGGGCAAATTGATGGTGAACAAAGCTCCGTGTCCCGGTTCTGAACTCACCTCGATGCGGCCCTGATGGCGTTCCACGATGTTGCGGCTAATAGCCAAGCCTAGACCCAAACCATGGCCGCGCTCCTTGGTCGTGAAAAACGGTTCGAAGAGATTGGGCAAAAGCTCGGGAGCAATTCCCACGCCATTGTCCTGAATCTGGATTTGCACGTCGGACGAATCAGGCAGACGCCGCGTGCTTATGTGCAAGCGGCCGCTCGAAGGCATGGCGTCGATGGCGTTCATGACCAGGGAAACCACTACTTGCTCGATTTGTGCGGCGTCGCATCGCAACAATGGGAGATCTGGCGCCAATTCAAGTTCCAATTCGATGTTGGCCAGCTTCAGTTGGTGTTGCACGAGCCGGACGCAACGATCAATCGCGCTGTTAAGGTCTGCGGGTTCGCAGTTCATCGGCGTCGAGCGGGCGAACGTCATCAGATTTCTCACGATTTCGCCACAGCGCCGGCTTTCCTGCTCAATAAGGTCCAGCGAACTCAGAGCATCTTTCTGTTTGGCGGGATCATTTTGTCCGTACTGTCGCTTGAGCAGTTTGGCATAGGTAAGGATTCCTGCGAGTGGGTTGTTAATCTCGTGGGCTACGACGGCGGCCAGCTTGCCGATGGACGCCATCTTTTCCACCCGAAGCATTTGTTCATGCGCGCGATTGAGCTCACGAGTTTTTTCTTCTACTCGTTCTTCGAGATTTCGGGTAGACGCGTCCACTTCCTTGCGGGCCTCATGCAGTTCGCGGCTCATGCCGTTAAAAGAGTCGGCCACGCCGGCCAATTCGTCGTTGCCCTCAATCGATAGCTGATATCCGAGCTCGCCCGACGCAAGACGCTTGGTACCAAGCTTCAGCGCGTTCAGCGGACCATGGATCACGCGCCACGTAAAGATAGGAATTAAGGAAGAGACTGCCAGCACCGCCAGCACGGTATAGAGCAAGGTTTGCCTCGTTGCGGCCGCTAGGTTCGCATCTGCTGTGGACAACGAAAGGTTGGTGTCCAGAACACCGAGAATCTTCTGGCCGGCGGGATGCACGTGGCAGCCTGCAGACGAACACGCAGGCGAGTTCTCGATCGGGTTGATGATCCCCAGCGTGCGCTCACCGGAGGTTAGTCGATACGTCCGGAAGCGATCTGGCCGGTTCAAGTGCGTTAGCGGCTGCGTTTGCGCATGGCAGCCATAGCAAGCTTCTGCGCTCTTGTCGACGAGTGTGTTGGTTTCTGCGACATCCGAAGAGAAGCTGATGCGCCCTTCCTGATTGATGATGCGAACGCGCACAACGCCGGGCTCATGTCCGATCTCGGTGATGAGGTGATACAACCCGTCGCGCTCGTTTCGCAGCATGTGATAGGACGCATTTCGCTTGATCACGTCGCTAAGGCGTTCTGCGCTGGTGAGCGTGCTTTTCTCCAATTGCTGGCGATAGAGTCGAATGTTCAGATAGCCCAGCAGACCGAAGAAACACGCCATCGCGCTCACCAACAACACCGCGAGTTTTGCGGACAGGCTGTGCAAGTGGCGGGGCCACCGTCGGGCGAGAGCGGCTATGGATTCATAGAGGGACATGACCTGGCTCGAATGCTACAGATGAACGCTCAGGGGATTTCTCCAGTCCTGAGCCTGGAAAAATCGGGAGATACTTGGCCGCCAACGCAAAAATCAGGAACGCAGCGCCCACGATGCTGGCCGTCACCGCGAGTTCCGTCCATCGCGGTACATAGCGCATCCCGGCAGAACCTTCCATCCCGGTGATGCTGACGTTCAGCCGGTTGGTGACAAAGCCAAGAACCACTAAAATCGCGCATAAATACAAGCCGTTGGCGCTTTCGCGGACTCGTCGAAACAGAAGAAGACTAATAGGCGCAAACAAACCGATGCACACTTCGAAGTAGAACAGACTTGTTTCATACGTTCGGTGTTTCAACAATCCGAGAACGTCTCGATGATGCAAGTCCTGGAAACGAAGAACTGCATAGACCGCCAGCGCAACCAGCAACGTTCGGCCCAATCCTTGCAGCAACGGAAGCTCCAACTGTTTCCCGAATGCGCGAGAACTCATGCACGACTCGAAAATCGTCATAGCGAGCCCGACACAAATCGCGGAGAGGAAAAAGAAAACCGGCAGGAGTGGCGTGTACCAAAGCGGATGCAACTTATTGGGCACGATTAAGTAGAGGCTGCCCAAAGATGACTGATGGAGCGTAGACAGCAATACGCCCGCGATGACTAACGGAATCGCAATCGCCCGCTGAACACGCAGCAATTTCTCCAGCCGCAGCCGCTCAAAAACCACCGGCGCGAATTCCAACGACAGAACTGTCGTGTACAGCGTGACGCACCAAGCCACTTCAAACATCACCGAGCGCGGGTTCCACATCACCAGCGGATGCCAGATCCTGTAGCCGCGGCCGAGATCAAAGAGCAGCGCGACCACGACCAGAAGATAGCCGAGAAACGCCGTGAGCACCGTCGGCCGCACGATAGGCTTGAACCTTTCCAGATGAAAAATATAGACGGCTGCCGTTAGCGTGAACCCTCCGGCCGCCATCATCACGCCACACAGCACGTCGAATCCAATCCACACGCCCCAGGGGAAGGAGTCGCTCAAATTGGTCGTGGCGCCCAATCCGCGCGAGAAGCGGAGCACGGTGGCGTAAAAGCCGGCAAGAAGGATGACCGTGAGAATGGCCGTCCAGAATGTGAGTTTGGGCTTGAACATTTCCATCTCCCTTTACTTGTTGCCTTGCGTCTTTTTTGGGGAGCGGCCCTCCGCGGCCGCAACCTCGATGCTTCGGTTGCGGATCCACCAGATGCCGCCCAGCAGCAGTCCACCGACCGTAACCAGATCGGGGATGTGCGAAAGCACGCGATACGTCAGCAGTGGCATGGAATCAGAGCTCAAGTCGCCCGGGTAGCCAAATTCCGTGACTGGAACGCTCGAGAGCAGAAGAACAGACGTTCCGCCGACTTCCGTCACTCCGTAAATATGATCAACATACTGTTGCGGACTTTTGGCGATGCGCTCGCGCGCTTCGGCAATCAATTCGTCGCGTTCGCCAAATTTGGTTGCGCCAGTAGGACACGCCTCGGCGCAAGCCGTCGGCTTTCCAGCCGTCACGCGGTCCGCACACATATCGCATTTGCGGACGCGCGGAATCGCTTTGTCCCATTCGTACTTGGGAACGCTGAAAGGGCAAGCCACCATGCAGTAACGGCATCCGATGCAGCGCGACTCCTCGTAAATCACAGGGCCCTCGGGAGTTTTGCGTAGGGCGGCCACGGGGCACACGGAAGCGCAGGTTGGATCCTGACAATTCATGCAGAGCCGCCGCATGAACTTGTCGCCGTGTGTGAGAATCGTCGTGAACTTGTACTCAGACTGCTTTTCCTGAGCCGCTATCTCATCGTTGTACGGGAGATGATTGCGGTCCGCGCAGGCTTTCTCGCAGGCCCTGCAACCAATACACAGCGTGGCGTCATAAAGAATGGCCTTGCTCATACAGTTTCTCCTCGAGCCGCAATCGCTTCAGCGAGAGGACTGGGCAGCAGGCGGATCAGGTAGGATGTGCGCCTTGGCTGATGAGCGATGCAAAACTCATCAGACAGTTCGGGCGGCTTGAATCCAAAGGTGGGAGCGCTGAGCTTCTCAGCAATCATGGAGGTACTTCCCAACGCCTATATGTTCTCGCCACGACGACATCTGAAACTGTGATAGCGGCGACGCCTCAGAGTGACATACGTCACGACATCGCTTCCCTACGTGCGGGCTTTCCCACCTAGGAACAAAAAAGAAGGGCTCCCAGTGCAGGAGCCCTTGATCCAATCCGCGGGAATCGAAAGCCACGGAGTCAGATGAGGAAAAACTCATGCGTCAATTCTTGCCAGTTCTGTCCAGGAACTTCCGCCGTGAGGTCACGCACCGCAATGCCACCATCTTGAGCAACGGCACCTGCGAAATTCGGCATCTTGGCTTGCAGTCGGCCAGCAGCTTCTGTCATCCACTTGCGCGCCACTTCTCCGCTGATTAGGTTGCGGAAATTCGTCTTGGCATCCGGTGACATCACGGAAACCATCCAGCCGCCCTTGTACGGCTCGCGCAGAGAAATAGTCGGGTCTTTCAAGAGGTCTTCGTTGACGTTCGTAATTTCGCCTTCGATTGGCGAGGCAATTTCCGCTTTTTGCCCGTCCCGAACTATCGTTGCCAGCTTCTGTCCCTGGCGGATCCATTGCCCGCGCTTGGGCAGCGCAAGGCTGTCGCACTTGCCAATGAGGCAAGCAGCGAAATCATCCAATCCGACGCGCACCAATGTCGGACTTTCCTCAAGCGCCCATGTGTGGCCGGGGTGATAGCGCAAATTCTCCGGCAACGCAAAACCGCAGACGTAGCTCGGCTGCAACCCAACCGGAACGCGGTCTTTCTGAATGAGAATTTTCTCTTCTGTCCGACTCACCGGCTCCGTCACGCGCTTGCGATTGCGCACGTAGTCGATCGTGAGGAAAATTGCGAACATTGCCACGACCAGCAGGACTGTCATAAACCACCTCCGGCGCTTTCCTTTGCGCCGCTTTCGAAGATAGGATAGGCAAACGTGTCGCCAATTCGCAGGGGTGCGCGTTCAAATCCCCAAGTCACCTGGAATGAATCAGATCGAGAACTTCACCTGTACCTGGCCGGCGGCTCGCCAAAATCCGCCTGCTGAAAATTACCTCGGAGCGAGATCAGAACATCAGCGAGGCAGAATCTATCTGCCTTGCTTGCAATTTCTTACGAGCATCTATCGGGCGCTGAAAACTTCAGCTGCCTGCCTGTTGAAACTTTCTACTGCCGGACAACGCCCTGCGGGCGCAACCACGCTGCCTCCTCGCTTCGTCGTGTCATCACGCCCTCAGGTGACACGCCGCACAGTGAGCAGCGCATCATCGAGCAGAAACTGAGCTACGCTACAACACTGAGGATTTCGGATGACGCGAGCCAAGTTTTTCCTCTGCGCAGAAATCGTGGCCGCTGCACTGTTCCTCTCCGCGAACTCCAGCAGCCCGTCTGCGCCGCCCATTCGAGCTGCCACTTCACAGAGCACAATACAAAACTCCAGCGTTGCGCCGACGCTTCTCACCGCGAGCTTCCTGGGAGGCAATGCCGAAGACGAAATCACGGGCATCGCTTTCGATCAAAGCGGCGATGTCTATCTCGTGGGAACAACAAATTCCCCGGATTTGCCGGTCACGGCATCTGCCTTCCAGAAGACTATCACCGGCTCATATCGCCACACATTCGTCGCCAAATTGAATCCGACGGCAACCATCATCCTCTCGCTGACGTACCTTGGTGGAAGTAGGGAGGACTACGCCAGTGCGATCGCCGTGGACCAGGCGGGCTATGCTTACGTCGCAGGCACCACAGTTTCCGCCGATTTTCCCACCACGCCTGGTGCGGCTCAGACCAAGTTTGGCGGCGCAGACATCTTCGGCGACGCGTTTGTCACCAAATTCGACCCCACTCTCTCGCAACTCATCTACTCCACCTACCTTGGTGGCAGCAAAGATGACTTGGCTGCAGCAATCGCCGTGGACTCGGTGGGCCAGGCTTACGTGGCAGGTTCGACCCGCTCGCGTAACTTTCCTGTGACGTTGGGAGCATTTCAGGCAGCGTACGGCGGTAGCTCTTCCAATATTTCCGGTTCCGGCGGCGATGCCTTCGTTGCCAAGCTCGATTCCTCTGGCAGCATGCTCTTGTACTCGACCTTTCTGGGTGGCAATGGCGAGGACAGCGCATCGACCATTGTTCTGGACAGTTCCGGGAACGCGATCGTCGCCGGAGGAACGAATTCCTCCAACTTCCCGGTCACGAATGGCGCCGTCCAATCCACGTTCGGCGGCAGTGGCGACTCATCGCAAACCGGCGGCGATGCCTTTGTGACAAAACTCAACACCTTCGGAACCGGCTTGATTTTCTCGACGTTCCTAGGAGGTTCGAGTTCGGATGCCGCAAGTAGCGTCGGGTTGGACAACCTCGGAGATGTCCACATCCAGGGCTTCACCAACTCAACAAACTTTCCCACGTTTCACCCCTTGCAGGCATCGCTCGCCGGAAAAAGCGACCTTTTCCTGGCCAAGCTTGATCCTTCCGCCACAATGCTGCTGTATTCCACCTATCTTGGAGGCAGTGGTCGCGACGGGGCTCTCGGCGTGACGGACTCCTCTGGCTTTGTCTACGTTGTTGGCGACACGGATTCCGCGAATTTCCCGCTCATGAACGCTCTGCAACCCTACTTTGGGAACACGGACGTTTTCCTCGTCAAAGTTGATGCCACCGGATCAACCTTGCTCTACTCCAGCTACCTCGGCGGCGGCGATTCTGATTTCGGCAGCGCGATTGCCCGGAGTCCCGATGGGACTCTATGGATGGGCGGTTCCACGTTTTCAGAGAATTTCCCAACCTTGAATGCACTTCAGCCCACGAAACATGGCGGAATGACGGACGCGTTTTTCGCTCATATTGTAGAGACCGCAGTTCCGCCCCAGAACCAGACCGCCGATTTGGCGCTTACCATTACGGCCGACCGCACCAGCGTCGCGAATGGTGAACCTTTGAACTTCTCCGTCTCAGTCACCAACAAAGGCCCGTCCGCAGCGGCCCATGTGGTTATGTCTGAATTTCTTCCCTCTTCTCTGACCTTCTCTTCGGCCACTGTGAGCCAGGGTTCCTGTTCGGGAGGCTCGTACGTAGCCTGCAATCTGGGAACGCTCAACTCGGGCGCGACCATCAATGGAACTATTTCCACTGCCGTACCGCAATCATCGAACATCACCCTTGGCGGTACGCTCTTGGTCACCGCCGACGTGCTGAGCGCCGCTTTCGATCCCAACCTCGCTGACAACGGATCGCAGGTCTCCCTGGCTCTCAGTGTCCACGGCACTACGGGAGGCGGACCAGGCGGAAGCGGCTGCTTCATCGCAACCGCCGCCTATGGTTCGTATCTGGATCCACACGTCCGAGCGTTACGCGAGTTTCGCGACGGCCATCTCTTGTCCAATCGCCTGGGGCGTCGCTTTGTGCGTTCCTATTATCGGTATTCGCCACCCATCGCCGCCACGATCCAACGCTCCGCGACGCTGCGCTCGCTCACACGTTGGCTACTCACGCCCATCGTTTTTGCGGTCGAATATCCGCTGCAAACCACCGGCGCGCTTTTTCTGTTTTTGCTCCTCACTATTGTGCTCGTCGTGCGCCACCGCTCCAGGAGATTTCATCACTAGTGCGCCTCATCCACCGCATCGCAAATCGGGAGCGAAGAGTACAAAAGCTTCCACTCACTCCGCGCACGCGTCACACACGGAGCCTTCCGAGGTGCCAGAATTTCTGTAACCCATTGAATTTTTAAGCCTGTAAGAATGGCGGAGAGGGTGGGATACTCACCCGGTTCTGTTTGGTATCTCTTTGCTTTTGCTATCAGATGCACGGAAACTGCATCAATACTGGAGATTTGTAAAATCTAGCTCCATTTCACTGTTTCT
>Ga0335081_10004284_pt1 | contig 22501 bp, 19 predicted proteins | sample Lox_Sample_35_FD_206713 | JGI IMG/M metagenome (GOLD analysis project Ga0335081, IMG submission 206713) | Soil microbial communities from Loxahatchee National Wildlife Refuge, Florida, United States - Lox_Sample_3.5 | ecosystem: Environmental > Terrestrial > Soil > Wetlands | place: USA... | reverse complement strand
GTCAGCTCCTCCCACCACGTGGTGGCCGCGGCCGGATCGCTGGTATCGGCGCAGATCCGGCGGGTGGACGAGATCAGCGACGGGTCGCCGGCGGCGAGGCGGTCGGCCAGGGCGAGGTGCCACAGGTGCGGCTGGCCGTGATAGACCGCGCCCTCGGTGGCGAGCAGCTGGAACGGGGCCACGCGCACCCCGGCCAGCCCGTCGGTGGACCAGCAGTAGCGCAGGTAGGCGGCGGTGAACGCGTCCGCGTTGGCCCGCCGGGACCTGGTCCGGTCCAGCAGCTCGCCGATGCCGGGCAGGCCGCGGGCGGCCGCCTGCTCCAGGGCCGAGACGGCGGCCGGGAGCGAGGCGCGGGCGGCCGCGCCGACGGCGGCGTACTGGTCCTTGATCAGCTGGCCGGCCTTGACGTTCCACGGGATCAGTTCGGCGTCCAGGAGCAGCCAGGACGTGTCGAGCTCGGCGAAAAGCCCGGCCGCCTCGGCCGCCGCGCGCAGGCGGTCAAGCAGCGACGCCGTCAGCATCGCGGGAAAGAACGGACGGCCGGTCCTGGTCCAGACGGCGCCTGGGGCCGGAGAGACGCCGAAGCGGGCGGCCGCGTCGTCAGGCGACCGGCACACCAGCAGCACCGCGCGCGAGCCCATGTGCTTCTCCTCGCACACCACCTCGGCCACGCCCTCGGCGCGGTAAGCCGAAAAGGCCTGGTCGGGGTGCTCGAGCAGGTCGCCGTCGGCCTGGGTGGCGACTGGGCTCATGGTCGGCGGCAGGTAGAGCAGCCAGCGCGGGTCGATCGCGAACCGGCTCATCACCTCCAGCGCGGCCGCGGCGTGCGCGTCGCGGATCCCGACCCGGGGCAGGTACGCCGTCTCGATCACGCGGGACCCGGAGACGTCCGTGATGTCGAGGACGTCGGGCTCGCGCCGCGCGGCCAGCGGGGCGGAAACCGAGGGGAACGGCTTGGCCGGGGGGTGGTAGACGCGGGCGGCGGGGACAGAGACCAGCGACCGTTCGGGATATCGGAGCGCGGTCAGACGGCCACCGAACACGCAGCCCGTATCCACGCACAGGGTGTTGTTCAGCCACTCCGCGGCCGGCACCGGGGTGTGGCCGTACACCACGACGGCGCGGCCCCGGTACTCGGTCGCCCACGGGTAACGGACCGGCAGGCCGTACTCGTCGGTCTCGCCGGTGGTCTGTCCGTACAGGCAGAACTCGCGGACCCGGCCCGAGGCGCGGCCGTGGTAGCGCTCGATCAGGCCGGCGTGCGCCACCACCAGGCGGCCCCCGTCCAGCACGTAGTGGCTGATCAGGCCGTCGACGAACCGCTCCACACCGGCCCGGAACTCCTCGGTCTGGGCGTCCAGCTGCTCCATCGAGGCGTCCAGGCCGTGGCTGCGCTTGACGTTCTTGCCGCGCAGCGCCTTGAGCAGCTTGGCCTCGTGGTTGCCGGCCACGCAGTATGCGGTTCCGGACCCGACCATGGCCATGACCAGGCGCAGCACGCCCGGCGTGTCCGGGCCCCGGTCGACCAGGTCGCCCACGAAGACCGCGCGCCGGCCGCCGGGGTGGCGGGCGCCGACGGGGCGGCCGGCCGCGTCGCGGTCGATCTCGTAGCCGAGCGCCGCCAGCAGCTCCTCGAGTTCGGCCCGGCAGCCGTGCACGTCGCCGATGATGTCGAACGGGCCTGCCTCGTGCCGCAGGTCGCTGTACAGCCTGGTCCTGCCGATGGCAGCGGCGGCGACCTCCTCGGGCGTGTGCAGCACGTGCACGGTGCGGAACCCTTCGCGGGGCAGCCCGCGCAGGCCGCGGCGGAGCTGGCCGCGCTGGCGGCGGAGCACGTGCGGGCCGAAGTCCCGGTCCGGGCGGCCCGCGTTCCGCTCGGCGCAGAGCTTTTCCGGCAGGTCCAGCACGATCGCGGCCGGCAGCACGTCGTGCTCGCGGGCCAGCATGACCAGCTCGCGGCGGGCTTCGGGCTGCACGTTGGTGGCGTCGATGACGGTCAGGCGGCCGGCTTTGAGGCGCTGGCCGGCGATGAACTGCAGCACCTCGAACGCGGCCGCCGTGGCGGACTGGTCGTTCTCGTCGTCGGCGACCAGGCCACGGCAGAAGTCCGACGAGATCACCTCGGTCGGCCTGAAGTGCGTCCGGGCGAACGTCGACTTGCCCGAGCCGGTCACACCGATCAATAGGACCAGGCTCAGCTCGGGGATGGTCAGTTCCACGGTTCCGCCCCCTTCGCCAGGACCGCGAGCTGGGTGGGCGGGCCGTCCCGCGGGTCCTCGGGGCCGACCGGCAGGAACCTGGCCTGGTAGCCGTAGCGGTCGGCGACCCGCCCGGCCCAGGAACGGAACTGGGCCCGGGTCCACTCGAAGCGGTGGTCCGGGTGCCGCGCCGCGCCGGCCGCCAGCGTGGCGAAGTGCGCGTTGTACTCGGCGTTGGGGGTGGTGACGACGACGGTGGCGGGCGCGGCCGCGCCGAACACGACCCGTTCAAGCGCGGGGATCCGGTCCGGGTCCAGGTGCTCGATGACCTCCATCAGCACGGCGGCGTCCAGCCCGGCCAGCCGGTCGTCGCGGTAGGTGAGCGAGGACTGGAAGATCGTCAGCCGCTCGCGCTGCTTGTCCGGCATCCGCTCCAGGTTCAGGTGACGGGCAGCCAGCTGCAGGGCCCGGGCGGACACGTCGGTCGCCACGACGTGGTCGATGCCGACCTCGCGCAGCAGGTCCCGGGTGAGCGCGCCCGCGCCGCAGCCGAGGTCGCCGACCCGCCGGGCGCCGCGCTCCCGCAGTACGGCCAGGATGGCCTCGCGGCGCTGCACGGCGAGCGGCTGGTCCCGTGGCTCATCCGGGATCGCGTTGTCGAGTTCTTCCGGCTCGGTGTCGTCGGATTCGGCCAGCCGGGCCAGCGCGGACCGGGTGAGCTTCTTCTGGTGGCTGAGGTAGCGGCGGGTGATGAGCTCCTTCTCCGGGTGCCCGGCCAGCCAGTCGCCGCCGGCCCGGATCAGCTTGTCCACCTCCTCGGTGGACACCCAGTAGTGCTTGGCGTCGTCGAGGACTGGCAGCAGCACGTACAGGTGGTTCAGCGCGTCCGCTAGCCGGAGCTCGCCGGCCAGCCGCAGGCCGAGGTACGGAGAGTCGCCCCACTCGGGCGGGGTCAGCGGGTTCCTGTCCGTCTCGACGGTCCAGCCGAGGGGTTCGAAGACGCGGTGGGCAAGCGTCGCGCCGCCCCGGCAGCGCAGGGCCGGGATGTTGATGGCCAGCGGGATGCGGCTCGCGGCCAGGGCGGGACGCGCGTCGCAGCGCCCGGTGAGCGCGGTGCGGAAGGCCTCCTTGATCGCCACCGCGAGCAGGCTGGAGGCGGCGTACGGCCGGTCGTTGACGTACTGGCCGAGGGCGATGTCCTTACCGGCGTTCCCGCGGTCGCGGACCAGGCCGATCGGGTCCACCTCGAGCAGCAGCGCGGCGGTGCACCGCTCCGGCGCCGCCTCGGGGTAGAACACGTGTGCCTGACCAGCCGCGACGGCGAACGTCTGGGCCCGGTCCGGGTGCTTGTGCAGCAGGAAGCCCAGGTCGGTCGCTGGCGCGCGGGTGGTGGTGATGGTCAGCAGCACACTGCATTGTGTCCGGCCAGGTACGGACAGATCAAAACCATTAGGGCCGAACGGGCCACCGAACTCGCTCAGCCGTGCTCGGTGGCGAGCCTGGCGCTGAAGCCGAGGAGCACGGCGCCCGTGGTGGCGTCGAGGCCGCGCCGCACCGTGCGGCGCATCAGCACGCGCCGGGCGCCGTGCAGGCCGGTGACCAGCGCGAGCTGGTAGCTCAGGCCGAGCACCGCGTGGCTCCAGGCCAGCACAAGCAGCCAGCCGAGGCCCGCCCCCGGGGTGAGGAACTGCGGCAGTTCTTGGTGACCACGGCGAAATCGGGCCCGGGGATCAGCACCAGGACCACGGCGAACGCCAGGAACTCCGCGTACTTCGACCACGACATGGTCTTCACGCTACCGGGTGGGGTAGGAGTGGAGCGTGGCGCGCTGGGTGCTGCACATGGACCTCGACCAGTTCATCGCGGCGGTCGAGGTCCTCCGGCATCCCGAACTGCGCGGGCGGCCCGTGGTGGTGGGCGGTGACGGCGACCCGACCAAGCGCGGCGTGGTGAGCACCGCGTCCTACGAGGCCAGGGAGCACGGCGTGCACTCCGGGCTGCCGCTGCGGACGGCGGCCAGGCGGCTGCCGGATGCGGTGTTCCTCCCGGTGGACCGGGCCGCCTACGAGGAGATCTCGGAGACGGTGATGGAGGTTCTCCGGTCGACCGGCGCGGTGGTGGAAGTGCTCGGCTGGGACGAGGCGTTCGTCGGCGTCGACACTGAGGACCCCGAGGAGTTCGGCCGGTCGCTGGCGCGCCAGGTCAAGGAGGCCACACAACTGGACTGCACGGTGGGGATCGGCGAGAACAAGCTGCAGGCCAAGATCGCCACCGGGTTCGGCAAGCCGGCCGGGGTGTTCCGGCTGACGTCCGCGAACTGGTTCGAGGTGCTCGGGGCGAGGCCGACCGAGGCGCTGTGGGGCATCGGCGCCAAGACGGCGAAGAAGCTGGCCGGTCTCGGCATCGGCACCGTCAGCGACCTGGCCAGCGCCGACCCGGACGCGCTGGCCGCGGTGTTCGGGCCGATGACCGGGCCGTGGCTGGTGCTGCTGGCCTGCGGCCGGGGCGACGCCGAGGTGGACGACTCGCCCTATGTGGCGCGCGGCCATGGGCGCGAGGAAACGTTCCAGCGGAACATCGCCGGCTGGTCGCAGGTGGAGGCCGAAGTGGCGCGGATCGCCGGGCTGCTGGCTCATGACCTGGCGTCGGAGCCGCGGCCGGCGCTGCGGATCGTGGTGAAGGTACGGTACGCGCCGTTCATCACCGAGACGCACGGGGTGACGCTGGCCAAGCCTTCCTCGGACCCCGCGGTGATCGCGCGGGCGGCGGCCGAGGCACTCGGCAGGTTCACCGGGCGGCGCCCGGTGCGGCTGCTGGGCGTGCGCGCCCAGTTCGAGAAGGGCGCCCGGTTAGACGGTGCTGGCTATACCGGCCGCTGCATGCCGATCTCGCCGACGGCGGGGTTCGAGGGCAGCGGCTGGCGTTCGGCGGTGGCGGTGAACCCGCACCGCTCGTACAGCAGGCGGGCAGGCTTGTTGGTCTCGGTCACCCACAGGTGCACGGTGCTAGCACCCTGCTGCCTGGCCCACCCGGCGACCGCGTCGATGACCGCCTCACCGACGCCGCGCCCCCGGGCCTGCGGCCGGACGAACATGCTGACCAGCTCGACGACCTCCGGCGCCGCCAGGTACCCGCCGCCCAGGCCGGCCGGGCCGACCTCGGGCAAGAACGCGATGAACGAGCCGTCACGGCTGGCCCTGCGGCACCACTCGTCCTCGCCGAAGGCGACCTCCCTGGCGTGGGTCGAGCCGAAGGCGTCCGGCGCGTCGAGCAGCGCCTGCAGGCGGATCTCGCGCAGCGCCTGCCAGTCGGTCATCGTCGTCGCACGCACCAGGACCATGCCTCATCGTCCCTTCGGGCGTGTCTGCCGCTCAACTTTTTTTCCGGCCTCACGCCTCAGCCGTCGCTGTAGGCCCGCCGCCTCGATGGCCAGGGCCTTGCGGGTGCCGCGGCCGGTGCTCACGTTCACCGTGCCGGCCGGCTGGTAGGTGTACCAGACCGGGGCGGTCAGCGGGCCGCGGCCGTCCGGCGAGGCCACGCTGAGCACCCCGACGTGCAACCCGGCCAGGAACTCTTCGCGCTCGGCCCGGCTCATCGTCGCCGACATGTGATCCTCCTCAGGTGAAGCGGCGGGCGCTCGGGTAGTTCTGGCCGCCGTCCACCACGATGTTCGCACCGGTGACCCAGGACGCCCGCTCGGACAGCAGGAACGCGACCACGTCGGCGACCTCCGGCAGCGAGCCGAGGCGGCCGAACGGGAACTGGCCGGCCAGGAAGGCGGCGAAGTCTTCCGGGTTGGCCCGCTGGAAGCTGTCCCAGCCGCCGCCGGGAAACATGATCGAACCGGGACTGACGGCGTTCACCCGGATGCGATCCGGTGCGAGTTCCTGGGCGGCCGTCGCGGCTAGGTGAATCTCGGCCGCCTTGGCGGCCGCGTAGGCGGTCCGCGGCGCGGGCCGCATCCCGGTGATCGAGGAGATGATCACCACGGCGCCGCCGCCCGCGGCCTGAAGGTGCGGTCGCCCGGCCCGGATGAGCTCGACGGCGTGGCCCGCATTGAGCGCGAACGTCGCGGTGAACTCGTCGTCGGCGGCACTGGTGAGGTTGCCTGTCCCGACCGTGCCGCCCGCGTTGGCCACTAGGTGATCCAGGCCGCCCAGCGCGCTGGCGATCTCCGCCACGGCACGCTGCAGCGCGGGAGTATCGGTGACGTCGGCCGCCGCGGTGGCGACCGGAACCCCGCGGGGCTCCAGCCGCCCGGCGGCCTCGGCCAGGCCGGCCGCGTCCCTGGCGACGAGGCCCACGGCCGCGCCTTCGGCGGCGAGCGCCGCGGCCACCGCGAAGCCGATGCCCCGGCTACCTCCGGTGATCAGCGCACGGCGGCCGCGCAGGCTCAAGTCCATGGATGGCTCCTCTCCTCCGGTCCCCCTGGTAGCAGGCGTCCCGTCAGGACTACCACACGGCGGAAGCGGAGCACCCAGACGCTGCGTTAGCCGTGGGCGTAGTTGCTGGCGCCGTACCAGTCCACCACCACGACCGGCTCATCCCCGACCACCCAGGCGTCGTGACCCTGGGGCAGCGCGGTGACGTCGCCGGGCCGGGCGTCGAACTCGGCGCCGTCGGCCATCACCACGTGCAGCGTCCCGGCCACGTGGTACTGGAAGTGGGGTGCCTCGCACAGCTCGGTGCCGGCCAGCGGCTTGACGTGGTCCGACCAGCGCCAGCCCGGCTGCAGGGTGAGCCGGCCGATCTCGGCGCCGCCGATCTGGAGCAGGTCCAGGGCGCCGTAGTCGAAGCTGCGGGTCTCGTCGGGCGTGGTAAAGCTCTTCTGTTCCGCTTTCCCGCTCATCGGGATCTCCTTTCCTCGGCGGAGGTTTCCTGACCAGCGTGGACGGCGGTGGTTGCAGTCAGGTTGCACCGCCGGCTTTTAATAGGCGCGTGAAGTCACTGGCGGTGCGGGTGCTCGGCGACTTCGGCGTGGACGGGATCGAGCCGCAGGCGCTGGGCAGCCGCAAGGCGCGGCTGGCCCTGCAGCTGATCGCGCTGGGCGCCGGGCAGGCCGTGCCGGCCGGGGTGCTGATCGACGCGCTATGGGGAACCGTCCCGCCGGCCCGCCCCGAGGATCAGCTGGCGGTGCTGATGAGCCGGCTGCGCACGGTGCTCGGCCGTGACCGGATCGAGCACCGGGACCAGGGCTACCTGCTGCACTGTGACTGGCTGGACGCGACCGAGCTGGCGGTGCTCACCCGGGAGATGGAGGCGCGGCGGGAGGCGGGCCACGCGATGGGCGCGGTGGCGGCCGCGCGGGTCGCGCTCTCGCTGATCCGCGGCGACGGCCCGCAGCCGCTGCCCGGCGAGTGGGCCCAGCTCCGGCAGGCCGAGCTGAGCCGGCTGACCGGCCGGGCCCGGCTGGTGGCGGCCGCGGCCCTGCTCGAGGCCGGCGACTGGATGGCCGCCGCCGACGCCGCCGCGGCGGCGGCCGAACGCGACCCGTACGACGAGGCGGCGCTGCGGCTGCTGCTCCGGGCCCACGTGATGGGCGGACGGGTGGCCGGGGCGCTGTCCCTGTACGCCAGCGCCCGCGAGCGGATGGCCGACGAGCTGGGTACCGACCCGTCGCCCGAGACGACCGCGCTGTACACCGCGATCTTGCGGGGCGAGCTGACCGGGCCCGGGCCGGCCGTGTCCGGCCCGGCGGGTCCCGTCCTGGTCGGCAGAGATGACGAGCTGGCCTACCTGGAGGCGATCGCGTCGCGGGCCCGCGACGCCGTTGAGGTGGTCGTGGTGGACGGCGAGGCCGGCATCGGCAAGACGACGCTGCTGCGGGCCTGGGCCGGGCGGCGCACCGCGGCCGGGGACACGGTACTGATCGCGTCGTGCGGCCCGCTCGACCGCTCGATGCCGCTCGACGCGCTGCTGACGGCGCTGGCCGCCCTGTTGCGCGGTCTCGGTCCCGACACCGCCGCCGACGTCCTCGGCGCGGACGCGGCGCTGCTCGGGCCGCTGCTGAACCTGGCGCCGGGCCCGCGGCTGCCGCCGATGCTGGCGGACAGCATGCTGGGCCCGGCGGTGCTCTACTCGGCCCTGGTCCGGGCGCTCGGCCGCCTGGCGGAGCGCGCCCCGCTGGTGGTCGTGGTCGACGACGCCCACCTGGCCGGGCCCGCGCTGCCGGATTGGCTGCGGTTCGCCGTGCGGGAGAAGCTCGCGGTCACGGTCGTGGCCGCGGTGCGCTCCGGCGAGGGCGAACCGCTGCCCGCGTCGGCTTTCGTGCACCTCGGCGCGCTGGGCCGGGACGCGGCCGCCGAGCTGGTCGGGGCGGGCCGGGTCGACGAGCTGTACACGCGGTCCAGGGGGCACCCGCTCTTCCTGACCGAACTGGCCCAGCAGGCCGCGGGCTCGGACCTGCCCGCGTCGCTGGTCGAGTCGGTGTCCGCGCGCTGCGACGAGCTGGGCCCGGCCGGGCTGCTGCTGCGCACCGCCGCGGTGATCGGCCCGGACCTCGACGTGGACCTGCTCGCGGCCGTGCTCGGCCGACCCGCCGTCGCCCTGCTCGACGACGCCGAGCAGGCCGTGGCCAAGCAGTTCCTGGTCGAGGCGGACGGGATGTTCAGGTTCCGGCACGAACTGGTCCGCGAGGCGCTGGCGGCGAGCGCGACCGCGGGGCGGGCCGCGCTGCTGCACCGGCAGGCCGGCCGGGTGCTCGACCGCAGGCCCGGCGTTGACCCGCTGACCGTGGCCGGGCACGCGCGGCTGGGCGGGGACCTGGCGCTGGCGTCCCGCGCGCTGCGCGACGCGTCGGCGCGGGCCGCGGAACGCCACGACTACGCGGCGGCCGAGGCGCTGCTCGACGACGCGCTGCGGCTGGACGCCGGCCCGGACGGCTGGCTGGCCCGGGCCCGGGTCCGCACCCTGCGCGGGCGCTACGCCGAGGCATTGGCGGACGTGGAGCGGGCTGCACCGGCCGGCCCGGCGGCGCTCGAGGTCGGCGCGTGGGCGTCCTACTTCGGCCGCGACTTCGCCCAGGCCGCCCAGTTCGCCGCGGACGGCGCGCTCGCCGCGGACGACGCGGGGACCCGGGCCCGGTGCCTGGCGGCCGGCGGCCGGACCCACCACGCGGCGGGCGACCTGGCCCAGGCCGAGCTGCTGCTCGGCGAGGCGTTCTCACTCGCCGAGGGGGCGGACCGGGTGGCCGCGGCCGGGTGGCTCGGGGTGCTGCGGGCGCACCAGAGCCGGGCGGACGAGGCGCTGGCGCTGCTGCGCCCGGCGGCGCGCGGGCAGATCGGGGTGGAGCACACTTCGGCTACCATGCACGCGCTGCTGTTCACCGGGCACGCGCACGCCCTGGCCGGCCGGCCAGCCCAGGCGCTGGCCGCGCTGGCCAGGTACACCGCCGAGGTGGAACGGCGGCAGGTCCCGCGCTTCGCCGGGCGCGGGGTGAACTTCACCGGCTGGGTGCTGGGCAACCTGGGCGCCCGGCAGGAGGCGCTGGACCACCACCAGGAGGCGCTGGAGGCCGGGCAGGGCCAGGGCACCGCGGACGTCACCATCGCCGCGCTGGAAGACCTGGCCGGGTACTGCCTGGAGACCGGGGATCCGGACGGCGCGCGGGCCCGGCTGGCCGAGGCGTCGGCGCTGCTGCGGGGCAACCTGGTCTTCGGATGGCGGCTCCGGCTCAAGCACCAGCTGCTCACCGGGCGCCTGGCGCTGCTGGCCGGCGACGGCGAGCAGGCGCTGGCGCTGGCCCGCGAGCTCGAGTCGCAGGCGGCCGCGCTGGGCGTGCCGCGATACACCAGCGTCGCCCGGCTGCTCGCGCACCGCGCCCGCCACGCGCTCGGCAAGCCGGCCGACCCGGGCGCGGTGGCCGCAGACCTCGACCTGCTCGACGGCGCCGCGGCCATCGAGGCGTGGTGGTGGACCTGCGACCTGGCCGCCGACTTCGGCCTGCCCGCCTGGCGGGAGCGGGCCGCCGACCGGGCCGCGCGGCTGGCGCGGGGCGCGGGCGACTTCGCGGACGGGCTGCTGCGCGCGGCGGACCGGCGGCTGACCCTGGCCGGCCCGCGCCGGGTCAGCTCGCGGTGAGCACCACCATCTCCACGACCAGCGGGCCACCGCCGGTCGCGCCGTCGATAGATGCGGCCACGGCCCGCTCGGCCGCGCGCCGCGCCGCGGCCCGCCCGGCCGGGTCGAGTGACCGCAGGAACGGGGCGTAGTGGGCCATGCCCAGCCGCCACGCGACCAGTTCGGCCGGGGTGGCCAGGCCCGTCGGGACGGACACGGTGCGCGCCTGAACGCGGCTGAACCCCGCGGCGGCGGCGCTCTCGGCAAGGACCTCGGGGTCGCCGGCCCGTGACCCGGGGGCCAGGACCGCGTACCAGCCGGGCGGTTGATAGCCGAACGACCGGAAGGCACCATCCGCGGCGTCCTTAGCCGGATGCGTCCACCCCGGCGCGAACGCGCTGGCGGCGATCGCCGCGCCCGCCCGCCGCGCCTCGGCCAGGCCGTCTTCGACCCGGCCCAGGTGGTTGAGGCAGAACGCGGCCAGCACCAGGTCGAAGGCGCCGTCGCGGAACGGCAGCGCGACCGCGTCGGCTAGCACCGGGATCTCGCCGCGGCCGCGCCGCAGCATGCCTTCGGACAGGTCGGCCCCGACGACCCGGCGCGCGCCCGCGGCCAGCGCGGCCCGGCCGGCCACCCCGGTGCCCGCACCCAGGTCGAGCACCAGGCTCCCGGCCAGCGGCACCGGCGCGGCCGCCACCAGTGACCGGGCCAGCGCCTTGTACATCGCCTCCGGCCCGCCGGCCCAGCCGGCTGCCGCGGCGTCGTAGTCCGCGCGCAGCGCCGTGGTCAGCTCAGTAGTGCCGCCGCCCGTACGGATCGGGTCTCCCACCACGCGAGCTCCTCGTCGTAGCCGCCGAGTGCCTTCTCCCAGCCGAACAGGACCATGGCGCCGAGCAGGCACAGCGCCAGCTGGCGCTCCCACCAGGGACCGGTGTCGATACCGCAGCTCTCTAGTTCCTCCCGGTAGGCCGCGATCGAGGCCTCCTTGGACTGGGGCAGGCGGCGGCAGTTGATCGCGAGATACCAGGCCAGGTCGGACAGCGGCGCCCCGCGCCCCGGCTGCTCCCAGTCGAGCAGCACCGTGCGGCCCGCGTCGTCGGTGCCCAGGTTGTCGAGCTGGAAGTTGCTGTGCACGAACGTCTGCGGCGTCGCGGCCAGCGCCTCGACCAGCGGACTCGGGTCGCGGGCCAGCGGGGTGACGACCGCGGCTGCGGCGGGGGCGACCTCGGCCAGCAGCGGCCAGCCCTTCGCGACCAGACGCGGCACCAGGTGCGGCGAGCCCGCGGCGGCCTCGGCCGCCGCCATCCACGGCGAGAGCTCCAGGTAGCGGTGCATGGCCGGGACCACGTCGAACTCGTCCCCGCAAGCCCAGAAGGCCGCGTGCAGTTCGGCCATGTGCCGCAGGAACCGCGTGTGCTGGGCCAGCGGGATCGGCGCGTCGGTAGCGGGCACGAGCCACCGGCCGACGTCGTGCATCAGCAGGGCGCAGCCACGCGGCTTCGGGGCCGCGGCCACGATGGGCTGGTTCAGGCAGCCGGGCAGGCGGGCCAGGATGCCGCGTTCCCACAGGACCAGCGGGGCCCCGCGCAGGCAGCCCGAAGCCCGCATGGTCCAGTCCCGGCCCAGGTCGAGGTGCTTGAGCACGTAGGCCTGCCCGTCGATGACGACCCGCTCCAGCGAGGCTCCCGACTTGCCGGGCGCCTCGTCTAGCCCGGCCCGTTCGGTCGCACCCATGAGCAGGTCGGCCAGCTCATCCGGCACCGGCCGCCTCCATCTCGGCGAGCAGCGCGGCCGGCCAGCGGCCGCCGCAGAAGACCATGTCGGACACGATACGGTCATCGCGCACCGTCAGCACGTGCAGGTGGTGCCCGGCGTGCGGCACGCCGTTCTCGGTCCAGCTGAGCGTGTACTCGATCACCTCGGCCCTGCTGTTCTCCGGCCCGCCCTCGACGGGGTAGCGGCGCAGTTCGTCGAAGCGGGCCGGGTCGGCGAACCACCGCGCGTACTCGGCGCGGATCGCGTCGGCGCCGTCCGCGTGCAGCCGCCAGTTAGGCACGGTCGCGTCGAGCGTCGCATCCGCACTCCACGCGTCGCAGCCTTCGATGTTCGCGGTCTCGATCGCGTGCAAGAACTTGTCTATGACGGGCTTGTCTGTCACGGTCGCCTCCTTTGCGTCCCGGCCATCGTGGCTGACCCTTCTTGCAACCAGGTTGCAGCGTCGTGGAGTAGACAGAACACCGCACTCATCGGTTTCTCGTGACATCACGAACCTCATGTCGATCATGCGTACCGATTTCGCGGGTTGGCGTGGTTTTGCCGGGAAATTTCGTAGCCGGGGAGTAGAATCGAATTCAGATCCTAGAAACCTGCCCGCCACGGGACGACAACTACCGCCAGCAGCGACCAGTCCCGGCAAGGAGGTGACCCAGGTGAGTACGACGGCCCCGGCGAATGCCCGTGAGGCGCTGGACATGGTCCGCGCCGGGCTGGGCTACCTGGCCGCCGCCGACGCCGCCCAGCTGTCCGCCGCGACCCAGGCTGAGCGCCTGCGGGAACTGGAGCAGGACGCTGCGGTCCTGACCGCGGCCCGGGCGTGGATGCTGGCCGCGTTCACCGCGGGGCAGGGTCCCGCCGGGGACGGGGACTACAGCGCGGTGTCCTGGCTGATCCACCGCACCGGGATCACCCGCGGCGCTGCCGTCGGGCACAGCGCGTGGGCCAAGCGGACCGCGACGCATCCGCGGGTGATCGCGGCGCTGGCGGCCGGGCAGGTCCCGGAGTCCGCCGGGCGGCTGATCTGCCTGTAGACCGACAAGCTGCCCGGCGACTACCGGGACCAGGGCGACGAGCAACTGCTGGCCGCGTTCGCCGGCGGCCTGGGGCTGGCCGACCTGGCGGGCCTTTTCGCGGAGATATACGTGCGGGCCCGCGGGGACCTGCCGGATCAGGACCGGGGGCGGGAGTTCGCGGACCGGGAGGTGAAGCTGGCCACCACGATCGGCGGCGCCGGCGTCGTGCACGGGGACCTGACCGCCGAGTGCGCCGCCGCCGTCGCGGCGGTGCTGGACGCCTTGTCGGCCCCCGCAGGGGCCGAGGACGACCGGACCAAGGGCCAGCGGTACCACGACGCGCTGGCCGAGGCGGTGCGCCAATTAGGAAAATGCATCGTGACTTGCGTCACCCAGTGCGGTACCCGAACAGTCGGCACAGCTTAACTTCTCGCCGCCGACCATATTGGGGTAGCTTCACGTCTGCCGCTTGGGACCTGACCACCAGGCAACTACGTCATTCCTGCGGCTGCCTCACTGCCATGAGCATGGGACCACCTGCTGAGGGTTTTTGCCACGGGGATGGGACCACCTGGTTTGCCAGTGATGGACCACCTTGCTGTGATCTTCCGGTTCATTTCGGACTTGGAGAGACGGCAGGGGATGGCGTTCCGGGAGGTTTGGGTGACACAGGTGATGGAGGTCCTGCGGGCGTGGCTGGCCGGGGCGGGCAAGCGCCCGGCGGCCAGGCGGGCGGGCGTGGATGTGAAGACTGAATCGCCCCGGGTTTTGTGGAGGCGCCCAATCCACGGGAGAGTGGGACGATGGGAGCAGCACGGAAGTATCCTGAAGTATCCGGACGAGCTGCGTGACCGGGCGATCCGGCTGGTGCTGGACGTGGTCAAGGATCAGGAGACAAGCGTGACGGCTGCCTGCCGGAAGGTGGGCGGCGAGCTGGGGATCAAGGCGGACACGCTGCGCGGCTGGGCTAAGCAGGCGCAGATCTACCGGGGCCTGCGGCGGGGGACGTCAACGGCGGATGCGGGCGCTGGAGCGGGAGAACGCTGAGCTTCGCCGGGTGCGATTCTGCGCACGGCGAGCGCTTTTTCGCGGCCGAGCTCGGCCACCGGTAGCCCTGGTGGTGGTCTTCATCGAGGCCTTCCGGGGCCAGTTCGGGGTCGAGCCTGTGCGCCGGGCGCTGCGCCAGGCCAGCGTGCGCATCTCGCCGTCGGGGTACTACGCGGCGCGGGCGCGGCCGCCGCCGACCCGGGCGGTCCGCGACGCCGCGCTCGAGAAACAGATCCTGCGGGTCTACAAGGACAGCGGGCCAGGTGTTGGCGGGGAGTTCGGGGACGTACTTGTAGATGGTGGCGCGGCTGACGCCGAGCAGTCGGGCGATGGAGACGGTGTCCTCCGGCCGGGTCAGCAGATCCCGGGCGTGGCGGATCTGCTCGGAGGTCAGGGCCGGCGGCCACCCGAGGCGCACGTCGCTGGCGCGGGCGGCGTCCAGTCCCTCCTGGGTGCCTCGACGATCAGCTCGCGGATGAACTCCGCCAGCGCGGCGAAGACGTAGAGAACGCGGCCATCGCAGCCACCGGGGTTGCAGATCAAGGACAGGCGGATACGAAGGCGCCCGGGCCTCCTGCGCAGGGATGTACTAGACACCCGAGTCCTTATCAATCGCCAGGAGCCTCACCCATGATGTAACCGCGCATCGAACCCACCAACTCCCGCAAAGCCACAGGTCACGGATCCGCGAACCAACCCCTTAAATCCCTGGTGTCGCGGCTAGGCCGTCCGGGTGCGTAAATATCCACGGGAATCTATGCATTAAGTATCAGCGCTGCGGGCTTTGTGCACTGTAAAGGTAAGGAGTATCCGCTCCAGGATCAGATCGGGCACGATCCGGGATGAGTGATGCTAGAGAGTGGGAGAGATGGGCGAGAAAGGCAATCTGCTCGATATGGGCGAGGAGATCTTCGCGAACCTAGCAGAGCAGGGACCGCAATTCTGGCTGGACTTCAAGCAGTACCAGCTATCTCGGGCCCAAAGTGCTCAGGCGCCCGTGGCGGCGGAGCAGCAGGGGGCCGCGGTTGCCGAACGCGATGCGGCCACGCAAGAGGGGCCGGCTAAGTTCAGCTGGCCGTCCCCCCGGGCCACCGAGTAGCGGGCGGGGCCGGTGGCCGGCGAAGGCCGCCCGGTGCTGGCCATGCTCGGTCGCAGCGATCGCCGTCTGAGCGAGGCGGTGCGCCTGCGCGTCCCTAGCGAGGTGGCGCCGGGTCCAGGTGATCTGCTCGGGCTGGAGCTGGAATTCTCCGTCCGGTCCGAACGGGGCCATCAGGTCCACTTCGGTTCGCTGATTCACGGCCTCGGGCTGGACGGGACCGCGCTTGATCCTGGTGATCCGAACGCCTACCGGTGTTCTTGGGGCGGAGTCATCACTTCCGATGGCGCCGAGGCGGAGATCGCCACCCCGCCTGTACCGACGCGGCCGGGGTTTACGGATCGGCTTCGGGGCTGGGCGCGAACAGGGGAGGGCGAACTGCGCCGGACCATGCCGCGCGGAATTGGGTTGGACGGGTACTCAGCCCACTTCAGTGCGGCGATGCCGGCCAAGCTCAACGACCAGGTGTGCCGGCTTTACGCCGCGACGTTCGCGGCGGACCTGATGCTGCTGATGGACCGTATCGACTCGCCCGGCCTGCTGGTGCGTCCCCGCCCGGGCCGCACTGAACTATGCGGCGAGTTCCTCGAAAGTGAGCCGCTGGCGGCGGCTGCGGCCTTCGTGGCAGGGTCCACGAGGGCGTGCGCCGCGGCCGTCCGCAGGCCGCGCGGGCGGACCGCGCTGCCGCCCAGGCTAGATGTGCGGCTGGCCCGGGCGGTGCACCGCTATGGCTGGTATGTGGACCGCAGGGCGTTCGGCACGGATCTGCACGCGGCGGGCCGGCGGGCGTTGCTTCCGCGGGCGGCGGGAGGGACGATCTGCGCGCAGTCCCATCTGGAGCTGGCCTGGTCCGCGGCACGGCAGGCGCTGGCAGAAGATGCCGCAGCCGCGGACCTGCACGCAGCCGAGGCCATGGTCACCGGTTCCCTCCCGCTGCCCGCCGAGCAGGGCCAGCCGGACGACGCTCCCGGCGGCCAGCGTGACGATGATGCCCGGTTTCTCGATGGCACTGTCGTTCCGGACACGCCCCGCCTCTGTGCGCATACACGGCCGGGTTTCACCCTCCGCCCGGTCGCAGCGACGTGGGACTTCACCGTGTTCGAAGCGACTGGTCCGGCGCGCAGCGCATACGCGTGCATCCCCCGGGACAGCCTGCCGGGCTTCGCAGTCGCCCTCGAGGACGGCGCGCTGGACGATGCCATCGCGGCCTACCTAGCTCTTCCCTCCCGCCGCCGGGTGCTGGCAGCGTCCCGGCAGACGATACGCCCGGGCCTTTACGACCAGATGGCCGCTCCCGCCGGGCTGCTCGCTCCCGAGCGCGACCCCCAGACCGGCCGCCGGGAGTCAGGGGGACAAGGGGCGAAACAGGCACTGGTCCGCCCCGGCAAACGAAACAGGCAGGAACAGCAGGAACAGCAGGAACAACCGACTCCCAGGAAGGAATCGCGGTTTCTCCGGAGAGCAGCAGCCATCGGCGTGGCAGCCGCCGTCGTGCTGGCGGGCGCGAGCGTGGCCGGCGCGGTGCTCAGCCGCGGGCATAGCGGGCCGAATGGCAACCCCACGGCTAATGTGTCCTTCCAGCCGTCTGCCCTGGTCTTTCCCGCCGCCCTGGTCAGTGCGAGCATCACCAGGTCCTTCACCATGACCAATAACGGCAATTCACCAGCGACAATCACCCGGGTAAGCATCAGCGGGCCAAGCCGACATGATTTCTCTATCCTCACGCCCACCCTCACCGGTGCCCGCCGCGGCAGCCAGGCCGTCCAGCCAGCCGCGCAACCGCCGACCTGCCACCGACGCGTCCCGCACGCGCAGACCTGCACGATCACGGTGGCATTCACCCCACTGGCGCCCGGGTCCCGCACCGCTGATTTGCGCATCGACCTCGGCTCTTCCCTGCAGCCGCAGGACATCGCCCTGAGCGGCACGGGCACCATCACCCCGCGGACACCATCGTCGTCTTCGGTCTCCGTAACCGGCGTCTCCCCCGCCAGCGGGACTACCAAAGGTGGCACCAGCGTGACCATCACGGGCACCGGCTTCACCGCCCCTCGGGCGGGCACCGGCGTCAGCTTCGGCGGCGCGGCCGCGCAGTTCACCGTCGACTCCGGCACGCAGATCACCGCCACCAGCCCGCCCGGCACCGGCACCGTGCACATCACCGTCACCACCCCGGCCGGCACCTCAGCAGCCTCCGCCGCCGACCAGTACCGCTACACCCATACCGCCACGACCACGACCACCACAGCCCTCTTGTCGTCAGCGAACCCGTCGGTGGCCGGGCAGTCGGTGACGTTCACCGCCACGGTCAGCCCGGCCTCGGGGACCGGGACGCCGACCGGGATGGTGACGTTCTCCGACGGCGGCGCGCAGATCGGCACCGCGACGCTTGCCAGCGGCGGGACCGCGACCATCGCCACCGCCTCGCCGCTGGCCGTTGGCATCCATGCCATCACCGCCGCCTACTCCGGCGACACCGCCTTCACCGCCAGCACCGGCTCGCTGACCCAGACCGTCAACCAGGCCGCCACGACCACGACCACCGCGGTCAGCTCCTCGGCCAACCCGGCGGTGACCGGGCAGACAGTGACCTACACGGCCACGGTCAGCCCCGTGCCGGACGGCGGCACCGTCGCGTTCAGTGACAACGGCGCCCCGGTCACCGGGTGCAGCTCCCTGCAGGTGGCCACCAGCACCGGCACGGCCACCTGCCAGATCTCCTACAAAACCGCGGGCACGCACCCCATCACCGCCGCCTACTCCGGCGACACCGCCTTCACCGCCAGCACCGGCTCGCTGACCCAGACCGTCAACCTCCCAGTAGTAGTAGTGCGGTAGCGGCCGTCGAGGTTGATGGCGAGGTGTCAGTGCTGAAGTAGCAGGGGAACCGGCAAGTCACGGTTGGGAAGTCGGCCGGGCCGGTCTGGGCAGATCCCGCCTGCGTCAGGTCTACGGGCCTACGCTCGGTGCGGTGAGCGGTGAGCAGATGAGGAGTTCGATTTATTCCTCTGAGCTGAAGTTTCGTTATGGATCGAACCGTATACATTCTCCTTACCATAGGGATCCGCTCAAGGCGCCAGCCAGGCATTTCGCCAGAAGGCCAGTTCAGAGGCTCTGCTTCAGCTCGGTTGGGCCAGGTTCAGGGCGGTTCGCGCCGGATGCGGCCTCCCAAATTCCTCCCAACCGGTCACGGAGGAGGAGCCGATGCACGACCCCGGTTTCACCCGGCCCGACCTGTGTTCGATACCCGCTGCCGACGCGGAGGCGGAGCCTGCCGGAGCAGTCTGCGACGGGCTCAGCTCACAACAGCCACCGGCCGACCGGCGATGACCCGCCCCCGCGGCATCGACCGCGCCATCCGCCTGTCCACCGCGGCGGCCGTGCTCGCCGTGGCGGGCATCGCGGCGTATGTCTCCTACGGGCACGCCTACGCGGTCGTCCGGGCCCACGGCGAGACCGGGATCACCGCCCGGCTAGAGCCGGCCACGATCGACGGCCTGGTCTACGCCAGCTCGATGCTGGTGGTGCTGTACGCGGCACGGCACCGGGTGCCGGTACCGTCCCTGGCCCGCTGGCTGCTCGCGCTGGGCATCGCCGCGACCCTCACCGCGAACATGGCCCAGGGCTGGTCCCACGGTCCCCTCGGGGCGGTCGTCGCGGCCTGGCCGGCGGTCAGCCTCGTGGGCTCGTACGAACTCCTGGTCTGGCTCATCCGCGCCTGCGGGGCGGCAGACCGCGTACTGCCAGCCGGGCACTGTGCACGGGTGCGGCCTGCCGTGCTGCGGTACGTCCTGTCCCGGCCCCAGCCATTGCCAGCGAGCGCCCCGCAGGGAACCAGCGCGACACGTCAGACCCGGTGTGGCGGCCTGCGGGTCAGGCCGCCGGGCAGTCGCCTGTCCCCGCCAGCGGACAGCGTGACGATGAGGCGCTTGGGGCCAGCGCTGGCGATGACGCGGCGGTGGCCGCGTACCGGCTCAGCGTGCAGGCCGGCAATCCGCTGTCGGAACGCCGGCTCGCCCAGATGTTCGGGCGCACATCCCGCCGCTGGGCGCGAGCCAGGATCGCCGATGCACGGCAGGCATCGCCGCTCCCAGACCCGCCGGGCACCCCGGTCACGGCTTACCGGTAAGCAGCGACCGCCCGCCGTCTCTCCGGGTGCGATTGTGACCGCGCCGGGAAGATCAGGAATCTGGGCCTGGCGGTCAGCCAGATGCGCGTTTTGGGTGAACCTGGATCCCATAAGGGTAAAGGTCAGGTCTGGCTGGGCATCCCCGCCGGGGCCTACGCGGCCGCGGTCCGGTTCTTCTGCGAGACCCTGGGTCTTGAGGTGGCCTTCGATGCTGGGAACACCGTGGAACTGGCGACCGGGAACGGCGACAGGATCCAGCCATTCGGCCCCGGCCGCCGCTCCTTCGAGTTCTACCGCAGCCACGGCGACAGCACCGTCCCCTGCTCGAGATGGACGACCTGGATCAGGCGAGCGCCGAGTTTGCCCGCGGCGGCGCCAAGCTGCTCGGCAAGCCAGAATCAGACGACACCCGGACCTGGCTCACCTTCCGGGTACCCGAAGGGACATCCACAGCCTGAGCGCCCGCATGTCTGGTCGAACGCGCTCGATATGCGGCATATCAACCAGAAGCGGACGACAACACTCACACGGCCACCTCATGACGGCGACATATAGATATCAGGTCGGCTGACTGTGCGGTGAGTCCCCAACTGAGGCTGCCAGGCGACTAACGCCGCGTGGATAACCGCGCGGACCCGCCGTTCGGGGCGGTTTCTCTCTCAGATCGTTCGACGAGTTAGAGCTGCCCCAGAAAGATTGTTCTGTGCTTAACCTGTGACCCGTTTCACCTGCTTGCGCAGAATTCGGTGATTCGTAGCGGAGGCCGACGACGGCGGATATCAGTCCTGCAATCTGCATTCATGACTTTACGTCATGCTTTAACTCAGTCTTACTCATTGGACGCATGGTTCATTGGCGACGAGACTAACCAGTAGGACGAGACTAACCAGTAGACGGCCATCCCAGCCGGGATGACGTCTGGTCAGCGGAGCCCGGAACCAGCTGGGCACCGGGCCTGGTAGCGAACGTCCGAGAGGATCTGAATGCCCGACCACGCGCCAGCGCCTGCAGGGCGGCGGATTGCCCTGATCGCGCACGACAACAAGAAGCGGGACATGCTGGAGTGGGCCGAGTACAACCTGGATCTGCTGGCCGGCCACCAGCTGTTCGCGACGGCCACGACGGGTCACCTCCCGCAGCAGCAGCTGGGGCTGCCGGTCACCTGCTTCCGGAGCGGCCCGTACGGCGGTGACCAGCAGATCGGTGCCCGAATCGCCGAGGGCGAGATCGACCTGCTGATGTTCTTGTGGGATCCGCTGGAGCCGCATCCGCATGACCCGGACGTCAAGGCCCTGCTCCGGGTCGCGGTCGTCTGCAATATTCCGGTTGCCTGCAACCGGTCCACCGCGGATTTCATGATCTCCTCGCCGCTGATGGGCCAGGACCATCAGAGGTGGGACCCGGCGGCGGTCCAGGCCCGTCACAATCAGGCAGCCCTGCGCGTAGCCCGGGCCGGCTAATATCTCTCACCCGGTCGGAAGCCGGCTGCCGCGGCTCGGGCTGCGAACGGGCCGGTTCTGCCTGGCTGGCGTTGAGCTCGAGCGGCTGCCCGTGCGCGATTGCGCCACTGCCCGTAGACACTGCCCGACCACTGGGCGCAGCCGTTTGCGGCGCCGGCCGGGTCGGGAGCGCCTGCTGCGGAACCCCCCGGATAGGGGATACGGCCGTTTCGGCGCGGTGGAAGGCTGAGTTCAGGAAGCCCGGCGCGATTAGCCGGCGCGGGCGGGGGGGCGCTGCGCGCGGGGCCAGGTCAGAGCAGCCGCCAATCGGGGCTCTAACAACTAAGGGGAATCACCATTGACTGAGAACTCACTACCCAGTCCAGCCGTGCTCCAGCGTTACCTGCACGGCGTCGACTACCCGGCCACGAAAGACCAGCTTGTCGCGCACGTCCGAAGCCAGTGCGAGCAGGCTACCGGTGACGCGCAGAGCGAGTGCGAGCGGGTTATCGGCACCCTCACTCGTCTCCCGAATCAGCAGTATTCGCGGCCAACCGACGTCAGCAAGGCCTTCGGGGAGATCGCGCGGGAGACCCTCAGAGGTGCCGATTATCCGGCCAGCCGTGACGACCTCGTGCAGTATGCGCGGGAGCAGGACGCCGATACGGTGGTCATCGCGGCGCTCCTCGAGATTCCGGACGAGGAGTATGACAATCCCGACGCGGTGGTCGTCGAACTCGTCGCGGTGTAGTAACCGCGCGATCTGAGGTCCTGCCCTTCCCTAGCCGCGGCGGCCCGAGCGTTCGCCCGGCGCCCAACCGGCCAGGACCACCACGCTGCAGGAGTTGCATTGCATCGGCTCGATGGTAATCGCACCGTCCGTAACTCCTGCGGCGTGACCGGGTCAACGAGGCAGGAACCACTCAAACGGGGATACCCGGCGTTCTGGCCGGGTGACAGGCTGCATCGAATAGCCCGGGCTCGGCGCCCAGCAGGGGCGGAATGCTGAGCAGGTAGCCAGAAAGGCTGCCAACGGGCTTCACCAGCTAGGGGGAACACCGTTGACCCAGCACACCACACTACCCAGCCCAGCCCTGCTCCAGCGGCACCTGCACGGCGTCCACTATCCGGCGACGAAGGCCCAGCTTCTCGCGCACGCACCTGGTCAGCCGCTCCATCCGCCGCGCCACCCCGAGCCGCCCGCACTCAACGTCTGACCGGACTCACGATTATGCGCCCCGGGTTCGGTGGGCCCGGTGGCGGGCGTGCGGCCGAGGGCCTGGTCCAGGCTGGTGTAGACGGCGATCAGGCGGTCCAGGGCGGTCAGGGCGAGGATGCGGCGGACCTGAGCGCCGGTGACCGCCAGCCTGACCTGCCGGCCTTCGGCCTGGGCTCGTTTGTGCGCGCCGTGCAGGGCGTGCAGCCCGGCGCAGTCGCAGAACCGGGTCCGGGTCATGTCGACCACGAGGGTCGCGCCGGGGCGGGCGGCGGCGCGGAGCAAGGCTGCCCGCAGCAGGCCGGCGTTGGTGATGTCGACCTCTTGCGGCGCTACCACGACGGGCACGCCGCGGATGACTTGAACGGGGAATCTTGGCTCAGCCAGCGTCATCGTCGTCACCTGCGAGCGGGGCCGGGACGGGCTCCGGCGGCCGGGTGGCCTGGGCGGCTGGGTGGTCCGGGGCGGCTGGGAGGGCCTGGAGCGCTTCGGCTAGGATGCGGGCGAGCCGGAGGGTTCGGTCCAGGCC
>Ga0335081_10004283_pt1 | contig 22505 bp, 23 predicted proteins | sample Lox_Sample_35_FD_206713 | JGI IMG/M metagenome (GOLD analysis project Ga0335081, IMG submission 206713) | Soil microbial communities from Loxahatchee National Wildlife Refuge, Florida, United States - Lox_Sample_3.5 | ecosystem: Environmental > Terrestrial > Soil > Wetlands | place: USA... | reverse complement strand
CCGGATCCATCCCGCCCCGCTCGCGCCGGGAACCGGTAAGGGCGCCCGTCACGACCCCCGCCAGAAAAATGGCGACGCGCGGTATCATATCGATCGATCGTGACATCTGTGTTCTTACTTATAAACGTTTCCGGAACTCGATGCAAGTACTACAGTTAGTAATCAAAGTACTAAGTACGTACCCCAATTGCAGCGGGGCAGGGATACTGTCATTCTATCTAAGAAACATCCTCCGTAGCAGGAGACTTCTGGTTGAACCTCGGCTTGGAATGCGGGTCCGCCCCCGGCGGCGGCGCTTCTCCCTTGCCTCTAGAGTCGGACTTGCGAAGCCAACTGCTCGCTATCAGCAGCCGGACGCGAACCGCCCTCGGCGAAGAGGCCGGCGGATTGCTGCCCTTGCAGAACAGGATCGTCCAGCACTACTTCCGCCTGCAACAGGCGGAGCGGAATCTCGCCAGTAGGACCCAGCGGCTCGCCCGCCCAGGCAGCAATGCCATTCGCCAGATCGAACTCGAGCGTCAGCGCCTCGGCCGAGAACTGCACACCGGCGTGGGGCAAATGCTGGCCGCCATCCGGCTGCAGGTGGAGATCGTCGCGGCGCAACTGCCCAATCCCCCGCAGCCGGTACAGCAGACGTTGAACCATATCGCTACCCTGGCGAACGACGCCCTCCAACAAGTGCGCTCCGTCTCGCGGCGCTTGCACCCGCCGGAATGGCAGGGCCTGACGTTGGAAGCTGCGATCCAACAACTGTGGGATATCAGCGGCATTCCCCAGAAGTTCGAGTCCTCGCTCCGGATTCAGCCCCTGCCGCGCGAGCCGGAACAGGAAATCAAAGTGCTGGCATACCGCGCCGCGCAAGAAGCGCTTTCCAACCTGACCCGCCACTCGCAAGCCCACCGCGTCGAAGTGTCGTTGGAAGCGGACGCCGAACGTCTGCTGCTCAGCGTTCAGGACGACGGTGTGGGGTTCGACGCGGATCGGCTCTTCGCCGCGCCCGCGAGCCTGGCGTCGGGTATCGGGCTGCGAGCCATCCGCGAACAGGCGGACGCCTTGGGCGGCAGACTGCACATCACCAGCGGCCCGGGAGGCACCCGCTTGGAGCTTTCCGCGCCTTTCGCCGCGGTGGCATCGTAGGAGACTCATGTCGGATGTAGAAGGCATCACGGTTGTTCTTGCCGACGACCACAACATCGTTCGCGAGGGGTTCGCCGCCCTCTGCGGCCTCCATGGCATGCGCGTGATCGGCGAGTGCTCCGATGGCCCGTCCGCGCTGGATCTGGTCCTCACCTTGAAACCCGACTTTGCCATTCTCGACCTGAATATGCAGGGCATGACGGGAATCGAGGTGATCCGCCGCCTGCGCAGCGCGGGCTGCACCGCCAAACTCATGGTCCTCTCCATCAGCCGCGACGAGAAGACGGTCATCGAAGCCCTGCGCGCCGGCGCTGATGCCTACCTTTTGAAAGACGGCCCCGCGCGTCACCTTCTGGACGCCATCACGTACGTGCGCGACGGCGGCCAATATGTCTCTCCCCTGCTCAAGGGCGCCGGGCTTTTCACCAGGAGCGAAGCGCGCGCAACGGACGATCCGATGGCTTCACTCAGCCGGCGCGAAATGGAAGTCTTCTCTTACCTGGTGAAAGGAATGCGCGCCAAGGATATCGCCGAATTGCTCGGCATCAGTCCCAAGACCGTGGACACCTACCGCGCCACGCTCATGCGCAAGCTCAACGTCCACGATATCGTGGGACTGGTCAAATTCGCGATCGAACGAAACTTGACTGGCACTTCCGTCTAGCGCCAAAGATCACGCATTCCGCGACGCGGCCGTCCTTCGAGCGCTGATAGTCCTCAAGCGAGCGAATCAAATCTTGCACAGCCGAACGGCGCTCGTAGAGACGCTCCAGAGCGCGGCGGCGGATGGCATCCACCGACAGCAGACGGCTCCTTTCTGCGGAGGTGGGAAGGGGGAGTGTGATCGGAATCGGCGACGGCATATCAGAGTAGTCCTAATGTAATATCCCGGATTTTACCGAGGCTTGAAGGCTTCAGGATAATCGGATCATTTTGTACAGTCAAGAGAAATCTTAACCTACTCAGATTTTTCTGTAACGAGATTTATTTTGTCTACTTTAGAACCCGCCCTCACAGGCTATGGGACCTCACGACAGACTCTGAAACAATATCGTGATACGATATATTTTGAAGGCCATGAGCCGAAGAGCGACCCCCGGCGCCGATCTCACCTCTGCCGACTATCAAGCGCTCGCGGAGTTCCGTTATCAGGTTCGCCGTTTTCAGCACTTCAGCGAAAACGCCGCCCGGGCCCAAGGGCTGGAGCCACAGCAGCACCAGATCCTTTTGTCGATCCGCGCGATGGACGAGCCCGGCGGACCGACCGTGCGAATGCTGGCTGAGCACCTGCTGATTCAGCACCACAGTGCCGTTGGTCTGATAGACCGGTTGGCTGTCAGGGGGTTGGTGGAACGGGTCCGAGGCGAAAAAGACCGAAGACAAGTCCGGGTCAGGATATCGGCCGAAGGAGAAGCCAAACTCCAACAACTCACCGACACCCATCGCGAGGAGTTGCGGCGCTCGGGGCCGCTCCTGGTGGCGGCATTGAGCCGGATGCTCCAGAGGTATCCTGCCTGACATTTGTTCAAGGGACTGAAGAGGGGAAGATGTTTTCGCACCTAAGGGCGACTATCCATAATATGAGGCAAGCGGCGGAGTCAGATGCCGCCGCGAAACTCGGGGATTTCACCACCACACGGAGGGTCCTGTGGATTTCCTGTCTGGCAATCCCCATTGGCTTTGTTTCGGCGTACGTCGCGCTGGCCCTGTTGAGGCTCATCGGATTGTTCACCAACCTGCTTTTCTACCAGCGACTTAGCTCCGCAATGGTATCCCCGGCGGGCAACCGCCTGGGGCTGTGGGAACTGCTTGTGCCGGTGGCTGGGGCTTTGGTCATTGGCCTGATGGCGCGGTACGGGTCGGAGCGCATCCGCGGACACGGCATCCCCGAAGCCATCGAAGCCATTCTGATCAACGGCAGCAAGGTCGAGCCGAAGGTAGCGATTCTGAAGCCGCTCTCGAGCGCCATCTCCATTGGATCCGGCGGACCGTTCGGCGCCGAGGGACCGATCATCATGACCGGCGGCGCTTTCGGTTCGATGATCGCGCAACTGTTCCGGCTTTCCAGCACGGAGCGCAAGACCTTGCTGGTAGCCGGCGCCGCGGCAGGGATGTCGGCCACGTTTGCCTCACCGGTGGCGGCCGTCCTGCTCGCGGTCGAGTTGCTGCTGTTCGAGTGGAAACCGCGCAGTCTGATCCCGGTCGCGCTGGCCAGCGTGACCGCGGGAGCAACGCGCCGGTACATTCTGGGCCTGGGACCTCTGTTTCCCGTTCCACCGCACCCGGTGTTCATTGGGCCCCAGGGACTTCTGGGCTGCATCGTGGTTGGTGTCGCGGCGGGCGCTCTTTCGGCGCTGCTCACTGCAGCCGTATACGCCGCCGAGGACGCATTCCGTCTCCTTCCCATCCATTGGATGTGGTGGCCCATGTTGGGCGGATTGGTAATCGGACTTGGCGGCCTCATTTTCCCGCAAGCGCTGGGGGTGGGCTACGACACCATCGGTTCACTATTACAGGGTGACGTGCCAAAGACGACCATCGCCGGCATCTTGCTGGTGAAGTCGGTGATCTGGGCCATATCGCTTGGATCTGGAACTTCGGGTGGCGTATTGGCGCCGTTGTTGATGATGGGCGGAGCGCTGGGCGGTTTGGAGGCTTCGTTCCTGCCGTTTGAAGGAGCCGGCTTCTGGCCGCTGGTGAGCATGGGCGCCATTCTGGGTGGGACCATGCGCTCTCCTTTCACCGGGGTGATCTTCGCCCTGGAATTGACCCACGATGTCAACATGCTGGTTCCGTTGCTGCTCGCCGTGACCATCGCGCACGGATTTACCGTGCTGACGCTGCGGCGGTCTATCCTCACCGAGAAGGTGGCGCGCCGGGGATACCATCTGAGCCGCGAGTACGCGGTGGACCCGCTGGAGATCCTTTTCGTTCGCGAAGTCATGCGAACCAACATCGTCGCCCTCCCGGCAGGAAAGACTGCGGCGGAGATGGCACACTCGCTCCACCCCGATCACGACCGCCGCGGACAGGTGCTGTATCCCGTCGTCGACGATCGGAAACAACTGGTCGGTGCAATCACCCGCACCAACCTGCAGAGGATCTTAGGGGATCACGGCGGCAGCCAGCAGCCGCTGGCCGGCGTGGCGGGCAAGAACCCGGTGGTGGCCTGCGCCGGCGAGCCGCTGCGCGCCGTCGTTTACCGAATGGCGGACACGGGCCTCACACGGTTCCCGGTTGTAGAGCATGAAGGCGGCCGCAAGCTGGTGGGAATGATCTCCTTATACGATCTGCTTCGTGCCCGCACCCGCTCGCTTGAGGAGGAGCGGCGGCGGGAGCGCGTTTTGCGCATTCGTCTGCCGTTTGCTCCGCGCTCACGCCAGACGGAGGCTGAGGCAGCGAAAAACCCGCACGACGGAAAACCCTAGACTCCAGCGGGTTTTCACCCAGTCCCAACCGGTCTTTTCACCCATCTGTGACATGTGCCGAATTTCCACAGGGGTATGCGGGGTTTTCCAACACGCAGATAATAAAAGGCTTGATTATCCGATTCTCCCGTTGAAACTTTGGACAGGCGAATGCTTGGAACTACTTGCTCGGTAGTCTGGGCACAGCCCGCCGATGAGGACCGGTGTCCTCCAGGCAGGCTTGGTTACGGTGTTTGACATTCAATTATTGGGAGAAGAGTATGCGGATTCCTTCGTCGGTTTTTGCGGCAGCGTGTAAGACGTTGGGCCTTCTGCTCGTGGCGGGCTCCATCGTCATGATCAGCGGGCAGCGGAACCCCAAAGCCGGGTTGACGCCTCGTGACGCGGCTTACTACGCGCCGGATGCGGCAGTTCAATATGTTAATCCCGGACTGGCTTTCACCATCGTGTCCGGCAAGATCGCGTCTGATGGCACGATCAGCGTCGACTTCAAGATCACAGATTCGGGCAATCCAAGCCTTCCTCTCGACATCACCGGCGTCTTGACGCCGGGCGTCGTGGCCCCAAGGTACCTGGTGGCCTACATCCCGAAAGGGCAGACGCAGTATGTTTCTTACGCGACGTCGACTCTGACGGCGGTCTCAGGCGGAGCCACCGCGACGGTGGCGGCTGGCGATAGCGGTGGCACCTTGACCCCCGTGACGACCGGTGAATACCTCTATACTTTCAAGACTAAGGCGCCGTCGGGTTGGGACCCCACCGCCACGCATCGCATCGGGATTTACGGTTCGCGCAACCTGTCGCAATGGGACTTGGGCACGTTCTACGCCACGGCTCTGTACGACTTTGTCCCCGGCGGCGGGACTCCCGCGACGCGCGATGTTGTCCGGGACTCGGACTGCAACACCTGCCACTCCTTGTTGTCCTTCCACGGCGGGTCGCGTATCGGAGTGGGACTCTGCATCATGTGCCACACGCCGCAATCGACCGATCCCAACACCAACAACACGCTCGACATGAAGGTGATGATCCACAAGATTCACATGGGCAAGAGTCTGCCCAGCGTGATTGCTGGCAAGCCTTACCAGATCTATGGCTTCACCGGATACTCGGACTGGTCGACGGTTACTTATCCGTCCAACCCCGGCGATCCGCGAAACTGCGCGGGGAGCTGCCACAACCCCAAGAGCGGCGCGGCGCAGGCCAACATCTGGATGACCAAGCCAGGTCAAAAGGCCTGTGGATCTTGCCACGATAACGTAAACTTCGCCACCGGCGCCAACCACGCCAACCTTCCCCAGTTGGACGATTCGCAGTGCGCTGGCTGCCACATTCCCAAAGGCGAGTTGGAGTTGGATGTGTCCATTATCGGGGCTCACGACAACCCGACACAGTCCCCTTCGGCTCCGGGAATGAATCTGGTGATCACGAACGTCCAGAACGGCGCCGCGGGCCAAAAGCCGACCGTGACCTTTACCGTGAAGGACAACGCCGGCAATGGTATTCCCATGAGCGCCCTGACGACCAGCCCCAGCCGGCTGTATCTGGTGATGGCGGGCCCCACCACGGATTACGGCTACACCAGTTTCGGCTCGGACCTCAACACTCCCGGTTACGTATCCGAGAACGTCGTCCCCGCCGCGAAATGCGACAGCGGCGGCACCTGCACCTACACTTTTACGCACGCCATTCCTGCCACCGCCAAGGGCACGTTTGCAGTTGGAATCGAAGGCCGCCGAGCGTGGACGATTAACGCCGGCACCGTGGCCGCGGTCAGCACCGAGGTCGGCGCCAAGAACTATGTCTACTACTTCTCTTTGGACGGCTCGAAGGCCGGCCCGCGCCGCACCGTCGTTTCCATCGACAAGTGCAACCAGTGCCACACGTTCCTCTCGTTGCACGGTGAAAACCGGAACCAGATCGAGATGTGCGTGCTGTGCCACAACCCCAGCGAGGGCGACGAATCCCAGCGTCCTAACGCCACCGTGGCCGCCGACAAAGCGTTGCCGACCCAAGGCGTCAACTTCGCCATGATGATTCACAAGATCCACACCGGCGAAAAACTCTCGGCGGCGGGTCTCAGCTACATCATCGTGGGGTTCAACGGAAGCCACAACGATTTCAGCGATGTCCGCTATCCCGCGATGCTGCACGGTTCGACCGGCGACACGGCCAACTGCGCGATGTGCCACGTGAACAATTCTGAAGCCGTCTTCCCGATCGGCAAGAATGACGTGCTCGATCCGCAAGGTCTGCTCAGCCCGGTAAAGGCGACGACCTCGGCCTGCACCGCTTGCCACTTCGACACGCCGACGCTGGCGCACGCAGTTTCCCAAACCGATCCGAAGTTTGGCGAGAGCTGTTCCGTTTGCCACGCTTCGGGCGCGGCGTTTGACGTTCTCGCGGAGCACGCTGGCAAGTAACCCGACTATAAGGAGATGACCATGTTCCGGCCGCCGAGAATGATGAGCATGGATTGTGTGTCTCCTCCGGGGCGCCGCCCTCGCGGGGCGCGCCTGGTCCTGATGATGGCGGCGGCCGCACTGTTGTCCGTTGGTTCGTGGGGCGCTCAAGACAAATCGGGCGCCCCCACTCCCCAAGCCGCTGACAACAAGCCGGCGCAGTACGTCGGCTCGGATACCTGCCAGGGATGTCACGAGGACATCTTCAACGCGTTCCAAAAAAGTCCTCACCACAGCGTGGAAACCGACAAGAAGCGGGGCTTTGAGACCAAGGCCTGCGAGGCTTGTCATGGCCCGGGCAGCAAACACGCCGACTCGGTCTCGGCCGCCGATATCCGCAACCCGGCCAGGCTGAGCCCCGCGGAAGCTGATAAGACCTGCCTCACCTGCCACCTCAATCAGCCTACGCATGTGGGACGTATCAACAGCAGTCACGCCAGGAACGAGGTGGCCTGCGTGAGCTGCCACTCCATCCACAAGAACGGGCCGAACGGGCTGGTGGCGCGCAAGGCGGCGGATATCAACCGCCAGTGCGCCGGGTGCCACAACGATGTCTGGGCCAGCTTCCAGCGGCAGTACCGCCACAAGCTGCCGGAAGGCGCCATGTCCTGCGTGGACTGCCACAACCCGCACGGCACGTTCCTGCCGCGTTCCATCCAGACCGTCAGCGCCAACGAACCGGGGTGTTTCCGATGCCACGGCGACAAAGCCGGGCCTTTTATTTACGAGCATGCTCCCGTGAAACTCGATGGCTGCACCTCCTGCCACCAGCCCCACGGGTCGGCGAATCCCCGCATGCTCACGCGGCAGGTAGCGTATCTGGTCTGCATGGAATGCCACTCCAACCTGCCGTCACCCAAGCCTCCCACCAACGGAACGATGGGCGTGATCGGTCCGGCGTTTCATGATGTGCGCAGCCCGCGCTTCCAGAATTGCACCAACTGCCATCAGAAGGTGCATGGTTCCAACGTGGACCGGGACTTATTCAAATGAGACTACTGCCCGCTCTTGTTTTGATGGTTCCGGCGTTTGGCCAACAGCCGGATCCGCAATCCAAGCCGAACGACCAGCCGGCGCAGACTGCGGCCAAGAAGGAAGAGAAGACGGCCTCGCCCGCGCCCGCCGGGGAACAGTGGCTCACCGGCAGCGTGGACTTCGGCTACCGCTGGCTGACCGATATCCGCGGCAGTTTTCCGGAATACCGCAGCGTAGTGAACCTGGGTGAAGGACCCAAACTGACGGGCCTGGACTTCACCATCATCGACCCCAAGAAGCGCTTGTTTGACCGGCTCGACGCCAACGCCTATGGGTGGGGCGGCGATCCTTACAACACCGCGCACCTGAACGCCCGCAAGCAGGGCGACTACGATTTCACCTTCGACTACCGCAATATCGCCTACTTCAACGCGGCGCCCTCTTATGCCAATCCCTTCGCGCCGGCCGGTTTCAACGAACAGGCATTCGATACGCACCGGCGCTCGATGTTCGTTGGGCTGGATCTGCGTCCGGGGAAACGGATTATCCCGTTCCTGGTATTCGACCGGAATTCGGGGTACGGACATGGAGTCGACGAGTGGGTGCAGAGCAGCAGCGAAGAGTTCGCCGTGCCCACCCTGCTGCGCGACAGCACCAACAACTACCACGGTGGCGTGCGGTTTGAATTCAACCATTTCCACATCACCCTGGAACAGGGCGGAACAACCTACAAGGATGACGACCAGGCCAACTTCGCCGGCGCCAACTACGGCGACAACCTGACAACCGTCTTTGGTCAGAAGTTGGTTCTTAACTCGCTCCAGCAGGCATACGGCATCCGTGGCAACAGCGTCTACAGCAAAGCGCTGCTGACCGCTCACCCGTTTTCGTGGATCGATATTTACGGCCAGTTTCTGTACAGCGAGCCGCAGACAAAGGTGAACTTCAAAGACTCGGCAACCGGGAACTTCGTGCTGCTGAGCCAATTGCTTTTCTACGGCAGCCAGCAGACGATCGGCACCGGGTTTGCCAATCAGCCGCACACCACCGGGAACGTGGGCTTCGAGCTGCGGCCCTTCAAACGAATGCGGATCATCGAATCGTGGATGACCGACCGGTATCACGATGCGGCGTTCGGGTCGCTTGCGATCGCTGCCAGCATTCCTCAGGCGGCTAGCGCTTCCGCGTTCAACCCGCTCCAGATCGTGAACTACAACCAGGAGCAGGTGGATGTGCTGTTCGATGTCACCGCCAAGATCATGCTGCGCGGCGGCTACCGGCGCATCTGGGGCGATGCCACCGTAGGCACCTCGCCCTTCTTCGTTCCTGCCGGCGGATCGGAGCAGGGGAAACTGGACCGCAACGTGGCGTTGGCCGGGGTGAGCTTCCGCGCTTCCCAGAAGATGTCGTTCAACCTGGACTACGAAGGCGCCACCAGCGACCACGTCTATTTCCGGACCAGCCTGAACAACTACCAGAAGGCGCGCGCGCGGGCGAAGTATCAGGCCACCTCATCGCTCTCGTTCCAAGCCAACTTCCAGGTGCTGGATAACCTGAATCACGCGCCGGACATTCAATACGATTTTCTGAGCCGCGACAATTCTCTCGCCGTGTACTGGACACCGGCCGGCGGCAAGCATATCAGCGTGATGGCCGAGTACGACCGTTCGACGCTCCACTCCGACATCCAGTACCTGACGCTGCCGTTCTTGAGCACGGCGGCCTCCGACTACCGCGACAACGCGCACACCGCGACGGGCGCGATCGATCTGGTGGCTCCCGGGCCGTTTGCGGCGAGGCTGACACTGGGCGGATCGCTGTTCCTCGCCAACGGCAGCCGGAACTCCAACTACTACCAGCCGCTGGCCCGGCTGTCCTTTCCCATCGGGAAGCACGTATACTGGAACACGGAGTGGCAGTATTACGGCTTCCGGGAGGATTTCTACCTCTACGAGAGCTTTCGGACCCACCTGTTCATGACTGGGCTGAAACTGCTCCGATAGGAGAACAGCAATGTACATGGTTCGAGTGATTGCCGCCGGCGCGCTCGTTGCGTCGGGCGCATGGGCGGCCAGCATCATTGCGGGCGACGCCAAACGTGGCGCGCAGCTTTTCCAGAGCGAACAATGCGTCCAGTGCCACAGCTTCAACGGCAAGGGCGGCACGGTCGCACCGGACCTGGCCAAGCGGGTCGACCGTAATTACACGCCCGCCGTGTTGGCCAGCCTGATGTGGAACCACGCGCCGGATATGTGGTCGGCCATGAAGAAGCAGGGCATCGTCAAGTCGGAGCTGACTCCGGACCTGGCGGCCGACTTGTTCGCGTACTTCGTTTCGGCGCGCTATTTCGAACGGCCAGGCGACGCTGCGCGCGGCAAGCAGGTGTTCACCGCCCGCCATTGCGCGGAGTGCCATGGCGTCACCACCTCGGTTGCCGCCGGCGCGCCCCCCGTCGCCAAGTGGGAATCGTTGGCCGATCCCGTGGTGCTCGCGGCGCAGATGTGGAACCACGGGCCAAAGATGCGCGCGGCCTTCGCGCAGAAGAAGATCGCCTGGGTCCGGCTGACCAGCCAGGAACTCACCGATGTCCTGGTGTACCTGCAGAATCTCCCCGAAACCAAGGAACTGGCTCGTGGTTTCGAGTTCCCGCCCACCGATGCCGGAGAGCAGCTCTTCCAGTCCAAGGGTTGTGTGGGCTGCCACAGCGGTCCCACCGCGGTCGAGAACCTGGTGAAGAACCAAACCCTCACCGATCTCGCCGTCGACATGTGGAACCACCAGCCCAACATGAAGCAACCACCGCCTTCGCTCTCGCCCGAAGAGATGCGGCAGGTTGTTTCGTACATCTGGGCGCGTCAGTACTTCGCCGGCGCCGGCAGCGCCGACCGCGGCAAGAAGGTCTTCAGCGACAAGAGCTGCGCCGCGTGCCACAACGATCCATCGAGCGGAGCGCCGAAGCTCGGCAAGGGCAAGGACGCGTATTCGGACATCACCATGATGGCTGTGCTCTGGGAGCACGGTCCGCGCATGTTCGACCACATGACGCAGAAGAAGCTGTCCTGGCCGCACTTCACGGCCGAGCAGATGTCGGACCTGATCGCGTACCTGAATTCCCTGTAGCGCCGGCCGCGGTACCATACGGTTTGGCGCCCAAGACGCATTCCCTGTCTCAGATTCCGTTGTTGGCCGGGTTGAGCGAGGGCGAGCTCCAGGCGTTGGCGCAGCGCGCGGTGGAGCGCCGCTTCGCACCCGACGAGATGCTGTTCTGGGAAGGCGAGCCGTGCGCCGGGATCTTCCTGATCGTCGAAGGCAGCGTCAAGATCTTCAAGACGTCCGCGGGTGGCCGCGAAATGATGTTAGCGCTGGAAACGGCGCCTTCCACCGTGGCCGAACTGCCGCTTTTCGATGGCGGGCCCTACCCCGCTTCGGTGCGTGCCGTGGAGCCTACGGTCTCGCTGTTCATCAACAAGAGCGATTTCCAGCAGGTATGCCGTCAATACCCGGATGTCGCGCTCAAAGTCCTGGCGGTAGTGGGACATCGCTTGCGGCACCTGGTGGGAGTGGTCGAAGCCATGACTTTCGGCAGCGTGACCCAGAGACTGGCCCGTCTGCTGCTGGATGCCGCGAAGCAAGCCGGAGCGGACGAATTCGACCTGCCGCTGACCCACCAGGAACTGGCGTCCCGGCTGGGAACGGTGCGCGAAGTAGTCTCGCGCAACCTGGCCCGTTTCCGCGCCGAAGGACTGATCCGCGTCCAGGGCCGCCAATTGCGCATCGAGAACCGCGCCGGCCTGGAGAAGGAATCAGAAGCGCAGGGATAGGGACGTGGCGCCCCGAACCCCGCCCCGGCACAATCGCAGATAACGATGGAATCGATCGCGGCTACATTCGTGCGCCTGACCGATGCTGTCGCTGGCGCCGAGCGGATCGCCTATCCGCTCGCTGAACTCAACGATATGCGGATTGGGGAGGAGTTTCAGGACCGCGAACATGTGGCCGCAGTGCTCGCGCGGTACTATCCACTGGATCGCTACCCGCCAAAAGCGCGTTACGTGCTGGAGGATTTGATCGGAGGTGGCGCGGAGTAGGTCACTTGTTCTCCGTCACGTCACCATGCCGCGGCGCACGGCGCTGAGCACCAGTTCCGCTGTGCTGTGCAAGTCCAGCTTCTCCATCAGCCGCCAGCGGTGCGTTTCCACGGTGTGCAGGCTCAGGCTGAGACGGTTGGCGATCTCCTTGTTGCTGTTGCCCTCCGCCAAAAGCTGGTAAACCTGGCGCTCGCGGTCGGTCAACAGGTCGTAGCGGTCGCTGGTCTCGCGAGCGTCCTTGAGCCGCGCAAACCCATCCTGAAAAACCCGGGCCACGGCCGGACTGAAAAAGGCCATGCCCTTCTGCACGGTATGGATGGCTTGAATCAACTCGTCGCCGGCGGAATTCTTAAGCACGTAGGCGCGCGCGCCGGCCTTCACTGCGCGCAGCACGTAGCGTTCATCGCTGTACATGCTCAGAATCACCACGGCGGTTTGTGGCGAGCACTTGAGAATCTGAGCCGTGGTCTCGATTCCGTTGAGCTCCTTCATGGCGACGTCCACGATGGCCACGTCGGGCTTGTGCCGGCGAACGGCATCTACCGCCTCGATTCCCGAGCTGGCCTCCGCGATGATTTCGAAATCCGCGTGGCTCTCCAGGATGTGCCGCAGCCCCTGCCGCATTAACGTATGGTCGTCCGCAAGTAGAATCTGGACCGCCATCACACCCTTACCTCGTCGGGTGTCGCGGCCTCGAGTGTGGGAGCTGGCGCGAGCGGGATGCACAGCGTAATCCGTGTCCCACGCCCCGGCGTCGGAGCGACTGCCAGAGATCCGCCGGCCATGGCCGCGCGTTCCCGCATCCCCAGCAATCCGAGCCCGGTGTTCCTCAGCGGCACGCCCTGTTCGCCCAAAGGGAAGCCGCATCCGTTGTCCTCGACTTCCGCCATTAGCAGCTCCGGAAGCTGGCGAACCACCACTCGCACCTTGGTGGCGCCGGAGTGCTTTTCGCAGTTGTGCAGCGCCTCCTGCACGACGCGATACACGCAGGTCTTAGCGGAATCCGGAAGCTGGTCCGCGACGCCCTCCTCCACAAACTCACAGGTGATGGCGTTGCGGCGCATGAAATCCTCGAGTTGAAACTGCAGCGCGGGCACCAGCCCCAAATCGTCCAGCAGCGCCGGGCGCAGCAGCCCGGAGATGTTGCGCACCGTCTGCACGGTTCGTTCCGCCAGCTCCCTGGCGCGCGCCAGCCGCTCTCGGAGAGCGGGCGCCTGTCCGGCGAGCGCGGCTTGCGCGTGGGAGATCTCGATCTGCAACAGTGCCAGGGTCTGGCCGATTTCGTCGTGAAGTTCCCGGGAAAGTCTGCGCCGTCCTTCTTCTTCCACCTCGAGGAGCCGCGCGGACAATTGTTGCAACTCCTGTTTGGCGCATTCCACCTCCGCAAAGTGACGCTCGGCCTGACGCTCCAGGTTTTCGGCGTGGCCGACGCTGGCGCGGGCAACCAGGAAACTCAACAGGACGCCGATGCCCAACATCAGCAGCAGCCGCTGCGCGGCGCGCCGGCGGGCCGTGGAGAACTCTTTTTCATTTTCCTGGAGCTGCTGCTGGCCCGCGGCGGCAAGATCGACCATGGCGTTGTACAACTGGCCGCGCCGCGGCACGATCTCCCGCTCGATGAAGCCGAACTTCTCCCGGTCGGAGGCGTGCAGCATGGTCCGCGGCACGGGATCTACCACGGTCCAGAATTCGCCCAGGCTGCGCCGCATCTTCGGTAGATCGGAGTTGTGGCTCAGAGTGCGCTCCAGGAATTGCAGGGGCTGCTGGTCCTCGGCCCTTAGTTCCGCCAACTGAGCCTGCAGAATGTCAGCCTGAGCCTGGGTTGTGTTGATGAAGAAATCCCGGACGTCATTCCCGGCGAGCCACAGGTTGAGGCGCAGGGTTTGGAAAGCCTTATCAGAATCCACGTTGCGACGGTATGTCTCCAGGTGCTGCTCGGAGACGCTGACCTGGATGCGATAGGCTTCGGCCGCCGACAGAACCAGCACTGCGATCACCGCACCGTAGCCCGCCCGAATGACGGCTCGCTTGCTTAACCCTCCAGGCACTCTGAGCATATGATAGCGCCGTCAACTTCATTCTGAGTGGTTGGTAGAGCGCTGGAAATACAATCTTCGCTGTATCGACCTTGCCGGGAATGCGCCGTACTATAAGAACATCCACGGTTACGGCAGCCTCTAATGGCGCAGGGGCGGCCGCAACGCGAGTACATAGCTGTTGCCTCCCGGGCAACGTCTACGAAGGGCAGGCGGGTTCCTGCCCTTTTTTGTTATCCGTCGATCACTCCGAGCGGCTTACACTGGAGCAGCAGGTCCACTATGAACGTGCTGGAATTCTCCGGAGTAGTGTTCGCCGTTTCCGCCACGGCGGGTTGCCTCGGGTCGCTGACCGGGCTTGGCGGCGGAGTAATCATCACGCCGGTGCTGACTTTATTGTTGGGAGTGGACCTCCATTTTGCGATGGGCGCCACGCTGGTATCGGTGATCGCCACGTCTTCGGGCGCGGCTGCCGCCTATGTGCGGGAGGGTTTCTCGAACGTCCGCGTGGGGATGTTCCTCGAGATCGCGACTACGGCCGGAGCGCTCACCGGTGCGCACCTGGTATCCGCGGTGCCGGTTTCGGCGCTGGCGATCATCTTCGGAACGGTGCTTCTCTACTCGGCCTGGCAATCGATGAAGGCGCCGCCTCGCGATAAGGAGCCGCGGCCCGATCCGCTGGCGGCGCGGCTGAAACTGAACGGCGTGTATCCCGGGCGGCAAGGCATGATCGCGTACGGAGTGTCGCGAGTGAAAACTGGGTTCGGCCTCATGTTCGGCGCGGGGTTGCTCTCAGGGCTGCTGGGCATCGGCTCGGGCGCCATGAAGGTCATTGCCATGGACCAGGTGATGCGCGTCCCGTTCAAGGTATCCACCACCACCAGCAATTTCATGATCGGGGTGACCGCCGCCGCCAGTGCGGGAGTGTACCTGCGCCGCGGCTACATCAATGCCGGCCTGGCCATGCCGGTGATGCTGGGAGTCCTCTGCGGGTCGCTGGCTGGAGCACGGATGCTGATGGGAGCCAGGGTGCTCGTGCTGCGGCGCCTGTTCGCACTGGTGATCGGCGCGCTGGCGGTCGAAATGATCTACAGCAGCCTTACCGGAGGGTTTAGATGACCGATCAAAAGCTGGAACAGATCGTCGGCAACTTGTTGCGGACGGGAGTCACCGCAGCCGCGGCCGTAGTGCTTGCCGGCGGCGCCTGGTACGTGACGACCGCCGGCGCCGGGATCGCCGACTACCGCCGGTTCCGGCCGGAAACAGCAGGGTTGCATTCGGTGTTCGCGTTGCCGGGCCCCCAAATGGTAATCCTCTTGGGGTTGCTGCTGCTGATCATCACTCCAGTGGCGCGCGTGGCCTTCGCATTGGTCGCGTTCGCTCTGGAACGCGACTGGGCTTATGTCGGTATTACTCTGGCCGTGCTCGCGGTTCTGCTTTACAGCATCGGAGTGGGATGAATGGCCGCTTGCGCGGCGCCCGGGCTCACGCCACCGGATTGCGCAGCACGCCGATTCCCTCGATCTCCACTTCCACCACGTCGCCGGGCGACATCTTCCGGGTGCTGCCCGGTGTTCCGGTGTAAACAACGTCCCCGGGCATCAACGTGACCCACCCGCTGATCCAGCTCACGATGGTCGGGCAGTCGAACATCAGATCGGAGGTGAACTGCTTCTGCACCACTTCGCCGTTGAGCCGCGTCCGGAGGAGCAGGTTGCCGTAATCCAGCCCTGTAACGATCGCCGGCCCCAGCGGCGCAAAGGTGTCGCAGCCTTTGGCGCGCCACCATTGCAGGTCCTTCCCTTGGCCGTGCTGCCAGTTGCGCTCACTGACGTCATTGCCGCAGGTGACGCCGAAGATGGAGGCGCGGGCTTCTTCAACGGATGCGTTCTTCGTCTGCTTCCCGATCACCACCACCAACTCGCCTTCGTAATGCACGTCAGTGGCGTCGCGCGGCGTGACGATCGGGCCTTCGGGATCCTGGAGGGAGGTGACCGCCTTGTAGAAAATCTCGGGATGCGCGGGCTGCGGGCGATTGCCGAGGTGGCTCTTATAGTTCAGACCTACCGCCAGGATCTTGCCGGGCTGGCATGGGCACAACAGCGACGCGTCGGAGAGCTTAAAGGTCGCGCCCGTTTCGGCGTAGCCGCCGAACAGGTTGCCGCGGATCTCGCGGATCGTGTCGCCATCCAGAATGCCATAGCCCGTCGCGGAATCGGAGCGGTAGCGGATGTATTTGGTCACGCTCCGCTATTGTAGCGCCACAGGAGCCACGATCAGAGGCGTGTTGGTCGGCTGATCGACTCCGCCTTCGTTCTCAAGCGTGACAGCCACCGCGCCGGTGGTCTTCATGTCCAGCGTCCGGCGCTCGATGTGCATGGCGGTGCCGTCGGCTTCCGCCTGGAACATGCCGGCGCGAACGGCCTGGCCGGCCTTGGAGATGACCCACATCTCATACGCTTTGCCCGACGGCGCCGGCGGCAGGTTGGACGCAATCAGCAGCACGCCCAGAGCGGGATTGCAGAAGACCCTGCCCTTTGGTTTCGGCTGACTCTGGCCGAAAGAAGTCACGGTGGTATCCGGTCCGTTGAGTATCGCGAACGCTTCGTTCAGCCGCGTCAGCTCGATGGTCTGGCGGCGGGACTGCTCCCTGAGGATGTTGGCCTCAGCGGCGAAGTCCCGTTCCCGCCCGACGAAGTAGACCGTGGCGCATAACGACAGGACCGTGGCTGCGGCCAGGAACGGAGCCCAACCGAAATGGCGCTCCTCGGCACCAACCGACGCCAGTATCCGGCCTCGCAGCTTGGGCGAAGGCGCGGCCGGTGTGGCTGTGCCGCCAAGCAGAGCCGCCATCTCGCGGGCTTGCTTCATCTCCATGGTGCAGACTTCACAGCCGCGATCCAGATGCTCGCGAATTTCGCTTCGTTCGGGCTCGTCGGCCACCCCGAACGCGTACAACTCGTAGTGATCCCGCAATTCGCTGCAGTTCATGCGGTCACCGCCGCTGCGCTCAGTTCATCGCGCAGATTCTTCAACGCCGTCCGCACCCAGGTCTTGACTGTTCCGAGCGGCTGACCCATTCGTTCGGCCATCTCGCTTTGCGAAAGCCCTTCGAAGTACGCCAGCTCGATCACCTGGCGCTGATGGGCCGCGAGCTTTTCCAGGGCGGCCTTGACCTTTCGCGCTTTATCAGACGCCAGAATGCCCGGCTCGATGTCAATATGGAGGGCCGGGTGATCCGTCGCCTCGAATTCCACGGTGTTGCGTTCCCTCCCTCCGGTCGACCGAAGATAGTCGATGGCGCGGTTGCGTGCCACCGCCAGCAACCACGGTCCGATCGCGCCTTTCTGCGCGTCGAACGCCTGCACGCGATTCCAGACGCGCAGAAACGTCTCCTGCACCAGGTCTTCCGCAATCCCCGCGTCGCGCACCACGCGGAGAATCAGAGCGTACGCCATGCGGCCGTAGCGATCGTAGAGTTCAGCCAGAGCCCGCGGATCTCGCCGCTGCAGCCGCGCGACGACTTCGGCATCCGCTCCGGCGGCGCGAAGGGCGAGCAGGATGGGCAGCAGCATCATTCCACAATACCCAGGTGCGTCTACTTGACTATACGATAACGAATCATCAACGAGATTGCCGCGCCGCCGTTTTTCCGTCGCGCGCGTTGTCGCGCGCAACCCGATACACGCCGAAACCGATCGTCGAATGCATTTTTCTCTTGACTTTCTTCGCGAAGAACCTTATATATGAATCACATTGCGATTTTTAAATCGCAAAATTTGATGTTAGGGAGAATCAATCGATGAAGAGCGCAACCAAGAAAGCCGCCCCGAAGAAGAAGGCTGCTCCGAAGAAAAAGAAGTAGCTAGGGCGCGCCCTGAAGAAGGGCTCACAAAAACAGGTTCCACTCCGAGGCCCCGGTTTTCGGGGCCTTTTTCATTGTTTCGGGCTATCCCCTCCGCTTTTCCACTGACGTCCTCCGCTACCCTTTCTTCTGCAGCAGGACCCGAAATGTCTCTCCCATTCCGAACAACAGCGTTTTGAGTTGCAAGCGGCGGCGCGGATCGCTCTCCGGTCCGAGGGCTGCGGCGAACTGGTCGGGCTCGCCTGCGGCGAGCAGCATTTGTGCCAGAGTCTCGAAGCGCTCCGTGCTCAATCCCCGACTGGCGCCGTGCTCTTCGAGCGCGGTGAAATTGACGTGCGCGGTGATGTCGCGCTCGCCGGGGTCCGCGAAAACATCCTCCCGCGCGGTGTGCCGGCGGTATCCCATCAGCGTGCCTGCGGGGAAGCGGGACGCCTCCGCGCGGGTATAGCCGTAGTCGATAGTTAGCATGTAGCCGCTATCGAGCGAGCGGCCAATGCGCTCCATCCACTCCAGAGCATCGAGATTCGCCTCGTACAACCGGCCCTCTTCCGGCGGAGGAAAATAGCGGCGCAAGTAGTCCAGCGTCGCGGCATCCACATCCCCGCAATCGCGCCAGGCGAAGCGGCCGTCGTCGAATGCGACGAACTGCCGGTGGAATGCGCCGTCCCGGTAGACTGCCACTTCAACCGGAAGCGCGTCGAAGAACTCATTCGAGAAGACGACGCCGTGGAAATGGTCGGGGAACGCACAGGATTCGATGTCCACCGGGACGTAACGCCATTCGGATAACGCTTCCGCCATCTCCCGGCGTCCCGCGCCGAGCTCCACGACGGTGAAGTCCCGCGGCTCACCCATCTCGCGCCAGAGGTGACGAATGCGCGCCGCCACCAGGATGCCGAAGACCGGCTGGACTTGTTCGGCGGTGAAGAAGTCGCCCTGCTTGCCGAAGGGATCGGGCGGACGGCGGTAGTAACCGTGCTCAGGGTGATAGAGCGCCACTTCCATAAAGCGGCGGAAGGAGATCGGGCCGTTGCTGCGGATCTCGGCGGCTAACGCTTCACCGGCGGGCGTCATGGCCGAGCGTCCCGGCTCTGGGGCGTGCGCGTGAACATCTCGACCAGGTAGTCGTGCATACAGTCGTAGAGATAGCGTTGGAATGTCCAGGGGAACTGCGGGTGTTCGATGTCGCGCGCATGAATCGGCGCGTAGTAGGTGTGGAGGCCCAACCGCGGATCCTTGAGTGCGATGACCAGCTCAATCCCGCCGTTATGTTCGCGCGCCGAGAAGTCCAGCAGGGCGTGCTCGTAGCGGTTGGTCTCCGCCTGCACTTTCTCCAGGTGCGTCACGGACCTATGCTAGCGTGAAAACAAACGGTGGCGTTACCGCAGACAGTCCTGGTGAAACTCAGTTCGGAAGCGGCCGAAGCCATCTCTCTCACTCCGGTTGTCGTTCAACAGCTTCCCGTGCGCGAGCTGATCGAGCACATTCTCGGCCTGGCCGGCAAGGATGAGGAGCGCATTCGCGAACTGCTGCGGCGCGGCGCCCTGGTAAGCGGCGCGTCGCGGCTCCGATGGGCGGGGTGGGAGGCCGATGCCGGGGACATCCGTGACGTTTTGACGACCTTTCCCGATCCTGACCCTTCCCTGGCGTTTGCCGCGGAACGATGCGTGCGCGCGATCCTGCGCGGCGGCCGGCAGCCACTCGAGATTCCACGCGAGGTTGGGGCGCGCAAGAGCCTGTTCCAGCGCGCGAGCTTCTGGGACCGGCTGATGGAGGTGACGCACGCCGCGGCGGTGGCGTACCACGGGTATTCGTACAAGGACCGCGCGGACCGTTATCTGCGGGAGTTCACGCCAGGGGAAACCGAAACGATTTGCGCGGCGAGCGAAGCCATCCGCTTCAGCACGCTTCGCGATCAAATCCGCACGGTGGGGTTTATGCAGGCCGAACTGTACGTGACGCGCTGAGGCGTCCCCGTTACTCTTCCGGCAGTTCTCCGGTGTCTTCCGCCCGATTTTCGAATTTCGTCTGGGCGTGCAGGAACACCAGGTTCACGGTGCCCACCGGGCCGTTGCGCTGCTTCGCCACGATCAGCTCGGCCAGGCCGCGCAAGTCCTCGCGGTCGCGGCGGTATACCTCTTCGCGGAAGATGAAACCCACCACGTCGGCGTCCTGTTCGATCGAGCCGGATTCCCGCAAATCGCTGAGCTGCGGACGGTGATCGCCCTGGCGGTTCTCCACCGCGCGGCTGAGCTGCGAGAGCACCATGATGGGAACGTTGAGTTCCTTGGCGAGAAGCTTGAGGCCGCGGGACAGCGCGCTGACCTCCTGGTTGCGGTTCTCGAAGCGGCCGCGCGCGGTCATCAACTGCAGGTAGTCCACGATGACCAGTTTCACTTCGCGTTCGGCTTTCAGTCGCCGTAGCTTGGCGTGGATGTCCATCAGGTGGACGCCGGCGGTGTCGTCGATGAAGAGCGGCGCCTCCACCAGTTCGTGGAGCGCATGGTTCAGCTTGCGGCGCTCCTCCTGGGTGAGGTAGCCGGCGCGGAACCGCTGGCTGTCCACGCGCGCCGCCGCGCAGAGCATGCGGGTGAGCAGCGACTCCTTGGACATTTCCAGCGAGAAGACCGCGACCGTCTGCTTCAGCTTCAGCGCCACGTGCTGCGCGATGTTCAACGCCAGGGCCGTCTTCCCCATGGAGGGGCGGCCTGCAATGATGATCAGGTCGCCGGCGTGCATGCCGCCGGTGTATTCGTCGAGCTTGGTGAAACCCGTGCTGATGCCCTTGATGCGCTTGCTGGGGTCGAGGAAGGCGCTGATGCCGCCTTCGTAGTCTTGCAGGATCTGGTCGGGGTTGAGAAGTCCGCTCTTGACGCGCGCTTCGCCCAGCTTGAGCAGGGTCTCCTCGGCGCCCGCCAGGATCTCGCCGGGCTCCTCTTCGCCCAGCAGGCAGCGGTTCATCATGTGCTGCGACGCGAAGATGATGCGGCGCAGGATGGCCTTGTCCTTGACGATGCGGATGTAGCTGTCCAGGTTGGGAATCTGGGGCAGGCCGTCGTCCAGCGAAACCAAGTAGGTGAGCCCGTCGCAGGCCTCGAGCTCGTTGAACTTCATGAGCTCGTTGGCCACCGTGATGCGGTCGATCTTCTCGCCGCGTTCCTGTAGTTGCCCCATGCGGGCGAAGATGCGCCGGTGCTTCTCCAGGCTGAAATCGTCGGCCTCCAGCGTGCCGGCGGCCTGAACGTAGAGGGAATCGTCGAGCAGGATCGACCCGAGAACGAAGCGTTCGGCGTCTACGTTGGTGGGAAGACCCTTCTCGGTGGCGCTGGTCGCGGACATGGCGATTGATTCAGGCTAAGCTTGGGCGGCGGCTCCCGGCAAGGCAAAAAACGTTCTCTCGAAAGATGTCTGTGCACTGAGGAACTGCTTTGCAATCAGCCGGCGCCACAGGCAAATCCACACCCGACACCTGGTTGTCCACAGATTTTTCCACTCCCTATTCGAAACATACGCTGATTCTTATGTTTTGGCAAGTCCGGACGAATCCTTGCATAATCGGCATGAGGAGGAAGCGGCAAGTGCCTGATTGGGTAGCATCGAGCGGTATGTGGAATGAGATCTTCACGGTGGGCGCCCCGGTGGTCGAGAAGATCCTGCGTCCGGTGATCGTCTATGTGTTCCTGGTGGCGCTGCTGAGGGTGTTCGGCAAGCGGGAGCTGGCGCAGCTCAATCCGTTCGACCTGGTGGTGTTGCTGTCCCTTTCCAACACCGTGCAGAACGCCATCATTGGGAACGACAACTCGCTCACCGGCGGATTGATCGGCGCCTTCACGCTGCTCGCGGTGAATTACCTGGTGGTGCGCTTCCTCTTCCGCCACCGCCGCCTGGACCAGGTCTGCGAGGGGAAACCGACCGCGCTCATCGAGCACGGCAAGATTGTCCGGCACGCCCTGGCCAAGGAGTTGCTGACGCGCGCGGAGCTGATGACCGTGTTGCACCGCCAGGGATTCGCCTCACTACAGGATGTGGAGCGATGCATCCTGGAACCCGGCGGCACCTTCTACGTTCAGGGCAAGGAGCCGCCGAAGCACGACGTCGAACACCGCGAGGTCATGCAGGGGCTGGCCGACTTGAACGTCAAGCTGGATCGACTGTTGCAGCAGCAAGGCGGCGCGTAATCCGGCAGATCGGGAGGATCGGCCCGGACCGCTTATAATAGGAGCGGAGGAATGGCCGAGCGGTCGAAGGCGGCGGTCTTGAAAACCGTTAGTGGGGCGACTCACTCGGGGGTTCGAATCCCTCTTCCTCCGCCAGCCCGGTCATGTCCGAAGTGTCGCGCGGGAAGCTCGCTATCGCGATGCAAGGACGGCGTGGGAACCTGCTAGAATGAAGTCGTTTGGCGCTATCGTCTAACGGTTAGGACGGAGCCCTCTCAAGGCTCAAATACGGGTTCGATTCCCGTTAGCGCTACCAAGAACTCATAGGTTTACGGGCGGCGAGTGCGCACAAGTGCG